>Ga0123353_10003941_pt1 | contig 18972 bp, 16 predicted proteins | sample TergutLab28metaG_3_FD_92763 | JGI IMG/M metagenome (GOLD analysis project Ga0123353, IMG submission 92763) | Labiotermes labralis P3 segment gut microbial communities from Petit-Saut dam, French Guiana - Lab288 P3 | ecosystem: Host-associated > Arthropoda: Insects > Digestive system > Gut ... | reverse complement strand
TTGCCCGTTTACGCAAAGAGAACAAATCTCTTAAGGAAGCGAACGAAATATTAAAAAAAGCGGCGGTCATCTTCGCGCGTGCGGAGTCCCGGTAATAGTGTATGAGTTCTACACTGTGCCGCTAAGCAGCCTCACGGCCTTACGTGCAGTTGCGTGCGGTGCAGTGTAGATTTATGCCGTGTATCAGTATAACCCTCAATCCACATAAGGCCCGTTATGATACATCGGTTCTCCATGAGGCCGGCCCGACAAAAGAACAAATCCGCACCTCTCAACTGCACTAATTAAAAGTTTGGGATGATCACTAAAAAAAATTGCGTGGCCCCGCTCAATATGCTGTCCGTTGATATCAACCTTACCTTTGTAAACATATACAAAAGTGTTCCAGCCGCATACAGGCTCGGCTTCATAAAAGACTTGCGGATCAAGGCAGACGTCTATATACAGCATCTCCGTAAGTATTTTCACAGGAGACGCGGGCCCTGTGATGGTTCTTACAGAGCCGCCGTCAACTTTTTTTGCGGGAATCTCTTCCGCGCTTATACACTGGTAGGATGGATCAGCATGTTTAAGGCGGTGAGGCAAATTTATCCAAAGCTGAAGTCCGCGGCTCACACCGCTGCCCTCACCGGGCATTTCGGAGTGAACAATCCCTCTTCCGGCTGTAAACCTCTGCACCCCCAAAGCCTCAACTTCTCCGTGATTCCCAAGGATATCCTGATGGCGCAGACTCCCCTCAAGCATATAGGTAAGCGCTTCAAATCCGCGGTGGGGATGGGGCGGAAAAGAGGCGTTTGGAGCGAGAGAAAATTCGTCAAATAACACAAACGGATCATAATCCTCAATAAGCCTTGTAGGAAAAGCGCGCAAAACCCGCGCGCCCGCTCCCTCGCTAGTTTCAAATGCGGATATTATTGTATCGTTTTCCATCTGTCAATTATTCCTCAACAAGCCCGCGTAATACATCCGCGTAATCGCGCAAAAAATCTAAAAACAGCGACGGTACAGTATCGGTGATCTCTTCATAATCACGGCTGATATCATCCAAAAGCCCGTTCCTTATGAGAGCGTAGAGTTCCAAAAGCGCGTCCGCTTTCCAGGCCGGTATGCCCAAACTCAACATGATATCTCTTGACGTCTCTTCGCTCACATCCGCGTACATCACGTGGCTTCCGATTACCTCTGTTATTAAAGAAGCCGCTTTGTGCAAATTCCATTTTTGCGACCCTGTGATGCGGTAGATACGCCCGGCATGCGCCTGAGCGTTCATAAGAATCTCCTGCGCGCACAGCGCCGCGTCTCTTGCGTCAACATATGAGACGGCTCCCTTGCCGAAAGGCAGATAGATAAGCCCGCCGCTTGGCGAAAAAAGGGAGGTGAACTGCTGCATAAAGATATTGGGGCGCAAAATCGTATATGATATGCCGGATTCCGTCAGATAATCTTCCGCCTCGTGATGCCATCTTGCGATTTTTATCATCGGTATTTTTTCTACAGATAGAAATGAGACATGCACAATGTGGGAGACGCCGCTTATTGCGGCCTGGTTGATAAAGATTCTCGCGTACTCCCCCATCTCGGACGTTAGCGGCAGAAGAAGAAAAACGCGGTCTATATTTTTAAGCGCATTGCTTACTAGCTCTTTATCTGTAAAGTCAAAAGGGACATTCTCAACAAGCGGACTGCTCAGCCTTTCGTCTACAAAAACTCCATGACTCGCCGCACGTACAGGCACACGGGCGCCCGCAAAACGCCTCACTGCCTCTGCCCCTAAAACACTTGCCGCTCCGGTGATAAGAATACGCGCTGCCATCTGTTTTGTACCTCCTCTCCTCCCCGGGTTAAAACCCGGGGCCACATGCTTTCACCCCTAAAGAGGTGTGGAAAAAGACGGATTGGTGATCTTTGATGGAATTATGTCGGTTATTTTTGGTACCTCTTTTAGTCTTATGCTTAGATCGTACTCCTTTAGATAGACATCGGGGCATTCCGCTAATGAATAGCGTACGTATTCCGGGATGTCTGAACCTATCAGATAGCTTCGCACCGGCTTTCCAAAGGAGAGATGGCGTTTTACCCAATTGTGAAATTTCAGAATTTGACCGCTTGACACGTCGGGATAATTGTCACGTTTAATCGCCACTACTACAAGCGCTTCATCCTTGTCAACCGCGAGAAGATCTATCGACCCAAACTCCGTTTTGTACTCAAGCCCGTCGTTTCCAAATACATCTACATAGAGCTCAAGCCCCTCTTCAACCAAGTTTAAATTCTTGGCTAAATAACCGCGCAGATAAGCGGCGTCTATGCAGCCCGACCCAAAAAACACCTCTTCATTTTGAGACTCACGAATCTCACGGACTTCCCTAACCACAAGCACTCCATGCTCATCCAAAGCGATCTCCCACACCCCGTGAATCCGCTCATCATACATTTCAAGACGTCCGGAAGCGGGACGATACAGGAAATCAAGCATCTCACCGCACCGGCGCACCCGCTGATTCTCTTTATAGTGGGTGCGGGACTCATGATTAACCGTACAGACGATAATCTGATTGAGAATCGTATTTGCGTTTGTTCCGGGATAGCGCTCTATAACCCAATTTTTCACCTCAACATTACTCGCCTTATTCCCATGCGCCTCAACCGCCTCTTTTATCATCTGCCACACAAATGGCTTAGGCTGTTTTTCCATACATTAACCATACCTCTCTATCTTCTGAGCCGGAAAAAATTAAACGAAATACTTCCAATTAGAGGAAAATGCAAATGTAATACCATGCGGCCCCTCCTACGCCCCAAAGGGGCATAATCACTACCCCCGGGCACCGCCCGGGGATGGGAGGAGAGGAGATGGGAGGAGATGGGAGAAGAGGAAAGAGAGGAGAAGCCGACACAATAAACACCTCCCCGCAGCGTAAACCCTCATCTCAGCATAAAAACCTCATCTCATAAGGGATAACCCGCAATGATTCCTCTCATATCCGTACTCAGCGCGCTTCTCATTCTCTCATGTACCGGTATCAATGATAATAATGATTACAGGTATCATCACAACATCAGCGCCTCCTCACCCATAGGCGCGGCCTCTTACGTAAACTGCCGCAAACCTTTTCTTGATTTGGTAAACTCTATCCCCGATTATTATCAAAGAAGCACACGCTTTGGCGGTTTTCCCAATGATGGAAGCGCCTACTGCGGACCGGTTGCCGCGTCAAACGCTCTGATGTGGCTTTACAAAGGTGACTACGGGAAGATTATTGAGAAAACAGGCAACGCCGTTAAAGATCAGTACGAACTGATCAAACTGTTAGGATCCGACAAATATTTTAATACAGCTAATGATGGAACTAATCCAATTGAACTATCTCTTGGACTTAAAAAGTTTTTTGATAACCGCGGGATTAAAAATGTAAGCATAGAGTATCACGGATGGCGCAGTATGGACTCACAATTTAAACGCGGCGATGACGTCCCAAATCTTGATCTGATTAAAGAACAGCTTCGTTCACACAGAGCAGCAGTACTTCTTAACTACGGCTGGTATAAATATGACGCACAGAAAAACGAATACACAAGAAGCGGCGGCCATTGGGTGAATCTTGTGGGCTTCGGCCACGACGGTAATAAAGAGAACCCTCACGCTTTAATTATTAATGATCCCGATATGCGCGTACAAGCCGCGAATTATATCGTTACAAGACGTATAGAAAGCGGTACCCTAAAAGGCAACCTCGCCGGACTGCCCCGCGAAGCCGCTGGTTTTCATCGATTCAAATCATCATCTAAAGGGGTAGGGATAATTGACGGGGCGGTTATTATCATCGCAAAATAAGGTATTTTTCTTAGCTGCCCGGGGCTATGTGATTACACCCCGTTGGGGCTGGAGATTGCCGCTCCTTACGTAAGAGCAAAGCTTCTCTAACAGCTCATCCTGATTGATAGATAATAATTGCTGTATATATGAGACGGCAGTAATTTTGCTTTTTATATTTATCATGGATTAAACGTGCCATTTATACATCCCACGATTAAATATTGCGCCGTACCGCTAAGTGACCTTCACTGCTGCAGTGCAGTCGTGGAGCGGTGCGGCGCACCGTGTTTATCGAGACACAAGCCAATATTTAATTGGTACTTCAATAAAGGTGTTTAAGATGTCTTCAGAAGAGTTATTTGAAAAGCTAAAAGAGGAGATACTGCGCAGCCGCCGCTATAAACACGCGCTCTCTGCCATACTTCTTGACGTGGATGAATTTCACAAAATCAACGAGGCGTACTCTTATCAAACAGGAGACAGGGTAATTGCCGCTGTTTTAAAAATTATCCAAAAAACAATCCGCGGCGTGGATATTTTAACCCGGCGCTCGATAGACCGCTTTCTTATCATCCTGCCAAACACAAACCGGCGCGAAGCGGTTGAGCTTGCGGAGAGGCTCAGAGAAAATGTTCAGAAGCGCACCGAGCTTATGAAAGATCTTCCCGCTGGAGTTACCGTCACCCTGAGCGCCGGGCAAAGCTATACGGACGTCAACTCCTTAGATTTCATGCGCAGGCTTGAAAGCGCGCTTGCTGAGGGGAAGAAGCGGCAGAGGAATAAAACTTATATCGCGGAGTGAGCCTGTGTAAATTTAAACGGTCTTTATAACGCAGTAACAATATTAAGCACCTTATCCAAATTCGTCAGCTCAAACAGTTTATTGAGATACGATTCCGAATCGGGATTTCCGTTTAGAATGATAAGCTTGCGACTCTCTTTTTGCATTAGAGTATGATAGTAAACAATTATACCCAAACCGTGGCTGTCAATAAAATTGGCCAACGTTACATCAAGCACTATGCGCTCAACGCTTTTCTTTTTGTAAAGCTGATCCATTTTATGCTGTAATTTTTTTATGTCAACGTCAATTATTTTACCGGTAAGCTCAAGTACCGGATCTTCTGTTTCTGATTTGAGCGCTACCTCAAGAGACATTTCTTTATACCCTTTCTTAAGTCGGCAATTGCGCATTTTTATTAAGTATGGATGACTATTAAATATTATCTTTATATAGTAAGAAAGTCAATATATTACTTCGGCAGTTAAAGGCTGCAGCTCCCGGTACAGCGGCCTCACGATGGTTCGTGCAGTCGATATGCCGGGAGCTGCGGCCTTTAACTGCCGCCTTAATAGTTGTGCATAATGTCAGATATTATGTTTACACTTTAACCCGCGGCTGCCGGCTAACAAAAGCGGCGGCTCATGATTCGGCTGATGACTATGGTTGTGTATAATGTCCATCCTGTTAACCCGCAGCGCCGCTTTATAGAGGCCGCCGCTCACGCTTTGGCTAATGACGGCAGTATCGCCGTCTACCCTACCGACTCCGTTTACGGCGTCGGCGCGTGTGTAACAAATCCTAAAGGGATAGAGAAAATCGCCAAGATTCTTGATAAAGACAAGGAGCGGCTGTTCTCCTTTATCTGCAGTGACTTTTCACAGATCAGCCGTTATGTAAAACTCTCAAACTCGAATTATAGATTGATGAAACGATACCTCCCCGGACCGTACACTTTTATCCTCAACGCCACAAATCTTGTTCCAAAAAGGATCGCTCCAAAGAGAAAAACCGTAGGGATACGAATGCCGGACTGTGCAGCTCTGCTTGAGCTTGTAAAACTTTTGGGGGAGCCGATCGCCAACACCTCCGTCAATTTAGAGGGCGCGGACGCAAATGATCCCGGCGCGATAAAACACGCGGTTCAGCACAATGTAGACATAATGCTTGACATAGGACCTATTGACAATCCGGAACCGTCTACCATTGTTGATCTTACGGCAGACGATCCGGTTCTAATAAGATTGGGCAAAGGGCCTTGGGAGGAGTATACTGAGTAACGGCACACGTTTACACTGTACCGCACATCGGTATAATTATCTTGACTTTATCGAATTAAGAAGCCCGCCGGCCAAAACCATCTCTTTTTCCCGCTCTGTCAGTTCAACATTCAGCCGGATATTTTTACCGTCAGACTTGCGCACTGCGGTAAGAGCTTCACCTTTTTCTATACACTCACGAACGTTTGAGATTGCCAGCGAATCACCGCACTCAATGCTTGCGTAATCGGCCTTGTCCTCAAAAAACGCGGGGATTATGCCAAAGTTTACAAGATTAGCGCGGTGGATCCGCTCCATTGATATGGCGGCCACCATCTTTACCCCAAGAAACATCGGGCATATCGCCGCGTGTTCGCGCGACGACCCCTGGCCGTAAGAGTCGCCGGCAACGATTATGTTATGTATATCTCTGTTTTTATTGCTGAACGCGCGCTTCGCAAACTGCGGGTCTTCGCGCTCAAAAACAAACTCCGAATATTTTTCGATGTTTGACCGGTATTTTAAGCGGCTCCCCGCTGGCATAATGTGATCGGTGGTGATCTTATCGCCGACCTTAATGCTCACCTCGCCGTTTATAGTATCGGGACAGGCGGTGTTTGAAGGCGGGTCGCCTATATTGGGGCCGCGGAAAATCTCTATTTTAGAACCGTTTGAAGCGGGTTTTAATATCATGCTGTCGTCAATCAAAAAACTTGACGGAGTCTCAATCTGCGGATACTCATCATTTTTAAAATATTCAGCGGGATCACAGATCTCCCCGCTTAAAGCGGCGGCGGCGGCGGCCTCAGGCGAAGCGAGATAGACCTGTGCGGAAGACGTTCCGCTTCTGCCGAAAAAGTTACGGTTGGAGGTGCGTATGGAGACCGCGTCTGTACGCGGAGCAACGGAGTTACCGATGCAAAAACCGCACGCGCTCTCTAAAATACGCGCGCCCGAAGCGATGATGTCGGCAAGGGCGCCGTTTCGCGAGACCATCTCAAGCACCTGACGCGATCCGCAAGCTACTCCAAGGGAGACGCTCGGCGATATTTTTTTATTTTTGAGAAGCGCTGCCGTAAGCATTATATCACGGTAAGAGGCGTTAGTGCAGGAGCCTATGAGAACCTGATCAACCTTAGTGCCGGCGAGTTCCGATAACTTTTTAACGTTACCCGGTGAGTGAGGGCATGCCGCGCGCGTTTCAAGTGCGCTCAAGTCAATTGTTATCACTCTGTCGTAAGCCGCGCCCTCATCGGCGGATATCTCGCAGTACCCCTCTTCCCTGCCCTGCGCTTTAAGAAAGAGGCGGGTCTTTTCGTCTGATGGAAACACTGATGTGGTAACGCCAAGCTCCGCGCCCATATTTGTTATTGTGGAACGCTCAGGAACGCTGAGCGTCTCCACCGCTTCGCCTCCGTACTCTATCATCACATTGGTATTGCCCTTTGTACCGAGGATCTCTAAAAGCGCAAGGATAACATCTTTTGCCGATACCCAGGGGCGCAGTCTCCCTGTCAGCTCAACTTTTATAACTTTGGGATATGTCAAATAGAAAGGCCCCCCGCCCATCGCTACCGCAACATCAAGTCCGCCAGCGCCTATCGCGATCATCCCAATCCCGCCGCCGGTCGGCGTATGGGAATCGCTTCCAAGAAGCGTCTTGCCCGGTTTACCGAATCTTTCAAGATGCACCTGATGACAAATACCATTGCCCGGTTTTGAAAACAGAATGCCGTATTTGGCCGCTACAGTTTCAAGATATTTATGATCGTCGGCGTTTTCAAACCCCTCCTGTATCGTGTTGTGATCTACATAAGAGACAGATACCTCAGTCTTAACCCGGTTAAACCCAAGCGCCTCAAACTGTAAACAGGCCATTGTGCCGGTTGCATCTTGCGTGAGAGTCTGGTCGATACGTATCCCCACAGCGTTTCCAGCCTCAGGAGTGCCGGTTACAATATGTGCATCAAGAATTTTTTGTACGATATTCTTAGGCGTTGACATTCAATACCTGCCTTTTGGTGATGGAGAATAACCTGTCATAATACAGATATACAAAATAAAATATTGCACCATTAAAAACAAATCCCAACGCCCCAAAGGGGCATAATCCATCAACCCCGGACACCGCCCGGGGCTCCGGCAAACGCCCATAAGCTCCGTCATACACCTCGCCCACCATCCCCGGCAAGCGCCTATCTGACGCCAATCATCAACGACACACGCTCACGCTTGCCGTCACCGATGATCACACCCTTCACCAAATACGTCCCTTCGGATACGGTACGGCCTCTGCGGTCTGTTAAATCCCATGATCCGATGATCCGGCGGTATTCGGCGGATCCGGTTGTAGTAGAGACAAGGCATGCCTTGTCTCTACGGCTGCGGTTGATATCATCGTTGATATTGATTTTGTTGACGACGTTACCCGACGCGTCATAAATTGTCAACGTCCCGCGGATGGCGGGGGGATTACGGGCACCCGCGAGGGGTGCCCCTACGAAAAAATTCACCGCGCCCGATGACCTGCATACGGGATTGGGACCGATTGATAAACCGTTTGCTGACACGCCGGACAATACGGCAATGGCGGTATTGTCATCAACAACGGGAATGGTTCTGTTCGGCGATAACACCGCGGTCTGTTGGTCCGGCACAAACGCCGCATCAATGCTCAGCTCAAGATCAAACCATATATCCGAACTGGCCGACGCGTTCTGCCCTACCAAGCATGTAATAACATTTGCACCGGGCTTAAGCGCGCTCTTCAGATTCGTAAGACTCGCCGCGTCTAAAAGAATCACCGCAGGATCCGAGCCGACATTGGGGAAACCGGTCTCCCTGTTACTGTAATCGCTGTTGATATTAAAAGGTCTTGTCGTCGCGTTTGTGTTGTATCCTGTGTACGCCGCCCAGTTTATGGGCGCACCGATCACAACATTAGACGCTCCGTTAGCTATATTATCACCGCCCGTACCGCCCGCGTTGTAACGATATACCTCAATACCGTTGATGTAGATTATGAGAGCGTCATCAATCCTGTGCGAGCCTGCCGCGTTCAAAACATCATCTACAACAATATCATTGGGCAGTGAAAACGCTTTTTTGAAATAGAACCACGTATGGCGGGCGGATGTTGTTCCGGCCTGCGCCGCTCCCGGACCATCGGCAAGTGTAGTTGCAAGCGTGAGCTGGGCGCTGCTCATGGCGGTACCATAACCAACGGCTGTGGGACTAAGCGTCCAGCCGGTAAGCGCGCTCATATTAAAAGCTTCAGGATGAAACTCCGCGTTTGTTCTGCCGTAATGGTAATAGCTGTCGCCAAACTCTGAAGCGATCACCGTGAATGTCTCTCTTTTAACCGTCACAGAGATTGTAACTGACAAAGGGATATTATTACTGTTTGTAACACCGGGCGGCAGTGCGAAAGTCCCACCCACCGTAAAGGTCTGCGCAATCTTAAGTAAGGGGTCATACGATGCGGCCGCAACATTCCAGCTGACGGGAACATTAATATTCTGACCGGCGGCAGTCCTTATAACTGCCGCAGCGGGCAGTCCCAAGGCCATAGCTGTTTTCGCCGTGCCGTTATTGAGACCGGTTACCGCGGCGGGCTGTGTCACGCTTGAAAGATTACTGATGCGGCGAACGCCGAACGGCTGAAGATACACGATACCGTTATTACTCTTAAGCTGCGCGCGGACGTAACTGTTCACACTGCTCAAATAGTTGTTAAGATTTATTGACGCCGTTGTACCGGTGACATTGCTTGACAAAATTTTCACACCGTCTGCGATCCAGTCAACAGATGTGAAATCCCTGCCTGTTATGGTGATAGTGGCGCCGCTCACCGTAACGTTGGTAACGCCGGGAAGAGTTCTGCTAAGCCAGTGCGCATCAGTTGCCCGTCCGCTCCAGTGAGAAACTACGTTAATGCGTTCGCGCCTGTCAACATGACTGACGGCATAAAACGTACCATTTCTCATAGCGTTTAAGGCCGCCGCCTGTGTCAACTCCGGCATGAGCATTATATTATAGGCGAATCCGCTGGCGTGCGTGCTGTGAGCGTCATCTGTAGAAAATCCCCAAACATTGCGGCCCGCGGGCATTGTCTGCTTCAGGATATTATCCCATAGAATTCTGTCGGTGCGGGAATCGGCGTCAAATTTATTCATAATTTCCATGCCCACACAGGATTCATACGCCATCAAGAGGTCAACATATTTTTTGATGTAAAGCGGGTTGTTTGAATTAGCTATACCTATCAGGGAGTCTGAATTCCGCCCGTCGGTCTCTCTGCCGGGGTGATTTATGTAGCTGATTCCGCCGAGTTCCTGAGCGCGGGCGATAACGTGTTCTATTGTTCTGGTGTGCAGAGGCAGATTATGGAAGTCAGCGTTATAGGTGTTTATATGAGCGCCGGTAAATGGAGCCTCATCGTGAAAAGTAGTATGTTCAATTGTGTTGGCGATATTTATCATACCCGGTCTGCCGCCCCGCCCGTCACCCCGCTCCATAGCGGCACGTCTCGCGGATGTGAGCGGAACTTTGGGTTCGTTGGTGTATTCAGTCCTCGTGTTAATGGGACCGTCCCAATCAGTAGACAAAAAATCATGTTCCGTAAAAGCAACGATATGGAAACCTTTAGCGTAGTGATCCTCAAGCATAGCCGCTCTCGTATCATCACCGTCGGAGTCTGTAGAGTGGGCATGAAGCTGCGCCTTATACTGTCCCCAAGCGCCCGCCCCCGTCCCCCCATTGACACCGGCATATGGATTCTCAATAATAATACTCTGCGCCGAAGCTGCCCGCGCGAAAATAAAAAACATCGCTATCAAGAGTATCATTCCAACTATCGTCTGCCATTTAATTGGTGATTTGGATTTTTTCGATGAGAACTCTTTTGAGCGCAGCTCCTCATACTCGCTCTCATCCATATCCGGCAAACCTAACCCGTCAAGATAAGTCTTATCCGACCAGCCGGTTCTATCATCACTGCCGCAATCGGGGCAGGCGCGCGCACCGCCTGCCACCTGTCCTCCGCAGCACGGGCATATAAAATAGGAATTGTCTCTCATTTTATCCCCCTTTAGCGGGGACGGAGTTGCGTTTGACGCCTCAATTGCCGATTCTCTTTACAGCTGATTAGCGCAATTAATGCAACTCCGTCCCCAAAATAATATATTTTATATTATATCATATTAGTTGATATGACGCTATTATTTAATTGAATTTGTAAACTTTACGGATTTTTTATAAATGAACAACTCTACTGCAGGACTTCTCCTGCACTCCGTCGATGAAAAACCAAGGCTGAGTATGTCATCATACTCAAAGGAGAGATTTAGAGCGTTTCTTGATTATTTGGAAAATAATAATATCGAATCGGTGACTGTTGGTCAACATAATAGTTGTCAGTTTTCAGTTGTCGGTTTTCAGCAAAACAAAGAGCTGAACAACGTTGAAAATGGTGATCGTCATAAAAAAATTGCGATAACGTTTGATGATGGTTTGCAAAGTTTTTATGATAACGCTTTTCCACTGCTTGAAGAGAAAAATATTAAATCGACAATATTCCCTGTTGCCGGGTTAGTTGGAAAGACCGGCGGATGGGATGTGATGGGACGTACGTCACACATGAGCGCAGCGATGCTTAGGGAAATCGCGATGAAAGGTCATGAAATAGGAAGCCATTCACTAACGCACGCTAATCTTGTCTGGCTTGGGGATGATGATCTCAAAAAGGAGCTCTGCGGCTCTAAAGCGATACTTGAGGATATCACCGGTATCCCCGTAAGAAGCATATCATTCCCGTTTGGCAGTTGGAACAAACGCGTTTGGGAGATGGCAAAATCTGTCGGATACGAGTACGCAGCCGCCTATCGGGGACATCGCCGTGTATCACCAGAAATACTGCCTGTGCTTGGGGTTTACCGATTTGATTCTGTAAGCGATATTGTTGACCGCATGTCGCCATCGCCGTCACTATCTAAAATATTAGCGCGGATAATGTCGCATTTTTCCAAAGGGTCGCCGCTTGTGAAATTCAGAAAAGAGTATGTCCGGTTTCCGTGGTGACCTATTCGTCTAAAAGAATTACCGACCGCGCCTCAAATCCAGCCAAAACCCTCACCGTCTCAAATTTTACACGCTGACCCTCATCCAAAATCTTGTATCCATCACCAATCAACGACTTATGTGATACTTTCACAAGGACACCATCATCACCGCGTATATTGCCTGTTCCGCTTATGTCGTTGAACAATATGACGGTACCTGTTGGCATTTTTTTCCTGTTTGTTGATTTATCTGTCAATAGAAGCGGGCGGCCGCAAGGGTCGCCCCTACGGGGGCCGTCAATGAATCATCCCAATATTTTCACAATGTTTTCTGTATACGGCGGCTTAATAACGCCCTTTTCCGTGATGATCGCCGTGATCAATTTTGACGGCGTAACATCAAACGACGGATTGAAAACCTCTGCCTTGTCTGGCACCGTCTTCTTCTCACCCCAAAACGCGACCTCTTCCCTGCCCCGCTCTTCTATTGGGATTTTTGTACCGTCAGGGATTGACAGATCGAATGTTGATGACGGCGCGGCTACGTAGAATGGAACGTTATGCGCAGCTGCGATAAGCGCCAATCCATAAGTGCCGATCTTATTTGCGGTATCACCGTTAGCCGCAATTCGATCAGCACCTACAATACATGCTTTTACTTGACCTGTTGCCATAACTGCCGCAGACATATTATCGCAGATAACTGTTACCGGTATCCCCGCCTCACTAAGCTCTAACGCGGTGATACGCGCTCCCTGCAGTAAGGGTCTTGTCTCGTCCGCGAAAACTTTAAAGGTTACGCCCTTTTCCTGACCAACATAAATCGGCGCAAGCGCTGTTCCAAACTCACTTGTCGCAAGTCCGCCCGCATTGCAGTGTGTGAGGATGCACGGTTTATCCTTAAGCAGCTCAAACCCGCGCTCGCCAATCGCTCTGCACATCTTACGGTCTTCATCAAGGATACGGTGAGCCTCATCCAGCATTAACTTTTTTAATGTGTTGACATCACCGGCGCCGGCGCTGTTATCATGAGTAAACTTCTTTATCCTGTTGATAGCCCAAAACAGATTGACCGCGGTAGGTCTTGCGGTTGACAGATACGCGGCGCGTTCATCTGCGTAATTTAAAAATGCGGTGATATCGCCCTCATCCCCGCCAAAATCCCGCACGCCGAGATAAAGCCCGTAAGCCGCGGCGATGCCGATAGCCGGCGCGCCGCGAACCTGCAAGACTTTTATTGCGTGATACATCGCATCAAGATTATCCGCGTAAATGTACCGTATCTCTTCAGGCAAAAGCGTTTGATCAATTAACCGCACGCACTCTTTGCTGTCACTCCATCCGATTGTCTTTAACCGTTTCATTTGTGATCTTTATCCTTGTGATTAATGCTGTATTATTAAATTTCCCCGGATTTTAACCTGGGGCCGCAGATCACCCCGGGTTTTAACCTGGGGCCGCAGATCACCCCGGGTTAAAACCCGGGGCTACAGGTCTTGCACCCCTAAAGGGGTGCGGAAAAGTATAGGAGCAAACTTAGCCGGCAGATGCTGCCTGATGAGCTTCTATCACCTTTTTTGTCTGCTCCGCGGGGAGCTGTTCGTAGTGAGAGAAACTTTTTGAGTAAAAGCCTCTGCCCTGAGTCAGCGAGCGCAGTGTGCTTGAATAGCTCTGCACTTCTGATTCAGGCACTTTTGCCGTTATGTTTTCAAGTTTTCCAACCCGCTCCATACCGCCTATTTTGCCGCGTCTTGATGATAAATCACCCATGATATCCCCCGTGTATTCAGACGGAACGGATACCTTAAGATCAACAACCGGCTCTAAAAGAATCGGCGAAGCCATCTCAAAAGCCTTTTTGAAAACTTCGCGGCCGGCGATTTGGAAAGCTACGTCCTTTGAGTCTACCGGGTGTGTTTTTCCATCCACAAGCAAAACCTTTACGTCAACTATCGGAAAACCGGCCAAGATCCCCTCGTCAAGTTTCGACCGCACCCCTTTGTCAACACTTGGCCTGAGCGGCTGATCAATCACGCCGCCTACGATCTTGTCAACAAACTCATAACCGCCCCCGCGCGGCAACGGTTCGAGGTCAATAAACACTTTAGCAAACTGACCCGCCCCGCCGCTCTGCTTTTTATGCGTGTACTCCACATATTTTACCTGCCTTGTTACAGTCTCTCTGTAAGAGATTTTCGGCGCTTTGCGCTCCACCTCTACCTTGAAGCGGTTCTTCAAATTATCAAGGATAATCTCAAGCTGAATATCACCCATCGCGCTGAGGATCGACTGCCGGATATCCGCGTGATATTTATAGGTAAAACACTTATCCTCTTCGCCGAGTTTATTGATACCTACGGCGATTTTATCCTCGTCACCCTTTACTTTTGCGGTAATCGCTATACTTACAAGAGGTTCAGGGAATATAATCGGCGCGATTTTGTATTTGACCGATTTGTCAACAAGCGAATCATTTGTGTGCGTATCTTTAAGTTTAAGAAGCCCGGCGATGTCTCCCGCGCAAACTTCCGAAGTATCCGTTCTCTCCTTACCGCGCAGAAAATACATATTTCCGATTCTCTCAACGCTTCCCCGGCCCGCGTTTAGGAGTTCGTTTCCAGTTGCGATTTTACCGCCAAACACTCTTACCAGGTTAAGTTCGCCGAGGTGCTCTTCGGATATTGTCTTAAAGACAAAAGCCGCGGCTGGAGTGTCCGCGCCGCAGGCGGCCGTTTTCTCCTCATCATTTTCGATTGCTTCAATCTCCGTACGTGTTGACGCCGGCGGACAGAGGTTCACTATTTTTGTAAGGAGCTGATCAACGCCCATGTTATAGAGTCCGCTTCCCGCAAGCACCGGAAAAACCGATCCCGCAAGCACTCCCTTGGCAAGCCCATTGCGAAGATCTTCATCAGATAACTCACCATTTTCAAAATACTGGTTCATTAACTCTTCATCAGTCTCTGCGACAGATTCCATGAGCGAAAGGCGGAGCGTATCGACTATCTCTTTCATGTCTGAAGGGATATCGATCTTCTTTGGAGCTCCGTCCCCCTCCTTTACATATTCAAATGCTTCCTTGGCGACAAGATCGACAACGCCCTTAAACCCCGCGCCGCTTCCTATGGGAATAGTGAGCGCGGCGGCGGATGAACCGTAGTTCTCTCTTATTACACCAAGTACACGGTGAAAGTCGGCCGTCTCCTTATCCATACTGTTTACAAAGAAAACTCTCGCGATCTGTACCTCGTCTACATAGCGCGATACAAGCTCTGTGCCTACCTGAATCCCGTCAACCGCGTCAACAAGAATTACCGCGGTCTCCGTCACTTTAAGAGACGCGCGCGCCTCCCCAAGGTAGTCAAGAAATCCGGGCGTATCAAGGACGTTTATCTTAGCGTTATTCCACTCGCAGAATCCCAAATGAGTGGAGATTGTCATCTTGCGCTCTTTTTCGTCGGCTCTTGTGTCAAAGCTGCTTGAACCGGCGGCTACTTTACCCATTTTAGCGGTAGCTTTAGCGGTAAAACAGGCCGCTTCAAGAAGAGTGGTTTTTCCTACACCGCCATGAGAGATGAAACATACATTACGAATAGAAGCTGCGTCGTATTTCTTCATTGATCCTCCAATTATGTATATTGCCTGCGGTTAAAATGTGATAAACGTGCTGATTGCGCCGCTCTACCGCCATCTATTAAGATGATAAGATGATAGAACAGGCATTTACTTAAAATAATAGCAGGAAAGGCGTAATGGGTAGTGTTTTTTAACATCAGCAATTGTTTGCGGGTAAAAACGCTTTTTTGTGGATAAGGAAAACCAAGTTTATGAGCGTGCAGGCAGAAACGTTTAAATTACCGTTCTAAACCCAAAAAATAAAAGACATGTTAACATCAAAATCATTCAGTTATACCAATTCATTGATAAATTTTACACTGTGCCGCTAAGCAGCCTCACGGCCCGGCAGCAGGTATCAACGCAGAGAGTTGTTAAGCACTGACCGCGACACAGTCCATCTCCTCCGCGTTAGGCATGCTTTCCGCTTTCGACTTCAGCGCTGCCTCCGCCCATGCTGTTCTTAGAGATTCGAGATATGTCAGGATCTCTTCGATAGGAGCTTTATTATTGCTGATATTCGCGTCTACAGAGATAGTAAACATATAGCCGTACAGATTATACAGGTTCATGGCGATCTCGCCGCCGGCGTCAAGATTGAGCGCCTGCTGGAGCTCTTCGAGCGCGTCCTGAATTTTGTATACATGCTTTACACGCTCTTCAAGGAGTTTCCTGTCGTCAAACTTCTCAAGCGCAAGCCTTGCGTGCTTTATCGCTACGTCGTAAGTAACAAGAAGCAGCTTACCCTGATCGTTAGTATCAATCGGCGCGTTTCTGTAAGCACTGTATCCCTGTCTCATTTGAGAACCCCTCTCTGCTGTTTGTCCGCTTTGACCGCCTGTTTGTACCGAAACGCCCTCGTCCCTGAAGGCGTGACATTAAATTTATCGGATTCGCGCAGACGCGGCTTTAGGACTTTTTTAATTATACTGCATTACGGCATAAATCTACACTGCACCGCACGCAACTGCACGTAGGGCCGTGAGGTTGCTTAGCGGCACAGTGCAGATTTATGCCATGTACCAGTATAATTCAGCTGCTTCTCTCTTCAAGCGTGATATAGGGCCGCTGTCTTGATACACTTTTGTAAGCGGGACGCACAATTCTTCCCCCGCTCACTATCTCCTCTATACGGTGGGCCGACCAGCCCGCTATGCGGCTTATCGCAAATATCGGCGTATAAAGTTCTTTGGGGATATTAAGCATCTTGTAAACAAGCCCCGAATAGAGGTCTACATTTGCAGACATCACCTTCTCCACACCCTTTACCTTGGCAAAGACTTTGGGCGTAAGCAGTTCAATAGAGCGCAGCAGATTAAACTCATTCATAAACGTTTCCGACTTCGACTTGGCAAGCTCCTCCGCCTTTTGGCGCAAAATAACGGCGCGCGGATCGCTAAGAGTATACACCGCGTGTCCCATTCCATAAATAAGCCCCGAACGGTCGAACGCCTCCTTGCGGATGATTTTCGCAAGATAATCGGCAACCTCATTTTCATCGGCCCAATTCTTTACCCCCGCCATTATATCCTCAATCATAGCCGACACTTTTATATTGGCGCCGCCGTGCTTCGGCCCCTTAAGCGAACCCACCGCCGCGGCTATTGAGGAGTAGGTATCGGTATCGCTTGACGTAATAGCGTGGAGAGTAAAAGAACTGTTGTTGCCCCCGCCGTGCTCCGCGTGGAGCACAAGAGCCAAATCCAACACCTCCGCTTCAAGATCGGTAAATGATGAGTCGGGGCGGATCATGTGCAGAAAATTCTGAGCGGTGCTCAGACCGGGCTGCGGCTTATGAATAACAAGACTCTTTTTATCGTAAAAATGGCACTTCGCCTGATACCCGTAAGCAACCAATGTCGGAAAACGCGCTATCAGTTCAATACACTGACGCAGCACATTTTTTATCTTGATGCAATCGGGATTGCTGTCATAGGAATAGCAGGCGAGAACCGACCGAGCGAGGCTGTTCATAACGTCGGGCGAGGGCGACTTAAGGATCATATTGTCCATAAACCCGTCGGGAAGCTCCCGGCAGGCGTCGAGCATACCTCTGAAGTGCGTGATCTGCTCCGCGTTTGGAAGACTGCCGAAAAGAAGCAGATAAGCTACCTCGTTATAACCGAAACGCTTCTCTTTCTGAAACCCTTTTACAATATCCTCCACATCAATACCGCGGTATCTTAAATGCCCCTCAACCGGCATCTTTTCGCTTTCGTCAAGGACATAGCCATGTACGTCGCCGATGTTCGTGAGGCCGACAAGTACACCGGTGCCGTCTGCGTTGCGCAGTCCGCGCTTTACGTTATATTTGGTGTAGAGGCTTGATTCTATTGAGTTCTTTTGTACAGCGATATTGGTGAGATCGCCCAAATACTGCCGTTCGAATTCCGTTTCTTCTCTTTCGCTTGTGTTCATACGCCGCGTCTTCTTCCGGGAGCTGTAATGTGAGATAATGTAAGATAATCCTTAGACTATATAATATAATAATTTTTGAGCGGAAAATCATAATAAGAGATGAGATTTTTCTTAGTGCCGAGGGCTATTTGATTACGCCCCGTTGGGGCTGGGGATTACGGATCTCCTCAGCATGTCCCCTATTCGCAATTTCTCACTGCACCCGTCAAGGATAAAAAGACGGTTGGGGATTGCTCTCTCGCAGATTTTACCGTCGAGCTCTTCGATATGTTTAAATGTTAATTCATAGGGGGCGAGGCTGTTTTTTACGGGGAGGACATTCAGGGACTCATCATCGTGAAAACTGTTTTTGACGTCTATTACGGGACGGCCGTTTACAACAGCCTTTACTGTTGCAACAAGGCGGTAGCCGGCCTGAGCCTTTGAGGCGAAGAGGTCCTGTTTTACAGGTTCTCCCATGTAAAAACCGGTTGTGTAGGCTCTGTGATCAAGAGCCTCAAGCTCTTCGATCCACCATTTTTTCACTTTGTAATTTTGCGGATCAGCAATACATGAATGAATAGCTTCACGATATACCTTTATAACAGAAGCAGCATAGTGAGCGCTTTTGCTGCGTCCCTCAATTTTTAGCGATACTACCCCGCTCTCTATAATTTGCGGCAAGATCTCAATCGTACAGAGGTCTTTTGAGTTTAGAAGATAAACGCTCTCTTCCAATGATGATTCCTCGGCGATAAATCCATCATGGGAAAAATTTATTGTGGGATCATCAGGAGTAATTTTGTACTTTAACCGGCAAGGCTGAGAACAGTCGCCAAGATTCGGGTGTCTTGAGTTGAAATACGTTCCTAAAAGACAACGGCCTGAGACAGAGACGCACATCGCTCCGTGGACAAAACACTCCAATTCGGTTTCGGGCGGAATGTTATCACGGATTATCTTTATTTCCTCAAAAGACAATTCCCTCGAAAGAATAATCCGTTTCGCTCCGAGCGAAGCCCAGCCCCTACACGCGAGAGGGTT
>Ga0123353_10003940_pt1 | contig 18973 bp, 15 predicted proteins | sample TergutLab28metaG_3_FD_92763 | JGI IMG/M metagenome (GOLD analysis project Ga0123353, IMG submission 92763) | Labiotermes labralis P3 segment gut microbial communities from Petit-Saut dam, French Guiana - Lab288 P3 | ecosystem: Host-associated > Arthropoda: Insects > Digestive system > Gut ... | reverse complement strand
GTTGATTTAGCAATCGTAGTCATTCCTATGATCGCGTTCATAGGCGTCCGTATTTCGTGAGACATCATCGCGAGGAAAGACGATTTGGCTTTGCTGTCCTCCTCCGACTTCATCTTTTCAGCTGAAAAACGGAGCAGAATATAGCTCAGTATACAGGTCAGCACGAAACCGAGGGTGGCAAGTAGGATTATGTTGCGGTACAAATCCGCGTAGTAGCTCGCGGACGGCATGACGACGCCGATATACCATTCGTTGAAAAGCTGTTTGAAATAAACAATCGCTCTTGTACCGTCGGAATCTGTTATTTTCTCGGATGAAACGATTTTTCCGACCCGTAGCATATCCGCCATAGCAGCGTAACTACGTCCCATGTCCTGTACACGCCTGCTTATCATGTCCTCGTTAGGGTGGGCAATGATTTGAAGGTACTGATTGATTATCATGCCGTACCCGCCGTCTACAAACTGCAATGATTCCGCATACCCCATCAGCCACGTCATATCTACGTCAAGCGCTAATATGCCGTAATAATTATTATCACTGCCATATATTTCCCGCACCAGCGTTATGATCGGAAGTCCCGTGTTCATGTCCGCATACAGAGCGGTGTAGTTCGTACCCTTGTTTCTGACCGCCAGCTGATACCAGGGGCGTTGCTGCGGAACATAGTCGTCTCCATAATCCCACTCCATACCGAAAAGGAAATCACCACGGATATACCCGTACACGGTGATGAAGCCCTGAATACCGTTCTCCTGTATACGGAGCGAGTCTGTGGTCTGCATCAGAAAATGATGTACCACCTCTTGCGGTTCATCCCTGTCGAGGATGTCCTGTATGGCTGCATAAATACTGTCAAACGCGATTTTGGGTTCTCGGAGGTAGGCTTGTATGGTCTTTTCAGTCTCATCCAGCGCCACATTCACTGCTGACACAGATGCCTGTCGCAAAGTGCCGCTAACGGAGAGACCGCTGATCACCACCATCATTGTGAACGCGACAAACACGAAAAACACTTGCGCAATATTCTTTTTTATCAATTTGAATAATGGCATGCAAATCCCTCCTTCCGTCCCGACTCTTGTAATTTGGTTCGTTTAGTTTAATCCAGTACGATGACGTTATGGTAGTACCAGTCGATCTCGCCGGCGATCTCACTGTCGGACAGGGCGCCTCCCTCTGTTCCTATTTGTCGTCCGTCGTTGGTTTCCATCAAGCCTCCAAAAATACTCAGACTACCTGCTATGATCCGTTCCTTTGCCGAGGCAACTGCCTCCGCCGTTCCCGGAGCGATTAGTGCTGGGGACAGCGGCGCTATATCCACCATACCATCAGTCAATCCGCCAAGATACGGCTCTGTCGTAAAGCTGCCATCAATCACGCTGCCGATCAGCCAAACGTAATAAGAACCCCAGTTCCATACGGCGGAAGTCAGCACCGCGCCCGGCGCAAGGCCGCTCATGTCAACATTGTTTCCAATTCCATATACGCCGGCTTTCGCGGCCGCGATCTGCGGCTGTGCGGTGTCACAATGTTGCGCTATTACGTCGCACCCTTCGGCGATCAGTTTTTCCGCCGCCATCCGTTCGCCGGCAGGGTCGAACCAGCTCCTTGTCACGCTCACATAAATCACCGCGTCCGGGTTGACACTCTCCACGCCCATCGCAAACGCGTTCAACCAGCCGGTTACCTCGCTGTTTGTAATATCCTGCGCCGCTACAAATCCTACCTTGCCGGTTTGTGTTTTTAAACCTGCCGCGATGCCGGTAAGATAGCGGGCTTGATATAAACGCCCGAAATAATTCGTAAAATTACTGTCGTTTTGCTTATACCCGGACGCGTGCGCGAAAATCACGTTTGGATGTTCCTCCGCCATTCGTTCGCAAACGTCCATAAACCCCCAACTGGGCGCGATGATGATGTTCGCGCCTTCCGCGATAGCTCCGCTGATCGCGTATTCAATAATACCGGAGTCTTCTTCGCTCACATTGAATTTGCTGATGATCTGCTCATCGGATAGACCCAATTTCCGCTGGACTTCCTGTATGCCTAACTTGTGAGCCAGCGACCAGCCGCTTTCCGCATCGTCCAAATAAATGATGCCTATTTTCACTTTGCTTGCGTCAAGCGGTTTTCCTGGTTTCCATTGTATGTCTTCACCTGATTTACAGCCAGCCAAGCTCGTCGTGAACAAAAGAAGCAGTATAAAAAACGCCGCTTTTCTTGTAAACATTTTCAGTCCACCTTTCTTCATTGGTAATTACCAAGATAGTTACTCTCTACCCAAAAGTACGAGAGCACAACCGTTTCTCCACCCGTGGCACAGCGTCAGGCGAAATACTTATCCGGCAGGAAGAGGCTCTTCCTATCGGACTTTCAGCCAGCTTCGCCGTATGCCAATCTTTTACCATAGGATCACTCCCTCCAAAACACCGCTGTGCAAACAATTAGGAAGAATTGCTCAAGCTCGTGAGGACTGGTTGCATTGTTATTGTAACAAATTCAAAATGCGTCAACTACACACTATAGTGTAGAAAAACAGGTGTGAAATACGAAAATCCTCTTCCTAATCTGTTTGTGAACAACATGAAGAGGGCTCATATAAATATTGGATTCATATGGATATACACCGATTTTACAGAACTGACCCCCACTATGCTCCACGAGTTTATTGACGGACGATATTTTCGAAAAAGCTCGGCACTACAACACGAAAAAGTGCATAGCGGAGGAACTCGTCATCAGCGAAATGGCGCTGATACCGGTTTTTTTACTCTCCCTTTTTAATATCACGCTCGCGCATATACTTCTTCGCATCCTTGAAAAAGCTAAGTATAATCAATATAATAATTAGCCCTATCGGGAACGCCGCAATAATCGCTACGCTTTGAAGACTGTTAAGAGAGTTCTCCGAGAAAATAAGTCCAATCGGGAACAGAATTAACAGCACCGCCCAGAACGCGCGAACTCTTTTGTCGGGTTCCTGTCCCGGATTGAGTTTTTTGTATGAATAACTTGAAATAACCATAGTCAGCGCGTCAAATGTAGTTGCGTAGAATATAACCATATTCACGCACAACAGGAGCAGTGCAATTGTCGGGAGTGGCAGGGTTTCAAAAATGCCGAGTATAACGCCGGAAATAGCTTCGGAGGTGTAGTTGGATTGTGCGATTGCATCCGCTGAATCCAGCCCGTGCTTCATTTGCTGAGCGAGCCCGTAATTGCCGAGAACTATAAAAGAGGTAAAAGTTCCTGCCAAGCCCCAGCAATACGCACCCAAAACTGTATTCTTCAAAGTTCTGCCCTTGCTTATCATGCCGATAAAGAAAGGTGTCGCTACGCACCACGCCATCCAATAAGCCCAGTAGAAAATCGTCCAGTTTTGTGGAAAGCTGTTTTCGCGAAGGGGGTCGGTAAAAGTGGAAAGCCCGATGAAATTCTGTGCAAGGTTTCCGATTGCCGATAGGCCTGTTTCTAATATATAGCGCGTTTCGCCGCCTAAGAAAAGGAAGTAAAACAATAATGCGAAGAATAAATAAACGGAAAAATTTGCGAGCTTTGAAATACCTTTCATGCCCGTCAATACTACAATCGTATACACCACCGCGATTAAAACTAAGATGCATATAGTGAGCCCGGTAGTTACGGTTATTCCGAAAACATGAGCGAGTGCCGCTGAGAGCAGCGGCGTAGCTAACGAAAACGTCGTCGCTGTACCTGCGATTAGCGAGAAAATCGCAATCATATCGATTAATCTTCCGAGAATCCCGTCTACCTTATTACCGAGAATTGGGCGACAGGCTTCGGAAAATTTTTGCTTGGCTCTGCCTCTGACGTGCAGCATAAATCCGAACGCTGCAGCAAGCACGATATAGAAAGCCCACGCGATGGGACCCCAGTGGAACAGTGGAAATGTAGATGCCCAAACCTGCATACTACCCAGTTCGCCTACATGCGGCTCTGCTGCATAGAGTGCCCATTCGCAGAGAGAGTAGAAAAGAATATCCGCTGCCATAGTTGACGTAAAAACCATTGCACCCCATGCGAAGGGGCTGTACTGCGGCTTTTCCGATTCGCTGCCTAACTTGATTTTCCCAAGCTCTGAAAACGCAATGAACATAGTCGCACCCAACGCAAACAAGCCCATCAAAATGTAATAAATCCCCATGTCGTCGCCTAGAAATGTTCTTATCGTGTCGAGTGTGTTTCCGGCTTCCGGAATAGTTGCGAATGTAATACCGAGAATCAACACACCTGCCAACGGCACAAGAATTGAAATCCAGTCTATTCCCATTGAGCTTGGTTTTTCTTTTTTCATTTCTTTATCCTTTATTGTTGAAAATTTGATAATAATCCTTTGCATAACGGTATTGCTTCATTGCGTATTCACCGTATTCAATGCCCATTTGACGCTTATACTCACACCAGTTACTCCATAAAAGCCCGCATATGGCGACGTATGCGTAGATTTTCAATCTCACGTCATTAGGGCAACCTTCGACGAAATAACTGTCGATTAAGAAGTTTACATTTTTCTCATCGTACATCGCATATACCGCGAACATGGCGATGTCGATGTGGGGGTCATGCATCCCTGAGTATTCCCAGTCGATTAACCGGATTTCTTCTTTACCGTCTTTGTTTATAAAAAGAAAATTATCGGGAACCGAATCGATATGAGCCAGCGTGTATTCTTTCGGGATAGAATCAATGTATTCTTTGAGACGCATGACGTTTTCTTTTGTGCTGTCGTAGTCCTTATAACAAGAAGGCGAACTCCACAGGCTCTCGTAAAATAATATGCGTTCAAACGGGTCGAATGTATGCGCGGTCTTAATGCCGCTGCCGTGGAATTCTCTCAGCTTTTCCATGCATCTTTTTACATCATTGGCGTTGGTTGGGTCACAGACTCTTGCATCTTTATAAAACATTGTGATTTTGTAGCCGTTTTCAGGATTCAAATACACAACATCATCGCATATGTTCAACGGAGCGATTGCCTGATAAACGTTGTACTCGTTTCTCCGGTTAATCAACAGATCGGTTCCTGCGCCCGGTATGCGGCAGACATAGCTTTCATTGTCAACGGCAAAATGGAAGGAATCATTGGTCATGCCCTTTTTTATGGGGTAAATATTCCGGATTTTCTCCTCCGGAATATTATAAACCTTTGCGATTGATTGCATGATTTTATTATTAGATGCATTGTTATACGACGGGTCGAACACTCGCAGTTCTTCAAGGCTTTCAAATTCATGTACGTTCCCGGACTGGTGATTTATGTGCATTGGCAGCGTTTGTGTCTGCTCTTTTAAGATGTGCTCCCAATAGTAATCATCAGTCCCCGGCCGGTTGTAATACTCGGTCAAATACTGCTTGAATCCTGTCGAAAATGACGGAGAAAAATAAGCCGGCCCCATCAACACCCAAGCATCTTTCCCACCTATAGATATAGCCTTAATTTTGTCCGATGCTGATGTGGTTACGCACCATTCATTTGTAGCTCCGTCTATGTATATCGAGGAATACCAACTTTGGACTTCAAATGTGTTGAATATGTTATTTTCAATCCAAATGTCCGATGGTAATATGTAGGAACTATTCAAATATTCTGCGGCATAATACAGGCTCGCTAAATTATTCTTGGTCATGTATTTGGGGTTGTAAATTAATTTAACGTTGTACTTGTCGATTAAATAATCGAACGCCTCCTTTTTATATCCCACGACGATTATGATGTCGGTGATTCCTTTTTCTGTGAGCTGTTCAATCTGACGCTCAATCATAGGCTGACCATATACTTCTAACAACCCTTTCGGTGTTTCGTAAGTCAGCGGTACACAGCGGGAACCAAACCCCGCAGCTAAAATAATGGCGTTTTTGACGCGATGTTTGTTGAGCTCTGCTTTCAAGGATTCATCTCACCCCCTTCTTGTATACGTATACGCGCAAACAACGTGAAAAACAGCGCGGCAAGCGCAGTTGTGGCAATGATGAACATAAGATTCAGTGTATTCGCGTTCAATCCGGTGTGCGTAGAACTCCAGCTTGTAAAAAGAGTCGCCAGATAAGCGCACAGACTCGCAAGGGTTTGAAATATATTAAAGAGAGAAATGACACGCGTTTTCTGTTCGCAACAGTTCGCGTACTGTTTGGCCATACGGGAAAACAATCCGTGTCCAATGCCCAGAAATACGCAGGGCACAATGAGATATGCTGGATGGGTGGAAAGTTGCGCCATCAAAATGAATGCAGTGGCGGCCACCAGCGACAGAGCAACCATTTGCCTTCCGCCGGCGATAGAGTCATCTCCACTTTTATCTCCGGCGATGACCACGCAGGAGATAAGGATAACAACCATCAGGAAAATAGCGCACACAAGCGAAGAATTTTCATAATGATAGTCATCGCGCAGAAGGTATTCCGTAATCGCGAGAAAGATATAGACTCCAGTATATACCAACAGGGCATATGTAAGGAAAAGACGATTTTTTCTCTCAAGAGGGGGGGATTTCCCAACGCGCAACCCTTCACCCACCGGAACTTTATGCAGAAGACGGAGCGCCGGATAATAGGAAACAAAGCCTAACGCCGAAACCACCGTGACACAAAGCCAAGTCCATTCAAAGAATAGGGAGAAAAACAGAGGGGACAGAATATACCCAAGCATTTGATTGAGCAGCAGCACCTTGATGTGCAACCGCTGCGCCTGCATCTCAACAACGCGCATAAAGAAGTTGTCAAACACGTTGAAAAGCAGGTTGACAGAAAAGCTCGCAACGATGAATGCAGGAAGGTATAAGGAAAAAGAACGCGCCATCAGGAGCGTTATAAACCCTGCGATGCTCAACGACATAAATACCGCCAACGCGTGTGGGCGCAAGCGCAGAATCCTTGCTCCCGCAAGAAGCCCCCCCAGCGTTGCCAACGCTCCAAAAAGAAGTGTGACAGACAACAGCGCGTATTTTTGTTCCGGATAATATCTGGCAAAAAAGACCTGAGAAACCATGCTTTGTGTTCCGGATGTAAAAAATGAGGTGAACAAAAAAAGTAGGTTAAGCTTCAGAATCCTGCTCAGAGCGATGTTCCTTTTTTTCATTAAGTTCGCCTCTTTTCAGCTTTCGAGCCAGCTTAACCGAGAGTTCCGAAAGCTCAACGATTTGGATAAGAAGGCCGGCCAATAAGATAATATCAGTAATGTTTGCGCTGATACCGCCCAACGTAATGGTGACCGTTCCAAACGCGAGGTTCAAAATGGCTATCATTATAAGCGTGGCGTGTATCTCGAACGACCCCATTCGCGGAAAGGGAAACACGTTGGTCAAATAAACGCTGTGCAACACGATAACGAAATAGATACCGTAAAGGGGAACCAAAAACAATGCAATCCGAAAGTTGGCATATCCGCCAAGACCAATGGCGATTAAGCAAGCAGTGCCGACCAAAAGGTCCGACATAATGTCATAAAAAGCGCCCACTTTGGATGTCTTGTTCCATTTGCGCGCAACAAAACCGTCAAAGTTGTCTGCGAGCAAATGGCAAAAAACGCCAAGAATCGCTCCTATAAAGAATAGCGGATTAATCAATCCTCCCAATGCAAAACAAACAGCCCCCAGAAGCCCCATGATAAGCCCTGCGGCGGTAATCTGGTTTGGCGGAAGCCATTCCGGTAATCGATTCGCCCAGCGATCCGTCAGTTTTGCGAAGCTTCTTTCAAAAACGCTTGGAATCTGCTTGTCAACTTCTTTACTTTTTGTGTCCGTTTGCATAGTAATTTGAATCCCTTTCTGATAATATAGAAGTCTATAAAGATTATAAAATCTCAGTCAACCTGCATTGTGCCACTCTTTGTCAAATATCGCTTTCATTCTACCATCGGAACAAATCTTACCGGAAGGAGGTCATTCTCAATGATCCTTCCTTCTTTTTTCATGATGAGTTTTAACCATTGCGTCGAATGGACTTCTCCAACAGGTATAATCATCTTTCCCCCATCTTTTAATTGCTCAATCAGTTTGTCCGGGATGTAATCAGGCGCGGCGGTAACGATTATAGCGTCGAAAGGGGCTTCTTCAGGCCAACCCATATAACCGTTTCCGTTTTTTACTTTTACATTATCAAAATTAAGGGCGGCAAGGGTTTTCTTTGCTCTGGCGGCAAGTTCCCCCAACAATTCGATCGTATAGACCTCACAGCCGAGGGAAGCCAGAATTGCAGCCTGATAGCCCGACCCCGTGCCTATTTCAAGGATTTTCGTGCCGCAAGCGAGATCAAGCTGCTCTGTCATAAACGCTACGATATAAGGCTGCGAAATTGTCTGCCCTGATCCGATTGGCAGCGGCGAATCATCGTAAGCGCTGCTTTGCAAATTTTCTGAAACAAACAGGTGTCGCGGTACTTTTTCCATAGCTTCCAAAACCGCATTTGATCTTATGTTTCTTGTTTTCAACTGTTCGTCAATCATTTTGTTGCAGGGCATTTTAATACTTTTCGTCATAAAAAGCCTCCTGGACTATTTATAAATTTCATCTTCATTTGATTGTTGACCTGATTCAGATATTTTAATCGCTCCTACGGTTATCGCACCGACAGCGACAAGTTTCGCGAGGTCTTTTACGCCTTGAATCGTTTTTGATACATCTTTGTCTTTGATGCCATGAGCTACATGGGCGCTGTTTTTTAAGACATACTTGGTGTTGGTTATGAAGTTAGAGACGACCTGCTTCCCGGAACCTTTAAGATCCTGCCAGCCTTCTTCCAATATCTCGTTGTTGCCGGAAATTTTGCCTGCCAGCATATCGGCCGCGCCGCTGACAGCTTCGCCCGCAATTGATCCCGTAAAGATAGAGGACTGAATTATGCTCGTGCCGACTTCATCAATAACATTGATTTTTGATACTTTGCCGACGACCGATACCGTTCCTCCGATTGTACCGCCAATGACAGCCCCTGTCATAATCCCTGCTTTTTTTATCACATCCATGAATTTTAACCCCCTTAAACTAACAATCCATCTTGACAAAGTATATGCGCGCGCGCTATAAATTTTCGAAAAACAATCTGCTGGCCATAATCGGTGGAACGGCTTTATATATGGTTCTAATACAACAGATGTTATTTACCTGAAGAAGCCGCTTGTTCTGATTGCTGCCTCAATACTAGTTTCGCGATTTTGCCGGAACTGTTTTTAGGAAGCGCCGGAACAAACTCAATCCTGCGGGGCAGTTTGTAGGAAGCAAGCTTTTCCTTTAAAAAGCGCATCATATCTCTCGACCCGCATTCCGTACCTTCTTTTAAAGCGATGATAGCCTTTACGGATTCGCCGCGCAGCGGATCGGAAACACCGATAACAGCAGCTTCTTTAACAGCCGGGTGCTGATAGATAGCCTCCTCGACTTCCCGGGGATAAACATTAAGGCCTGCGACGATGATCATGTCCTTTATTCTGTCGACAATATAAATATATCCCTCATCATCTGTTTTAGCCAGATCTCCGGTATGCAGCCATCCGCCGCGAAGAGCCTCCTCGGTTTCCTTCGGCTGATTATAATATCCCAGCATAACATTATCGCCTCGAACGACGAGTTCTCCGACTTCACCTGCCGGCAGCTCCATGTCATGTTCATCGAAGATTTTACATTCTATAGAAGCAATTGGAAGACCAATCGAACCCTCTTTTTGAACGCCGTAAAAAGGATTGAAGCTACAGGCAGGGGAAGCCTCCGTCAACCCATAACCTTCGATAACGGGCAAATTCATAATCTCTCTGCATTGCCTGTAAATTTCAACAGGAAGCGCCGCCCCGCCGGAAACTGCCATGCGAAGATTTGGAAAAGTAATGTTCTTTTTTCCGGCTTCAAGCAGTACAACGTACATGGCTGGAACGCCCATAAACACGGTGATGTTTCCTGCTAGAAGCTCGATGACTTCTTTCGGCTGGAAACTTTCAACAATGGTAATGGTCGCGCCTGACCAAAGAGGAACGAGAATGCAGGCTGTAAATGCGAACACATGAAACATTGGAAGTACGCACATGTAGATGTCATCCGGCTGACCGCATATCCCAACGTAGCACTGCTCAGAATTGCGCACCAGATTTTTATGTGTCAGCATTGCTGCTTTAGGTTTTCCGGTTGTTCCCGAGGTGTAGAGGAATGTGGAGATAGCGTTTTCGTCTGAAAAATCCTCTAATTCTTCAATCGGAGATTCGCAGACGAGTTTTGCCCACGCTTCATCTAATATAATCAACGTAACGCCCAAAAGGTTCTCTACAGACTCTTTTGTTAATTTCGCTTTATGCAGAATTGCCGGTTGCATTATCATAAATTTGGCTTCCGAATCTTTGACGATGAAGGCGATCTCTTCCATTGTAAGCTGAAGATTGACAGGAACAATGATGGCTCCATTTCTTACGGTCCCCAGATAGGAGTAGATAAACTCCGGTGAATTCAGGCAGCTTAGGACGACCTTGTCGCCCTTGGAAACGCCCATTTTTTTCAGTTGGCTTGCATATCCCAGAACGGTTTGATCAAGCTGACTGTAGCTGACGCTGCGGTCTTTAAAGTTTAATGCGATTTTCTCGCCATTGAAATTGTTTTTATAAATGTCTCCAACCATAAAATTCCTCACTTGTATTTAGTATCGTGAAATAACAGATAAATTTTTTTATTGTCATTGTACTATTTTATCACTGAAATCGTAAATAGGGTAGTTCATTTTTTCCATCGGTGGCTTTTTTAATTATTTCATGATATAATCGGGAAGAAATATTAACGAAGAATTTATCGTATACGAGGGTTTATTTATATGCAAAATCAATTTTCACGCACCCAACTCATTTTTGGCCAGGAGGCTATAAAAAAACTGAGAAGGATGCGGGTTGCTGTCTTTGGACTGGGCGGTGTTGGAGGTTATACCGTGGAAGCGCTGGCCCGCAGTGGAATTGGTACATTGGATTTGATCGATAATGATAAAGTCTGCTTGACAAATTTAAACAGGCAGATTTATGCGCTGCATCAGACGATAGGCCAGTATAAAGCAGACGTCGCTAAACAGAGAGTTCATGACATTTGCCCTGATATCGTGGTGCATGCACATAATTGCTTTTATATGCCTGATACGGCTGATGCTTTTGATTTTACACAATATGATTATATCGTTGATGCGATTGATACGGTAAAAGGTAAGCTGGAGCTTGTCCGACGGGCCTATTTGGCCGGTACGCCCATTATCTCTTCGATGGGAGCAGGCAATAAAGTAGATGCCACGGCCTTTCGTGTAGCGGATATTTATGCGACAAAAATATGCCCTTTGGCTAAAGTAATGCGGTCGGAACTGCGGAAAATGGACATCCCTTCGTTAAAAGTCGTATATTCGGAGGAACAGCCTATAAGGCCTTCTGAAGATGTGTCAGATATGTCAGATGTGTCCATAGGCTGCCGCAGGCAAATACCAGGTTCAAATGCTTTTGTACCGTCGGTGGCAGGGATGATACTTGCGGGCGAAGTGATCAAAGATCTGATTTCTTATTGAATAGAGAGGAAAAAATTATGTCAAACTTTAAGCTTGGATTTATTGGCATCGGAAACATGGCGGGCGCTATTTTAGAAGGGATTATTTCTCGCAATGCCATTCTCGCGGAAAATGTGTATGCTTATGATATACGGGAAACTGCCAGAGACAGAGCATCGGCGCTCGGTGTTCATGTGGCGGAAGATGTGATTGATGTGGCGAAATCCGCAGACATTGTATTGGTTGGAGTAAAACCAAAAGATACCTTGGCGGTGGTCAAGGAGATGAGCGGTGAATTAAATGGCAAGGCGCTGCTTTCTATTGTGGCCGGGCTGGGCTATGATGAGCTTCGCGGTGCGCTTAATGGAGTAGACGCAAGGATTCTGACCATACTGCCTAATACGCCTATAATGGTGGGTGAAGGCGCTACTGGTTTTACGACCGAGACGACTTTTTTGGAGGAAGAAAAAGCTTTTGTCCAAAGTTTGTTTGAAGCGGTAGGTATCGTAGAATGGGCGCCGACGAAGCTGTTGCCTGCAGTTACGGCTTTGAGTGGGGGTGGGCCTGCTTATGCGGCCATGTTTGTAGAAGCTTTGGCAGACGGCGGTGTGCTGGAAGGGCTGCCCAGAGATATGGCTTATCGTTTGGCAGCAAAAACAATCCAGGGAACAGGCAAGCTCATCTTGGAAACGGGGGATCATCCGGGAGCGGTGAAAGATTCGGTCTGTTCTCCCGGCGGAACAACGATTGAAGCCGTTAAGGAGCTTGAGAAAAATCAGTTCCGTTACGCGGTTTTAAACGCTGTTCACAAGGCCAGAGAGAAATTTTCTCGTTTAGTTTAGCGTCCGTTCCAGGAATGTTTTGATTCTCTCATGCTCGGGGTTCACAAAAACATCATCCGGTTTGCCTTCGACAATGATCCGTCCTTCGTCCATGAAAACAATCCGATCGGAAATTTCTCTCGCGAAGGCCATTTCATGTGTTACGATGAGCATTGTCATATGTTCTCCGGCTAAATTCTTGATGACTTGCAGCACTTCTCCGATAAGCTCCGGATCAAGCGCCGAGGTAGGTTCATCAAATAGCATGATTTCAGGATTCATGGCAAGAGCTCTTGCGATAGCCACCCTTTGCTTTTGACCGCCGGACAGTTGAGACGGATAAGCTTTCAGTTTATCCTCAAGACCCACTTTTTGGATCATTTGCATGGAGATGTCGGAGGCTTGTACCTTCGACATCTTCTTCACAACGATCTGCGCTTCCATTACATTTTCCAGAACCGATTTATGGGGAAACAGATTGAAATTCTGAAAAACCATGCCGAGCTTGACACAAACTTTTCGAATTTGTTTCTCGGGCAAGTAGACGGCTTTACCGTTTTTGGTTTCAGCAAGCTTTGTGCCCAGCACCGTGATTTCCCCTTTTTCGATGGTCTCCAGGTGATTTATACACCGTAGAAGTGTACTTTTTCCAGAACCGGAGGGACCAATAATGGATATGATTTCACCTTTTTCCACCTGTAAATCGATTCCTTTCAGGACATGAAGTTCTGCAAAAGATTTTTCAATTGCCTGTAAAGTTAACACATTCATTTCGTTTCCTCGATCAATCATAATAATCCAACTTTTTCTCGGCGAATTTAAAGAATAAGACGATGCCATAAGTCAAAATCAGGTAAATGGCAGCGGCTACAAAAAAAGCTTCCGTTGAGACCTCCCTGGAGACGATCTCCCTTGTATTTCGGAGAACGTCTGGAAGAGCGATAACGATCACCAACGCCGTATCTTTTATGAGCGTGATAAATTCATTACCTGTTGGCGGTAAGGAACGTTTAATCGCCTGCGGGATAACAATGCGCCACATGGTTTGCGGATAAGACATTCCTAGTGCCTTGGCTGCTTCAAATTGGCCTTTGTCTACAGATAAAATTCCTGCTCTGAAAATCTCTGTGAAATAAGCGGCGTAATTGATGATAAAGGCAATGGATGCCGCGAGCATTCGATCGCCTCCCCAGCTGAAGCCCAAAATCACAGGAAGTCCATAAAAAATAAAGATGATTTGAAGCATCAGCGGCGTTCCCCGAACGACCCAAGTATAAAAGCTGAGGAGGGCACGCAGTAACTTGCCCCCCGCAACCTTGCCAATGGCTAACAGAAAACCAATGGGCACAGAAAAAAGTAGGGTTACTGTAAAGAGTTTCAAGGTTACTTCAGCACCCTGTACAATGTACAATATAATTGATATATTCATTATTTCTCAGCGTCTTTGGTCATTAAATACATGATGAGGATTTCATCTCCAACAATTGCGTCCACATTGCCGGATTTCAAATCCATAAGAGCTGTCGTATAGGAATCAAACTTTACCAGATCGCCGCCCGCAAATGTTGCCAAAATGTCCGGTTGGCCTTCTACCGCTGTTTGGGCTGAGCTCTCGAGCTGTACACCAACCTTTTTACCAGCCAAGTCTGCAATCGTATCGATTTCTGAACCGCTCATAACAGCGATTACTTGCGTATTCTGCAAATATGGCTGTGAAAAGCCCCATTCGCCGCTATCTATTCTCTTTTGCGACATCGTCAGGCCGTTCCAAACCACATCGATGTTTTTGGTCTTCAATTCCATCTCTTTGGTATCCCAGTTGATGGACTGGAATTCAACTTCTACGCCAAGTTTTTCTGCGACTGCTTTAGCAAGATCGATGTCAAACCCTTCAATTTGACCGGATTCACCCCGGAATCCCATCGGCGGAAACTGATCGTCTAGTCCCATAACAAATTTTCCTTTGGCTTTAATGTCTTCCCACGAAGAATCATCCGAAGCCACAGGCGCAGTCGGTACAGGCGGAACATATACAATATCTTCGCCAAACCACTCTTCTGAAATCTGAGCAGCTGTTCCGTCATCGATAAGCTCATTTAAGGCAGCGTTCACCTGGTTGATGAAGTTTACATCACCTGGCCTAAACCCGATTCCATAAAGCTCATCGCCAAAATTATCGCTGGCCAGAACTACGGCCGGTTTTTCTTGGTCGCCTGAACCTCCACAGCCTGTAAAGGCAATTCCAAGGATCAGAATTAATGTTAACAATAAACAAATTCTTTTTAACATGATGGTTTCTCCTCCCAATTTTTTTATTTAAACCATTTCTATTATATTTTACATAAACTGGATTGTAAAGTGTAATGTACGCGAAAGCTGTCAACCGAATCGAGCAAATTGGTTGACATTATCAAATGATTATTGTACAATCGTAACAAGTATCATAAGTGAGAATCAAATTAAATTGGAGAACGAGAAATGAAAAAAACGCTTAACGCAAAAGAACTAACGATTATCGGTATTTTTGTTGCTGTGACGGCAGTTTTAGCACAAATCGCTATACCTCTTCCGTTTACGCCCATGCCTATTTCATTCGGATTGGTCGCTGTCTACATAACGGGTATGCTATTAAAACCTAAACATGCCGTTTTCGCACAAATATGTTATTTGTTGCTCGGCGCTGTGGGTATGCCGATATTCCATAATTTTCATGGCGGACTTGGTGCGCTTCTGGGGCCGACAGGCGGATATCTGATGGTTTACCCCATTATGGCAGGAATCGTGTCGATGGCGTTAAACAGCCGCGTAAGCCGACAGTTAGAACGAAAGCAAAGTAAAAAATGGATTTTTTTTAAAGCAGGGATTTCAATGTGTATCGCACATATTGTTTTGTATTTGGGTGGTACAGCATGGTTTAGTGTAACAACCGGCATGTCATTTCAAGCTGCGCTTGTCCTTGCGGTATATCCATTCATACCTTTAGATATTATCAAAATTGCATTTTGCATTGTTGCGGTCGTTCCTTTCCGCTCCCGCATGTTGTCAATAAATGTTTTATTGTTAGATGAAGTGGTCTCTCATGATTAAGGGAGTTTTCTATTAAATAAAATAATAACCTTTGACAACCCCCATATTTTTATTGTATAATAAACTTCGATTTAACAAACCTATTATAAATATAAATTTGCGCCTGTAGCTCAATTGGATAGAGTGCCTGACTACGAATCAGTAGGTTGGGGGTTCGAGCCCCTCCAGGCGCACCATAGTAAAAACTTGTAGTTCCAATTACTACAGGTTTTTTTATGTTCTTAATTCGTTCTTTTTCATGTGTGAGTGGACACGCAAATGGACACATTTTTTTCAGATGGACACTAAAAAGAGAGGTCAACCGCCTCTCTAAGTGGTTTTACAATATGAAAATCAGGGTTAAGCTAAAACGAACTTTTGTGCGTAATATGCTTTAATATTTTTCCGCGCAACACATCTGGTTTGAATGGCTTTACAACAAAGTCACATGCTCCGAGCGCCATGGCGGCAGTCACATTATCGACGGTTCCCTCGGATGTCAGGAAAATGATCGGGGTGTCTTTATGTTCTTCGAACCCTCTTATTACAGGAATAAGGTCAAATCCGCTGATTTCTGGCATTTTGTAGTCAAGCAAAAATAAATCGGGATTTATTTTTAGTAAGACTTTTTCAAGTTCCGCCGGTTTTGAAAGCGTGAATACTTTATACTCACCGTCCAACACTGACGAAACGGCTTTGAGTATGGCAGGCGAATCGTCAACCGCTATGATCACTGGTTTGGAGTTTACTGTTTCCATTTTTATTTCTCCTTTGATTTATTTTCGCAAACTATATCACTCATAACGCCGTATGCCTTGAGCAACTGTTTTATATGTTCAGCCGCCTCGGCGTAGTCCATCACCATTACCGCGTCATTTATTTGCTCCACTTCATCTTTTAATCTGCCGCTAAGATTTAACGCGTTTATATTTGCGATCTCCTGGTCGATAATCATCAAATCTATTTCTTCAAAAGCGTTCATCAGCTTTTCAAAGATGGGCGGCAATTCGGTTGGGATTTCAGTCGAGTCATCATTATAGCTCAGAACAGAAAATGCGTTATTTAAGTTCATATACAGCTCGCCCAGTTCTTTCAAAAAATCCGGCAGATTTGAAACGCAAAATTCGCAGTCCCGTTTATCGGACGCGTTTTCAAGATCAAGCGCTTTTGCAGAAAGCTCCATAGCTCCTATGTTAGCCAGTACGCCTTTTATGCCATGAATCTCAATGCCGAAATTCTCCATATCCTCCACCGATAAAAATTCGATCAGGTTCTTATCGCTCTTTTCTATTTCCCGCAATAATAACTTAAGTGTTTTTCTGTACACATCCCGCTGGCCGTCAACTCTTTCCAACCCTGTCGATGAGTCAAGACCATAAATCTTTTCGATTTTATCCCAAAATTCCAGGGGTTCATCTTCTGAGGATACGCTGCTGTCAGCCTTTACAGGCTGCATTTTTGTGATTTTTTCCACCGGAATCCATTTTATTAATATACGCAGCAATTCTGATTTTACAATGGGTTTTGATAGATAATCATCCATACCGACTGCCAGCATTTTTTCTTTTGCGTCTGTTGTCGCGCTTGCCGTAAGCGCGATGATTGGTATGGTTATACCTAATTCCCGGATCGTCTTGGTTGTTTCTGTGCCGCTCATTTCCGGCATCCTGTGATCCATAAACACAATGTCGTAATTTTGTTTTTGAACAAGCGCTATAGCTTGTTTACCGGAAGTGGCAGTCTCAGCCGTTATTTTATAAAGTTGTAAAAGACCGGTAGTAACATTCAGGTTTGTCCTGTTGTCATCAACTACCAGTATCTTTGCGTCCGGCGCACTTAATATAATATCATTGTTTTTATTTTGGTATACTAAGGATTTATCTCCTATAACTTTTGGGATTTCTATATGAAAAGACGCACCTTGCCCATATACGCTCTCTACTGTTATTTGACCGCCCATCATATCAACGATTGATTTTGAAATTGTAAGGCCAAGCCCTGTTCCTTTTGTGCTTCGGTTATTGAGTACGTCGGCTTGTTCAAAGGCGTCAAAGAGCATCGGGATATTTTTAGCCGGTATGCCTATGCCTGTATCGCTGACGGTAATTTTTATGGTGGTATCGGTAAAACTGATGGTCAGTTGGACATAACCTTCGTCGGTAAATTTAATTGCATTACCTAACACGTTCAAGAGCACCTGCCTGAGGCGCGTATCATCTCCATATAGATATAAATCCGGGTGTTTTTCCATACTCAACTTAAATACTATGTTTTTCCCATCCAATAAAAATTGAATAGTTGACACAATGTTGTCGATCAGCACGTCAAAGTCGTAATGCACAGGTACAAGGCTGAATTTGCCAGATTGAATTTTTGAAACATCTAAAATATCGTTGATTATACTCAAAAGTGCCATTGCAGATTTATTGATATCTTCCGCATATCCAAGCTGGCGGTCGTTCATGTTTTCCTGAAGCAACAGTTCGGACATTCCTAAAACAGCGTTCATGGGAGTACGGATTTCATGTGATATATTAGCCAAAAATTCGCTTTTCGCTTCGTTTGCCAATTCCGCGGCTTCTTTGTGGAGCAGCGCTTCACGCTCTTTTTTGGCACTTTCAAGCATTTTTTGTTCGATGGCCTTAAATTTGCGGAGGTCTATGAGATAAGAAAGGAAACAGAATCGATCCTCCCATTGGATACGCACCAGCGTTACTTCCATCGGCAACGGTTCTCCGGTAATGGACCGGCATGTCCATTCAAAGTCGTCTACGGCGCCTTTTTCAAGTAATTCGTCATAAATTCTTTTAGCCTTGTCGATACTCTTTGACCCGTCAGGCTGGTATTCTGGGTGAAACCTGTAATAATCCTTTTTTAATTCGTTTTTGTCCGTTATGCCGAAAACATCTAACGCCGCTTGGTTGCAGTCGATTATTGTGTCGAAGTCGTCCCGCAGCAAACAGGCCATCGGATTACTGTCCAACATAAGCTTGACCCGCTCGTTTGCTTCTTTGATTGCAGCCTCCCTGACCATGATTTCGGTCAGGTCTTTAAAATAAACGATCAGACGAGAATCAAACAACCACTTAAGACGGGCGATGTTGACCATAAAAAACATAGATTTTCCGTAAATGCTGGCAAGCTGGACAGTCGTTTGTGAAAACCCGTCGTGCAAGGCTTCCCTTATGATGCCTTTCCGTACGTCCTCAGTCAGCCGCAAGTCAGGTTGATACCGCGGCTGGATAGAAAAGAAGAGTCTATTAAATTTATCGGGCGCCAATCCGCCCGAAATGCCAAAAATATCGATGATCCCTTTATTATACCTGATTATGTCGCCGTTTTCGTCCCATATCATACAGGGAGTATCGACCGTATTAAGCCATTCTTTCATGCGTTGTTCCATTATGTCCAGATGAATATCGGTAATATCGCGCGCCGCGAGAACAATGCCGTCCAGATCGTCTTTCATAACCCGCCTGTAAATAATCCGGTATATACGTTTTATCCCCGTCGGCCATTCGATCGCGGCGTCTTCGACAATTTTGTCTTCACGGCCGTTTATGATGCGTGAAAGC
>Ga0123353_10003939_pt1 | contig 18975 bp, 18 predicted proteins | sample TergutLab28metaG_3_FD_92763 | JGI IMG/M metagenome (GOLD analysis project Ga0123353, IMG submission 92763) | Labiotermes labralis P3 segment gut microbial communities from Petit-Saut dam, French Guiana - Lab288 P3 | ecosystem: Host-associated > Arthropoda: Insects > Digestive system > Gut ... | reverse complement strand
TGATGAACCACGTACTTAACAACATCAGCGGCGTGAAGAGCGACAGAACGAAGGCAACGACCGCTAATACACTGACTGCCCGATACCAGGCTGCGCCGCCTCTTCCACGAAGCTCTTCCTTCGTGATCGTACTGATGGTTTCGTCAAATTCTTGTGTCATGACACGTTCATTCTTCCGAAGATGCCGGCAGGGGAACCGTTACAGGAGCGTTGGAATCTGTGGAATCTGTTATTGGGACGGTTGCCGCTGGTTCGGTCGTTCGTCCGCCGCCAAAACCACCACTCTGGGGAGCCGCTCCGAATTTGATTCCCAAGAGAAGAAAAATACAGGCACCAATCCAGAAAGCGACGGTAACAACCGTAATTCTGGTAAACAGGTCGCCCGCTTTTGCTCCGAAGGCACTTTGCCCTCCGCCGCCGCCGAACGCTCCGACCAGACCGCCCCCTCTGCCCCGCTGAACCAAAACCAGCAGAATCAGGAAAATTGACAAAATAGGCAACAGAATCGCTAAAATCGGCGTGAGGATCGCAAGGAGCGTCGTCATTAGTTTCCAATGTTTTTCTTCTAGACTTTACCGCATGGTACTCTTTATTGTGAAAATGTCAAGATACCGCTCCAAAAATTTAGTCCGCCTGCAAGTTTCAATTTGGGCAACAAAGGTAGGCAACCGTCCGCCGAACGGTTGGATTGATTCCTGTGGCGTTACCATGCGTATTTTTCAAACCATGCGTTTCCATCTGGTAGTCGGCAACATATCTTTCGCAATCTGACGATTGCGGCTCTGCGCCGGAGTACCGGCTAAATAATCTGGTCGCTCCACGTTATTACGCTCCCGGCTTTCATGCATCATTCTCGTCCCAATCATCCCAGTTCCACTTCGGAACTTCGATGCCGAGCATTGCCAGATAGGTTCGTTCCTGTTCCTGCATCGCATCTCGTTGTTCCACAGTTGCATCGTCAAAACCGGTCAAGTGTAACATTCCGTGAACCACATACAAGAGCAATTCCTCTTCGGGAGTCCAGCCGAACTCTTTGGCACGTTCATGTGCGACTTCGGTACAGACCAGCACTTCGCCTTCGAGATACCCTTCGTCTCGCCGGTCTTCGGTCAGGAAACTAATCGTGTCCGTCGGATAATCGTGCCGCAAAAAATCTCTGTTGTACTGTTGAATCGTATCGCTATCGACCAACACGACATTGATTTTTCCGCCGCGAATGTCCCCGTCCGACAGAATAGATTCGCAAAGAATCCTGACCTTTTCGAGATCAATCGCCAACTCGTCTTGTTCGTCGAGGACTTCCAACAAGAGCGGTTCTTCACGGTAAGACATAGAGTTCATCATAGCGTTTTTTGGCGAAAGGGCAAGGTGTTCGCAAGCCCTTCGGCACAGTCGGGTGCACTAAAGTTTAACAGACCCTTTCATGAGGCTAATTCGCCATAATTTCCGACGACGTAAAGGGTTACGCCAAATACATGTCCGAGAAGTCGTGAGTCATTATACCTCAAACCCTCTCTATGTCAACCATGTCGTATCACTTTTCTGGCACGAGACTTACGTCGATCCGTCTTCTATCATACTATTACCCGATGTGCAATATAGCCATCATCCTTGGTGTACTCATGGGACATAGAGGATTGAAAACTGGTATAAAATTCGCTATGCCTGGACTATTGCTCTGTGCCGTAACCTGTGTTGCTTATCTTGGTGTTTTCTATTTGTACCAATTACCCAAATTCGCTATCGCAACGTATCAAGCGCACCAAGAGGGTATTTCTGTCATTCAACAACCCCATTTTTGGGGAAATGCTCTTATGTATTTGGCGTTCATCACCATTGTTCTTGGCATATTCCTTGGGTACAAGGGATTGAAAACAAGCGAACGAAATGTTGCAAAACTCGGACTTCGCCTCTGTTGGCTTTTCTGCTGGATCATCTGCTTTTGGAACTTATTGTGGCTTTCTTCCTGTTGATTAACAACCCGGCGTTTCTTGAGTATCTAAAACAATAACGTTGCGGCGACACGGCTTATCTGTGGATTGTGCTATATCTCCCGACTGGCTACTTCATTGCACAAACTTGTTAGCGGACTGCTGGTGTCGTCGGGCAACACTGGCTACTAAGGTTGTTTTGTTGAGGAAAATCTGGTAAAAATTAGGTTAGCCTTGCGGAATTCAGCCATTCCCGCATTATCAAAATTTTGTGTAGGTACTATTGTCCTTGAGTGGCTGTTCAAAATATGAAACGCGTCATTATCATTCCTGACGGTTGTGCGGATTGGGCAATCGAATCGCTCGGTCATCGGACCCCGCTTCAAGCGGCGCATCTTCCCAACATACAAGCATTGGCACAATCGGGAATCGTCGGTCAAAGTTGCAACGTTCCCGAAGGTTTCACCCCTGGCTCAGACGTTGCCGTACTCGGTTTGCTCGGCTACAATCCCTCGCTCTACTACACGGGTCGCGCTCCATTGGAAGCCACCGCACAAGGAATCGAACTATCAGACAATAGTACCGGTGGGGACTGGGCAATCCGATGTAACCTCGTTACCGTCAGTCAAGAGATGATCGGTCAAGCAACGATGCAATCGTTTTCGGCGGGACACATCTCGTCAGAGGAAGCGGCGGAAATCATCACGACGTTGAACGAACAAGTTGCTCCGAAGTCGCCGATGCCATTGCCGATGTCGTTGCAGTTCTATCCCGGCGTGAGTTATCGGAACTTGGCAATCCTGCGAAACTGTGAGTCGCCGCCGTTCGATTCGAGTACAGCAACCTATCCGCCGCATGATTACATCGGCAAACCCATTGCCGAAGCATTACCGACGGGTAAAGGAAGCGACTGGCTCCGATATATGATGAACGAAAGTCAAAAGGTGCTGGCGGATCATCCGGTCAATCGAAACCGCATCCGAGATGGCAAATTGCCTGCCACGCAGATTTGGCTCTGGGGACTCGGTCAAAAGCCGAAGTTGCCCCTCTTTCGGACGAAAGGGGCAATGATTACGGCGGTCGATCTGCTCCGAGGAATTGCGACGTTAATCGGCTGGGACTTGATTGATGTGCCCGGAATCACTGGTTACGTGGACACCGACTTTGCCGCTAAGGGACGTTACGCAGCCGAGGCGTTAAAAAAGTATGACCTTGTTTGTGTTCACATAGAGGCACCTGACGAATCGGGACACGAAGGAAGTGTGGAAAAGAAAATTCGGTCAATGGAAGAGATCGACGCAAAAGTTTTGCCGCCGATTGTCGAATCTTTACGCTCTTTCGGCGAGTGGCGGTTGTTTTTTTCGCCGGATCATCCTACACCTTGTGAATTGAAAACGCACACTTCGGAGCCCGTACCGTGGCTTTTAGCCGGCTCGGACATACCGGCAATGTCCAAAAGATACGACGAAGAGTCGACGAAAGAATCGCCATATCGGTACGATAACGGTTGGGAAATGATCGATCTACTGTTTCGGTAGGTCATTCATCGCACTATCGGCAACGGCGTAAGACCGATTCGCAAAACGTCGCGGTATATTCCGGTAGTCCCCAGAGCGGCGCACAATGACCGATGTTCTCCGCAATTTTTAGCAAACCGGCTTCATCGACTCCTATTTCCGAAAGCGTCGTCGGACTGCCAATGGAGCGGAACCAAGAACGGAATGCCACAATCGTCCTTTCGGCTGTCGATACATCGAATACTGCTTTGCCGAGTTGCGCAAGTCTTGCCGAGCCGCCCTTCTGTTCTGCGTACCAGGGCATCCAACCAGACAGCGAAATTGATAGCGACGCACCGTGCGGCGTATCATGGAGCGCACTCATACTATGACCGATCAGGTGATTCGGAATTGACCATGTGCCGATTCCAGCCGGTGCCAAACCGTTCCACGCCAGCGTTGCCGCCCACATGAATGTTGCCCGGGCAGTGAGATCATTCGGATTCTTTTGCTGTTTTTCGGTTATTTCCGTAATCGTGCGGACAATGCCTTCGACATAGCGATCCTGTATCGGCGTGAATTTGTCCTCTCCCGTAAAGTAACCTTCCATGAGATGTGTCACGGCATCGACCGCTCCGTAAGCCGTCTGGTCAGCAGGCACTGTGAGCAGCGTTGTCGGGTCCAAAATAGACGCTTTGGGATAGAGCCACGGATCGGCAATTCCCAGTTTCTCGTTTGTTTTCTCGTTTGTGAGAACGGTTCCGCCGTTCATTTCCGATCCTGCGGCAGACATGGTGAGTACGGAGAGCAACGGTAACGCTCCTCGGAGTTGATACTGCCGGGTGTAGAATTCCCAGATGTCGTTTTCCATGACGGCACCGGCGGCGATTGCCTTTGCTTCATCGATGACGCTTCCGCCGCCAACGGCAACAATCATATCGACTTTTTCTTTCTTTGCCCAAGCGATCCCTTCGTGGGCGTGCGAAAGAACCGGATTCGCCTTGACTCCGCCGAATTCGATCAATTCGATGCCTGCCGACTTCAAAGAGGCGACGGTCGTGTCGTACACGCCGTTTTTCTTAATGGAGCCTTTGCCGTAAACATACAGTGCCTTTTTGCCGTAGTGAACTGCTTCGGAACCGATTTGACCGAGCGTGCCCTGACCGAAAATGATCTTTGTCGGATTGTGAAACGTAAAGTTTTGCATTGCGATTGTGAATGGTGAATTGTGTACCGAGGAAATGAACCGTAAAATGTTCCTGTAATTCTACTTGTCCGCCGAGAATAGGCAAGCGGGCAAACTGACTCGATTCGCATCAAGATAAAGTCCGATGCGTTCGAAGGGAATCGGTTCAAAACCGGCTTTGAGGGCTGGAGAGTCCCGATGTAATTCGAAACCCGACCTTTCAGGATGCTCCATGTCCAAAAACATCGGATTAGTACCCCGAAATTCGTTCTTGTCTTCGACCCAAACCGTGTTGTCTTCCATTGTAAGATAAGGTCGGGCTTTGCCTTCAATCGACATCTTCCAAAAACCGGCGGCTTGGTCCCACACTCCCCGCAAACAGATATTGCGAGAAATGACATTTCCTTTGGGGGCTTTAGGCTCGTCATCAAGCAGAGTCACAAGTTGCGGATACCTTTCACTGTACGGAGGTTTATTCCACGGAATCCCCAAAATAGTCCCTTTTTCAGCGGCTTCCTTAAGCCAATCGTCGGCATGATACGCCATCCAACCCAGTGCTCTGGCATCGACATGCAACGACGGAACGCAATCAATGAAAATGTTGTTTACAATGCTGTTGTCCCGACCGCCGCCAATCATCGCCGCCCTTGTTACCCGCTGAAAAATGTTCCCCACGATGTCCGCCGAAGAAAACGAATCGTCCAAATAAACTCCGACGCAACCTTTTTTCTCAAAACCTTCAATATCACGGAAATAGTTGTAGCGGATCATATTCCCGCGCATCGTCCAATTTCGACCAGCGTAAATCGCACCGGCATCATTCGACTCGTAACACACGTCGATAATTTCATTGAATTCCATCAGATGATCATTCCCGGAAAAACCGATTGCCATGTGCGGTGCATGAGCAATCCGATTGTGCGTTGCCCGATTCCCGACACCATTGAGCGAAACGCCGGGCTGATAAATCCGTTGCAGTCGGGAAAAATGATGAATGTGATTGTTGTCCGCAAAATGTTCCGCCGGTATCAACGTGTTGCGGTCTCCGCCAGAAAGCGAAACACCGCCCGCCCCAACTTCGTAAATGTCGCACCCTTGTACGCCGTGAGTGGAACCGCCACTGACGATGACGGCTGTACCGCCGATATTGCGAATTGTTGAAGCCGCCAGTAGCACGTCTTTCCCTTCACGAACGATAACGGCATCTTCCCGGCAACCTTCCAAAACCAGATTGCGAACCGTGAGATGCGAAACGTTGTTCAGCAAAAACAACGAATCGATGCAGGAAAGATACGATTCCTTCTCGGCAGGCGAATCCGGGGGATAAAAATAAAGGATGCCCGACTCCTTATCCAAATAGTATTCACCGGTTTGGTCGATTTCACTTAACAGGTTGTAACCGTAGAACCATTGTCCCAAACGATACCCATAGTGGTGGTATGTCGGAAACACTTCAAGGAGTTTGGTTTCTGTATCAATCGATTTAATTTTGTGCCGTTGTGCGGACCAGTCCCAAAACCAATAGCCGTGTACCCACGCATCTTTTTCGGTGGTCCACCGATTGATTCGGGCATCCTCATAATGAAATTTACCGATTTTGTCCCCTTTTGCTCCGTGAATTTCGACGGGGTCGATATTTAGTAGCCCCGTGATTTTGATGAATCCTTCATTGGGATACCGGGCAATTTGCATGGGTTTTCCGTCGAAAAACAATTCGCCTAAGGCAAAACTTTGCTCGGACGTGCCGCTGGGACGAGCAAGGATTTGTTCCGTGGGGGGACCGAAATCGGGAATTCCCGCAGTTTTCAAGTTCGTTTGATATACTTTGTCCCGCACGTCTGGTTCCCATTGCTGAAGGATTTGCGGATCGCTCACTTTTTCCCAAGAGCGAAGTATTTTTCCGCCGAGTAGCCGGACTGTTGCACCTTCCTCGGCACGCCAGATGGTTCGAGAAAGTTCTGTTCCGCCATCTTCGGGTCCCAGGGAAATCGGCTGTTCCAATTCGTAGAGACCGTCGGCAAACTCAATCACGAGGTCGTCTGCCGTATTCGGGTTGGCTTGTCGAAAAGCCCGAACTTTCTCTTGTATCTGCGCAATTGTTTGAGCATTGCTACCGCTTACAACAGGAAAAATGACTTCCCCTGCCCAAACAGGAGAGGAAAGGAACAACAATGCATAGGAAATCAACGCACAGGGAATAAAGTACCGATACATAATCGTTGTGTCGCAGACGGATGAGGTGAACTGTAAATCGTCCGGCATTGTACGTCGGCAATGCGAAAATGTCAAGCACGGCGACCGACTCTGCCAGTCATGCGATAGACTTTCGGTGTCACGCCAACTACCCGATGGAACGCCTTGGTAAAATAACACGGATCGAAACCCGTCCGCTCGCCGATTTCGGCAACGGTAAGGAGTGTTTCCCGAAGAAGAAATTTGGCATGTTCCAATCGCAGAAACATGATTTCCTGATCGACCGTTCGACCAAAATGTTGTTGAAAACGCCTTTCCAATGTTCGTCGGGAAATATCGAACTCCCGGGCAACCTCGAAAACACGCAGTCCCTGCAAAGCATTGTTGCGAATATAACGAACGATAGCGACAAGTTGTGGATCGTCCGCAGCAATCACGTCGGTGGACTGTCGAACGATCACGCCGACTGGTGGAATTTTCATCGGGACTGCTTCCAAGACCGATTTCTTCTTCGAGGATCGCGCAGCCATTTTGGTCTCCAATCGCTTTGCCGCCTGGTATCCGATGGCGACGGAGTTTGCCTCGATACTCGATAGCGTCGGAGTCAGAACATTACAGAGATGTTCATCGTTGTCGATGCCGAGCAAGGCAACTTTGTCTGGAATCGTCAGACCGAGTTTGAGCACTGCGGCGTGAATCCGTTGTGCAATCGTGTCGGCGGCGCACCAGATGCCGACCGGCTTCGGCAATTTTTCGAGCCAACGGAGTAGTGTGGGTTCATACAGCGGCTTCCATTCGGGAAACGCTTCTTTTTTTGTCCCGTGCCGAGAGAGCAAGAGATGGCATTTGAATCCTTGTTGTGTCAGTGCGTCCACAAAAGCATCGGCTCTGGCTTGTCCCCACCATGCGTTGCCGTAACTGTAATAAGCGAAGTGCCGAAGTCCGCGGTCGATGAGATGATTTGCCGCCATTTGACCGGCAGCGGTAGCATCCGATTGCACTTCGCTGACAAAACGTTGGTTGTCGCCGAGCAATTCGACCAGTGGCAAATTCAGTTTTCGCAGATGAGTTCCCAGCGGCGACAAGCCTGTCCGACAAATGATTCCGTCTCCTTTCCACTTCGAGAGCCACGCCGGGATCGTCGAGCGGATGCCCTGTTCTTCGAAAAAAATTGTCCAGTGACCATGTTCCTGTACGTACCGTGATACGCCTTCGATGATTCCTCGACCGTAAGCACGAGACGATTCGATAATGAGAAGAACCTGCTTGTTTCGCCTATTGTCCTTCATGCTCGACGGTAAAGAACGATTGTAGAACCGGTCTGAATTGTACTTTTAATGCCCTGTCGTTTCAAGGTGATTGGGTGCGTCGACCACTCCCGTTTACGCTCCCTTATGGTAAAATGGAGTCATCAACATACCGATTCGCAGTCAATGATGAAACACTATTCCCTGTTCGTTCTGTTAATTCTTGCTTTGTTTTTCCCTTGCTTATGCGGCGGGCTCTGTGAAACTCACGCCGGTCAATGGTTCGTTGCCCCGAACGGCAATGATAACAATCCCGGCACACAGGCGCAACCCTTTGCAACACTTGAAAGAGCAAGAGATGCCGTGCGAGCCGCAAAAGAAACAACTGACGACCGACAATTTGTTCATCTTGCTGCAGGAGTCTATGAACGGACAGAACCCTTCGGCCTCGACGAAAGAGACTCCGGCACCATCTACATCGGCGCAGGACCGGATACTGTCATCAGCGGCGGACGGACTCTCGACGGTTGGAAAAAAGAGAGCGACGAAGTCTGGTACGTCGATCTGCCAAAGGAAGACGGACGCGATTGGTACTTCGAACAACTTTTCGTCAACGGTCGCCGAGCAGTGCGGGCAAGGACACCGAACAATGGGTTCTTCCGACCGCAAAGTGTCCAGCAAGAAATTCCGATTGAGACCCAAAATCCGCAACAGAAATCGGTCGGACAGACCATCACACCACAAAAGGGAGACCTCGATTTCCTGAAAACAACGCCACGGGAAGAACTCCGATTCGGACAGTGTGTCGTACATCACCATTGGGACACGACCCGACGTATCATCCTCGGTTACGATACAGAACGCGATTTGGTCATTATGAAAGGAGAACCGATGAAGCACTGGAATCCCTGGCGGAACACTTCGCTCTACTATATCGAAAATGTCCGGTCTGCATTCGACCAGCCCGGCGAATGGTTTTATGACGGTGTTAATAGCAAAGCGTTGTACCGACCTCTGCCCGGCGAAAACCTGGAAGAGAGCGAGTTCATCGTGCCGCGAAACGGTCTGAATCAACTGCTTATCATCAAAGGAAAGCCAGAGCAGCGGGCAAGCGTCATCTTGTTCGCCCAAATGAAGTTTGCCTACACCGATTCGCCGCGCCGAGAAAACCTCATGCGAGAGGCGGAACTTGATCCTGCGATCACCGGCGATTTGCGGTTTCCCGGTCCCAGTCAGATCAATCCGGTACAGGCAGCATTCTGGACGGATGCCGTGATCGACATCGAAAATGCGCAAACGATTGAGATTCGGCAATGCGAAATCGCCAACATCGGCGAATATGCAATTGGGTTGAAAAATTCCGACTCGTGTGGAATTGAACGTTGTGCGCTAACTGATTTGGGAGCAGGCGGTGTGCGAATCGGCGGAGTCGGATTGACGAAGGATAATGTTGTCGAGAACAATATCATTCATCGCGGCGGTCGCCTTCACGCTTCGGCAGTCGGCATTTGGATCGGACAAGGAACGGAAGGGAATTGGGTCGAACACAACGACATCGGTGATTTTTACTACACAGGAATCTCCGCCGGTTGGACTTGGGGATACACTGGCGGCAGGGCATTTCACAACCGCATACGGAATAACCGAATTCACAATCTCGGACAGGGCGCGCTTGCCGACATGGGAGGCATTTATACTCTCGGCAACTCCGAAGGATCGGTAGTGAGCGGCAACGTGATTTTCAACGTAAAGTCTTATGCTTACGGCGGTTGGGGACTCTATCCCGACGAAGGCACCGAAGGAATTTTAATGGAAAACAACCTCGTCTATGACACGACAGACGGTTCCTTTCATCAGCATTACGGCAGGAACAACACGATTCGCAACAACATTTTTGCGTTCAGCACGCCGCACCAAGTTGCGGTCACTCGTGTTGAGGATCATCTTTCGATGACGTTTGAACGAAACATCATCTATTGGACGGAAGGTTCGGCAATCGGTTATCGGGCGGGTGAAGCGAGGGTCGATTATCGTAACAATCTTTGGTGGCGAACGGATGCAGAGGGAAATCCGCTTCCGTTCGATTTTAAGGGGAAAACGCATGAAGAATGGCTTGCCAAAGACTCCGGCAGTATCGTTGCCGATCCCAAGTTTGTCAATGCCAAGAATCGTGACTTCCGATTGCAGGATGATTCACCTGCATGGAAACTGGGATTTGTACCGTTTGACTTTTCCAAAGCGGGGGTGCATGGCGATGAGGCTTGGATACAGCGTGCCAAGAATTTCGTAACGCCGGTGCATACGACGGTTCCTCCGCCGTCGAAACCATGACAGTGTCAAGTATTGATACACATCCTGCCCGGCGTGGGTGTGTAAATCTTTGTGGTACTTTTGGACTATAGGACTGTCTAAGGTGAAGAGGAAACAAAATCTTGCATACATCGTGTATAATCCCTTGAAATTCTTTGATTTTAGGATACATTACGTCACCATGAAGGAGATATTACTGGGCGTAACTGGCGGAATTGCCGCCTATAAGTCCGCAACCATTGTGAGCCGATTGACCCAACATGGGGTCGGCGTAACCGTTGTCATGACCCGGTCGGCAACCAAACTCATCGCTCCGCAAACGTTCGAAGCACTGAGCGGCAGACCGGTCTCTTATTCTGTATTCGGAGCAAGGCGGAGTCACGTCCACATCGAATTGGCAAGAGCGGCGGACCTCTTTTGCATTACTCCGGCGACGGCAAACATTCTGGCAAAAGCCGCTCACGGCATTGCCGACGACTTGGTGAGTACGCTGATTTTATCCTTTGACAAACCGATTCTCTTTGCTCCTGCGATGAATTCGGTCATGTGGAACAAGCCGTCGGTACAGCGCAATGTCGAGCAGTTGCGGAACGACGGAATGTTTTTTATCGGACCGGAGCCGGGACACTTGAGTTGCGGCGAAACCGGACTCGGACGAATGACCGAACCGGAAAAAATCGTTGAAAAAATTCTGAATTGGAGCAATCACTGACTCGCTCTTGCGCGAACTGTTGCCTTGCAAAAATTATTTCTCCGACTATATTGTAGAATACTATTGTTGCTATCCCAACCTCTCTAGCGATTCATGAACCTTGCTGATCATATTCGGACGATTCCAGACTTTCCCAAGCCGGGCATTCTTTTTTACGACATCACAACATTGCTTCAACAAGCCGACACGTTCAAGGAAACGATTAGGCAACTGACCGATATGGTGAAAGAATGGCAACCCATCGATCTTATCGTCGCGCCGGAGGCTCGCGGATTCATCTTTGCCGCTCCATTGGCACTCGAACTCGGTGCCGGTCTCGTTCCCGTCCGCAAGCCGGGCAAGTTGCCCTACACGACCGTCGCCAAGTCCTACGATTTGGAATACGGTTCAAACACGGTTCAAATTCACAGTGATGCCGTTTCGCCGGGCAAACGGGTGTTAATACTGGACGATCTCTTGGCAACCGGCGGAACTGTCGAAGCCAGTCGCCAACTGGTCGCGGAACTCGGCGGTGAAGTCGTCGGGGCGGCGTTCATCATGGAACTGCTCTCCCTCGAAGGACGGAAAAAAATCAAAACGCCGAACGTCAAATCGCTGTTGCAATTTGAATACTGATATGCCAACCTATTGTCAATGAGCGACCGGAATTAGCCGCCTCATCCTGTGAGGCGCACAATTGCTTACTACCGACTACTGACTCAAAAAGACGAATGCGCCTTTTTTATTGCCGACAACAATGTCGGGAATGCCATCACCGTTCAAATCGCCGACGGCAAACTGCGTACCGACACCGGAATCTCTGTCGATAATGTGCGGAACGAACACGGCTTCTCCGCCTTGAATTCGTCTGGTTTCCCACCACATGAGAATTGCCGGATCACTGGGTGCCGCATCCCCTTCAGGACCGTGCGCCCAAAAACGCTTGCCGGTTACTATGTCGGGAAGTCCATCGCCATTCACATCGACAAGAACCGACGCATGGAGTTGACTCACCGGCACACGAAAGAGTTGCTGATTCTCTGCGAGCGTCTTCCAATCTGCCTCTTCGAGCAATTTGTCCGACCGTGGAATCATCACGTTTTTTTCAAATGTGATTGCACCATCCTTTCGAACTTGCTTGTACCAGGCGAAACCGTAGTTGTGGCAATGCGTGGACACTACAACGTCGTTCAGTCCATCGCCGTCGACATCAAAGACGATCATGTGTGCGCCCGCATCGGCAAAGGGAAACTTGTGATAGTTCCATTTCCACTGTATGGTCGCCCGACCCTCACCCGGTGTGACCGTCGAGGCATTTTCCCACCAGCCGCCCTGGTCCAAAATATCTATTTTGCCGTCGCCGTTGATGTCGCCGAAGCCGATTCCGTGTGTGTACTTCTGGAAACGATCATCTTTCTGTTCGTTAACTGCAAAGAAGTTCCAAGGTTCATAAGGTTTTGGGAGATTCGGCATAGCGAACCCAAGATAGCCGTTGCGGTTGAACAGCAAACCCATCTGTCCTATGCCGGTTATATCCCCAAAGAACTGTGATTCATTTCCGAGTTCTTTGGTAGCGAGATGTTTCTTCCACATTCCGTCGGCATTTTTCGGATTTTCGTACCAAAATCCGTCTTTTCCGGGATGGGGACAGATTAAAATGTCGTCCCAGCCGTCGTTGTTGAAGTCGCCTACGAACATACCGAAGCACTCCGAGTATCCTTTCGGATCCCAGTCTCTGGCATCGGGACCGTCAAAGAACTGATGTCGTTTCGTGAAGTCGGGACCTTCGTACCAGTAGTGTCCGATGGCAACGTCAGGAATCCCGTCCTTGTTAAAGTCGCCGATACAGGAACCTTCGGCGTGAAACTTGTCAGTGATGACAATTTTTTTCCACTTCGGCAGTTTCGTTTGTGCCTCTGCGAGGGAAACGGTAAGAAAGGGAATGAGCAACAACAGGGGGAGGCAACGTATCATAGGAAATAGTAGGGTTAGAAGTCCGCTGGCGTTTTGCCGCACGACACGTGTATGATTCTAAAAGAATTTTTTGCCGTTGTCAACCGATTGCAAAACCATACCGGAGCAGTCCGGTTGCTGCGCCCTTTTCCAACCCTTGACAGAAACAAATCAATTCTTTACAATGCGGCATTAGAGAGAATCCTTGCTAGTTTAGCAATACCCGCTACTGAATCCTTATGACGACTTCACCTTCGTTGCAACCTTCTCAAGAGCGTTTACTTTCGCTCGATGCCTTTCGCGGTTTTACCATCGCTTGCATGATTTTGGTCAATTTTCCCGGTACATGGGGGCATGTGTATGGACCCTTACTCCACGTCGATTGGAACGGTCTCACGCCTACAGATTTGATCTTTCCTTCCTTTATTTTCATGGTGGGTGTTTCGATTGCGTTCGCCTACCGAAAGCGTTTGGAGGCGGGGCACTCGCGGGCAAAGATGCGAAACAAAGTTATCGTCCGGTCGCTCAAAATTTATCTCGTCGGCATGCTGTTGTACATGCTCGGACCTATCCTCGAAAATACGTTGAAGCAAACATGGGGAGATTTTAATTTTCTGACATATTTTACCGAAGATCTGCGGTACACCGGCGTGTTGCACCGTATCGCACTGGTGTTTCTCGTTTGCGGTCTGTTTTTCCTTTATACGAAACCGCGAACCCAGGTTTTCTTTTGTACCCTATTTCTCGTTGGCTACTGGTTTTGCATGTCGTATATTCCGATGCCGGGGCAAGACGTGGCACAAAATGCACCCGTCGAGGAGGTGGCGGCAGTGGTGGAGGCTAATCCTGATCCCGATGCCGAAGCCGTCCCTGCCGAAGGCTCTGACATTTGGCGCAAGATTGATACTTTATTGCGAACGCCCACTGTCGAATTGCGACCAGGCGACAACCTGGCTACATGGGTCGATGGCAGAATCTGGTCGTATGAGGGAGAAGAGGGTAAAGTTTATTATGGACTCCTACCCGGCAGAACCTGGTGGGGACCTTGGAATCACGAACGCAACTGGGAAGAGTGGAAAGCAACCGAACCGAACATGCAGCCTTGGGACCCGGAGGGTTTTTTGAGCACATTGCCGTCGTTCAGCTCCGGTTTCATCGGTATTTTTGCAGGTTTGCTTCTTTTGGGACCACGGTCAAAGGAGCGGAAAGCCATCATACTCTTCTTCAGCGGAGCCTTATTGATGGCGGGAGGCTATGCATGGGGAACCATTCATCCGATCAACAAGAGTCTTTGGACGAGTTCCTACGTTCTGTTTTCGTCGGGATTTGCTTGTACGGTGCTTGCTTCTTTCTTTTATTACATGGACATTCTCGGTCGAAGGCGGCTATTGCACATCGGTGTCGTTTTCGGTTGTAATGCCATTGCCATCTACTGTCTTGCGGACATCCTAAGTATTTTCATGTATGGAAACCATTTTGGATTCTTTGGAGAAGACTCCGGGGGACTGAATCACATTGTGATGGATTGGCTCATGCTAAACGTTCCCGGCGGTACCGCCCAATTTGCCAGTATGGCTTATGCCTTGCTCTTTGTTTTCACCAATTTCATCGTTGCCTGGATTCTCTACAAGTGCAAGATTTTCATTCGGTTGTAAAGTCGGCAGAAGGTCAAAGGTAGGTAGCCGCCCTCCGTGAAACTTGTAGCCGGACTGAAAACCGAACAGCGAAAAAATTGCGTCGAAAGATTGTATTGTTGTTCCGCTTTTGTTACAATGGGTGGGAACATTCGTTCTATGTTCCCGCCTCAATCATCAACCATGAAATGTTTTTTCCTTGCCATGCTATTCGTTGCCGCACTGGGTATTGTCCGTTCTGCCTTTGCCCAAGATTTTAGAGTCGTCGCTCTGCACGAGAATCCTGATCGGACAATGAATGTCAATCTCTTCGCCTCGGCAGACCCGAAGACCGTCAAAAAATACATGCCAGCCGGCGGCGCACCGGCAAGTGTTACTTCGTTCGCACTCTTTGCCGGAGAGGATACGGTGTTGATTGATACCTGTACCGGAAACGAGGCATGGGGCAAAAAACTGACCGAGGCGGGGATCAAGCCGGAAAGCGTAAAGTTGATTCTGCTGACTCATTTTCACGGTGACCACGTCGGCGGACTCATGCAAGGCACCGCCCGGCGTTTTCCCAATGCGAAGGTGCTTTCTTCTGTCCCGGAGTTTGAGTCGGGACATCGGCAGCCGCCCATTGAACGAATCCGGGTGGCGTATGGGCAGGACTTTGCGACGTTCAACTTCGACGCGCAGGTTTTTGCGAATTCATTGGTCTCGGTCAAAGCGTTGGATGCGGCGGGACACACGCCCGGTCATGTGGCATTTTTAATCGAACCCAAGCAGGCGGACAAGGAAAAACTGTTAATCATCGGCGACTTGCTTCATGCGGCGGCACTCCAATTTCCGGTACCGGAAGCCTGCACGTCTTACGATTCGGACAGGGAGAAGGCAGTCGCTTCCCGAAAACGTGTTTTGGACTTTGCCGCTCAGGAAAAAATACCGGCAGGCGGCATGCATCTTCCGCCGCCGAGTGTCGGAACGATCAAAAAAGAGGGGAAAGGGTACGTTTTTGAACTCAAAAAGTAGCGACAGCAACAGTCTATTTGCAGACGCTTACGCTCATTTTCTTTTGCCTTTATTGCACTTGCGAACCAATAGAGTACAATAGCGGCATGACAAAAACAACACGTACTGCGACGGTATCTCGAAAAACAACGGAGACGCAAATTTCTCTGACGCTCAACCTCGACGGCAACGGAAAGTCTGAAATTGCCACCGGCTTGGGCTTTTTCGATCACATGCTCACCCTTTTTTCTGCTCACGCAATGATCGACCTGACGCTTCGTTGCAGTGGCGACCTCCATGTGGACGGACATCATACGGTCGAAGACACCGGCATCACTCTCGGTCAGGCGTTTGCAGAGGCACTCGGCGACAAAACCGGTTTGCGGCGGTTCGGACATTTTACGCTGCCGATGGACGAAACGTTGGCAACGGCGAATGTCGATTTTTCTGGACGTGCCTGCCTTGTCTATAATGTCGAATTTCAATCGGCACAAGTCGGACAGTTCGATACGGAACTCGTTCACGAATTTTGGCAGGGATTCGTCAATGCGGCAAAGTGTACGCTCCATTTACAGTTGCACTACGGCACCAATGGACATCACATTGCGGAGGCACTTTTCAAAGCCGCCGCCCGAGCAGTTCGGATGGCAGTCGAAATTGACCCGCAACAACGGGACATACCAAGTACGAAAGGAACGCTGTGAGCACACATTTCCACACTCCGGTACAATAACCGGGGCGGGTTCGTTAATAGAAAAATATGGCATATACTGACCTCATCGACAAATTGGAAAAAAACATTTCACTGGCAGTGTTCGGCAAACAACCACTCATTCGCCGCTGTTTGGTCGCACTGTTTGCAGCCGAACACATTTTACTCGAAGATGTGCCGGGCGTAGGAAAAACACTCATTGCCCAAGCCATTGCGAAAAGCATTGCCGGTGACTTTCGCCGAATTCAATTTACGCCCGACCTGCTTCCTGCCGACATTACCGGTAGCAGTATCTATGACACCGGTTCGAAAACGTTTCACTTTGTTCGCGGAGCCATTTTTGCCAACATCGTGTTGGCAGACGAAATTAACCGCACCACTCCCCGAACGCAAAGTGCCATGCTGGAAGCAATGAACGAGCGTCAAGTCTCGGTGGACGGAATCACCCATCCGTTACCGAATCCCTTTATGGTCATTGCCACAGAAAATCCTATGGAATTCGAGGGAACGTATCCCTTGCCGGAGAGTCAACTTGACCGGTTTCTTCTTCGCATTTCGGTCGGCTATCCTGACAGGCAAAATGAAATCACCGTCTTGAAAACGCACCAAACGTCCCGACCCATTGACGCATTGCAACCTGTTTTGAGTGTCGAACAGATCGTGGAGGTTCAGCGGGCAGTCTCGGCGGTGCGGGTGGACGATTCTATCAATCAGTACATTCTCGACATTGTGGATGCCACCCGAAAGCATGATGATTTGCTCATCGGAGTCAGTACACGTGGAGCGATTGCATTGAGCCGAGCGGTGCAATCGCAGGCGTTGTTGGAAGGTCGCAGTTTTGCCGTGCCGGACGACGTAAAATCGCTTGCCGTGCCGGTGCTAGCGCATCGTATTCTTCCGAAGGCGATCACGCACAGCAACCGACGGCGGACAGAAGAGTCGATTATCGAACGGATTCTCGAAACGATCGCAGTTCCTGTTGCGTAGAACGGAACAATAATTTGGAGTGAAAGCCTTAAATTTGATCGACCAAATCGACAAGGTCTTTGAGATCGTCCGTCGACTCTTGTGTAAAGCCTGCGATGCTCTGATCTTCATAGAGCGGAAACATAATGGCTCTGCTCGGACAGACCCGGGCGCAAGCCGGACAACCATCGCGACACGCATCCGGTTGATCCACAAACGGTCGAGAATCCGGTCCGATGGCATAGACACCAAACAAACAATAATTCACGCATTCCAAGCAAGCGGTGCATTGGGAATCATCAATGACGGGATACCATCGCGGCGGCGGAGTTTCTTGCAAGTATTCTATCTGACTGCCGCTGATGCTGCCGTCGGAAATCTGTACAGATTCTTCCGTTTCGAACACACCGGCATAGGGAATCTGCAAGTTATTCAAAATGCTTTTCATGGCACGTTCCGAAAGCGGCGATAAAAAATACGCTGGCTCCGGCAGTGACCGTAAGCGTTGAATGACTGGACTGTCGGAAGGAAAGTCATACAAAAGGGGAATACTCCATACGACCGTATGAAACCTTTCTGCCAATCGTGAAACGGTGCCGCCATCTTCCGTACAATCAGCCGCCTCGTGTCGATGCCGTAGAATAATGAGCATAGGATAAACAAGATTCTAACTCTTTGGGAGTATAGCAGAATGGGCTTCGAATTCAAGTTGACTTCCGTTAGGCAGTCTCAACGCATGTCAAGAGTGCTGGGTTAAAATTTCCCAAAGGCTTTCGAGTGCCTGCGGAATCACTTTGGCAGAAGCGAGGGTCGTCATAAAATTGGTGTCGCCGTTCCAACGTGGTACGATGTGCCAGTGCAAATGACCGGGCAGACCTGCTCCGGCGGCGTGTCCGAGATTGAGTCCGATGTTAAACCCGTCCGGCGACATTTTTTGCGTTAAAATGTCCGTCCAGCGGTCAAGTTCACGGATCAGTTCCAGTTTTTCCGCTTCGGTTAAGCCCGACAACTGACCGCAGTGACATCTCGGAGCCACGAGAATATGTCCATTGTTGTACGGAAAGCGATTTAACACGGAAATCGTTAGGTCGGTTCGGCGCACCACGAGTCGTTTTCGGTCATCGGAGTCGTCAAAGACACCTTGACAGAGAAAGCAATCGGGATCGGCACCAGCACCAACCGGCACTCGCTCTTCGGCGGACGATGCACTGCCTTCAATGAACGCCATCCGCCACGGTGCCCAAAGGATTTCGAGTGTTGTCATTTTAATAGGCTTCAAAAAATCTGTGGTCGGTTCCGTCGCCGCCGATTCTAAATTTTACCGGTCGGAAACACTTTGGGCAACGTCCCTCATAAGCGGTGCCTTCTTTGTTAATGTACACCCTTACGTACACCCCGCAACAGTTAAATTTTACGCCGATAAACTTTCGTTGCTCCTTTTTTTCCGGTGGAGTCTGTTCTTCCGGCATCACCAGCGGCGGCGGGGTCGGGTCACTGACAATATCAAGCATACCAGTATTATTGCATTACTCGGCTAACAAAACAAGAGCAGAGAACGCTGGGAGCGTTTGTCATTTAGTGGTTTTTTCACGCGGCTTGATTTATTTTTACGGAGCCTTGTTTTTCAATGTATTTCCATCGATTCGCCTTGTACAAGCACCGCAGG
>Ga0123353_10003938_pt1 | contig 18981 bp, 13 predicted proteins | sample TergutLab28metaG_3_FD_92763 | JGI IMG/M metagenome (GOLD analysis project Ga0123353, IMG submission 92763) | Labiotermes labralis P3 segment gut microbial communities from Petit-Saut dam, French Guiana - Lab288 P3 | ecosystem: Host-associated > Arthropoda: Insects > Digestive system > Gut ... | reverse complement strand
CTGGGGGGACGGCACCTCCAACCTGAATCAAATCTGGTGGAGCGCCATGGCCCGCGAGCTGGACCGCCGGGGCTATGACTGCCAGGTGTACGCGGTGGGATACTTCGGCGCTTCCACGCAGGATGAGTTTTGCTGGCTGCGGGACACCGCGGTGTTGGAGGATATCAAACCCGACCTGATCGTCTTGGGCTATGTGGCGAACGACCATGAAAGCCAAATGAACGGCGATATGTACGACCCCGCTTTTCGACCGCTGCGCAGAAGAAGCGGGGACATGCTTTTCCCGGCGCTTTATGAAACGCTCAGCACAAGAGTCTGGGCAAAGACTGACTATGATTTTTCGATTACGCCAATCAAAGACACGCGTGAAGTGGAATTGTACGACAGGAACGTCGTGCGGCCTTTGGGCGACTTCATGCAGGAAATGGGTATCCCTCTGATCGTCATCCCAACGCCGGAAGCGCCGCTTCCGGTATTTGAGGAGGCATTCCAATTCACGCTGCCCCTCTTTGAAAAAGCGGGGATGCCCGTGTACAATCCGCTGGACGACTTCATGAAAAAACATCCAAACCCGTACGCCAATTACAAATACTTCATGGCCAGCCGCGTCGACTCTCACCCCGGCCCGGCGACCACCTGGTTTCTGGGCGAATATGCCGCGGATGTGCTGGAGCAAAATTATGCCTCCATTTTAGGCGAAAAGCGCACAGCAGCGAAAGCATATTCCATCGAAATCAACGACTGGCTCCCGTACATGCTCTATCCCCAGACATTGCAGGAGAGCGCCCGCGTTTCGCAATACGTCATCGAATACCCGGATCAGTCTTCCGAACCGGATTACGAAAACCACGCGCACGGCAACTTCCTGACCCTCCCCCTGCACAAAAAACATGTCAAGCTGAATTTCAAATACCCGGTCAGGCTGTCGCGCGTCATCATCGAGGGAACGGATTTGCTTTCCGCCGAGGTTTGGACCCTGGGGATCAACGGGGAATTGGGTTTCGACGATCAGAAACCGGTCAAGTTGTCGAACGATTGGTCGATGGGAGGTACACTTGTTTGGTTTGATAGGGGCGACCGCGAGGTGACGTCCCTGCTGATCCGCGCGAAAACGGCGGGCGGAAAACAGGCGACGCTGACCGTGACCATCGAAGGGGAGGTGAATCTATGAGCGCCGCGGCGATCGCCGTCTGCGCCGTGCTGCTGTGCCTGTGCGCGGGGCTGGCTCTCTCCATGCGCAAAAACAGGAATAATCCGGATGGCGTATACGCCAAAGCGCTGTTCCGGGTCAGATCCGCGCGGGTGATCCCTGTGCTCGCCCTGGCCTACGCCTTTTTCGCGTTTGCTGTATTGTTCTTCGGCCTGGCCGCCGCGGACGCGCTCAGCGGGCGCGAGCGGTATCTGCGTGAAAATCTTACAGGCATTATGATGGCCTTTGAAAAGTTCAATACGGGCCTGGAGTATCCCCTGATGGCCATCAAGGGGCGGGCGGAGATCAGCGAAGAACATCCGAAGATCCTGGTGGTGGGGGATTCGTTCGTGTGGGGGGAAGGGCTGACCAACACAAATCAAATCTGGTGGAGGATCATGGCAACAGAGTTGGAGCGCCGGGGCTATGACTGCCAGGTTATCGCGGCGGGATACTGCGGCGCCGCCACGGTGGATGAGCTTGACTGGCTGGAGAACACTTCGATATTGGAGGATATCAAGCCCGACCTGATCCTGCTGGGATACGTGACGAACGACGATTTTGTCGACCCTGATTATCACATATATCGACCGTCCTATTTGGGCCTGGTGGAAAGCCATACGCGGAAACTGAACGAACATCTGCGGCCGGACGTGGCCTTTCCGAATTTATATAACATCATCGTTGAAAAAAACATCAGGGTAGGCGCGCTGAAAGGCGATGGCTATACGACAGCCCCAATCGAAGGCCGCGATTGGGACTACTACAAAGAAAACGCGCTGCGGCCTTTGGGCGCGTTCGCCCGGGAACTTGGCATTCCCCTGGCCCTCATCATGACGCCGGAAGCGCCGCGGGAAATTTTCGGGGATCTATACCGGGTTTTGTTCCCCCTGTTTGAGGAAGCGGGGCTCGTGGCGTACAGCCCGCTGGATGAGTTTATGAAGCGATACCCGAACCCCGGCTATCGGTATCTCCGCGCCAGCAGGGTGAACACGCATCCCGGCCCGGCGACTTCGTGGTTCCTGGGGAAGTACGCCGCGGACGTGGTGGAACAGAACTACGCATCCATTTTGGGCGACAAAAGAACGCAGGAGAAAGCATACCAGATTGAGATTAACGACTGGCTCCCGTACATGCTCGATCCCCGGGCGCTGCAGGAGAGCGATCATGTTTCGCGATATGTGATCGAATATCCGGACCAGTCGTCGCGGCCGGATTACGAAAACTACGCGCACGGGAATTTTCTGACCCTTCCGGTAAACAAAAAATATGTCAAGCTCAATTTTAAAAACCCGGTCAGGCTGTCTTGCGTTAAAATTGAGGGGGAGGATTTGCTTTCCTGCGAAGTCTGGACGCTGGGGGTCAATGAAAAACTGGGCTTCGACGACCAGAAGCCGGTGCGCCTGGGGCGCCGCAAGGGCGGCGCGTGCGTGTGGGGCGATAAAGGAAAACGGGATGTCACGTCTTTGCTGATCAGCGCGAAGACGGCGGGCTGCAAGCAGGCCTCCCTGACCGTGACCATCGAAGGGGAGGTGAATCCGTGAGCAAAAAAAACGCGGCGGCGCGCGTGCGGGACAGGGCGCTGTTCCGGGTGAGAACCGTGCGTTTTTTCCCGGCGCGCTCCCTCGCCTACGCATTGATCGCGGCAACGGCTGTTTTCCTGGGACTGCTGGCGGCGGACAGGATCAGCGGGTACGAACAACAGATCAACGAAGATTTTATAGGCGTCTTCATGAACCTTGAAAAGCTCGGCGCAGGGCTGGAATATCCGTTGATGGAGATCAAGGGAAGGCAGGAGGAAAGCCGGGGGCATGTGAACATCCTGGTGCTGGGGGATTCCTTCGTGTGGGGGGAGGGGCTGACAAACCTCAACCAGATCTGGTGGAGCGTGATGGCCCGCGAGCTGGAGCGCCGGGGCTACGACTGCCAGGTGCGCGCGGTGGGAGAGCCTGCCGTCGCCACGCTCACGCAGCTTGGCTGGCTGAAAGAAACCCCGATATTGGAGGATATCCGGCCGGACCTGATTGTCATCGGCTATGTGACAAACGACGCGGACCTTTCCGGCGCGCAGGAAGGCGTGGAGTTTATGGAAAATTCGGAGCGGTTCGGCATGATTGTTGAATACTACAACAGCAGGCTCTGGGACGAGGAAAAAGCGCGGGCAAGGAGGATGTTCCCCAACACGTACGCGCTGGTGCTCCGGAAACTTCTATCCAGCGAATATGGCAACTGGGAAGAGGCGATGGTCCAGGGCAAACACCTGGAACGGTACGATCAGCTTGTGCTGCAGCCCCTGGGCGAGTTGGTTGCGCGCGCCGGCATCCCCGCGATCGTGATCCCGACGCCGGAAACGCCGCGCGGAAAGGACTACGCGCTGCTCTACCGCGACGTGCTGCCCCTCTTTGAGCGGGCGGGGCTCCCGGTGTATAACCCGCTGGAGCAGTTCATAGAGAAGTACCCGGGGCCGAACCGCAAACTGGACCGATACTTTCGGGCGAACGAATCGAACCCGCACCCCGGCCCGGCGACCTCCTTTTTTTTGGGGAAATACGCCGCGGACGTGGTGGAGCAAAATTACGCCGCGATGCTGGGCGAAAAGAAAGCGAAAGACTTCCCCATCGAAATCAACGACTGGATGCCCTACATGCTGGATCCGCGGACAATGCTGGAAAGCGATTGCCTCTCGCGATACGCCATCGAGTATCCGGACCAGTCGTCGCGGCCGGATTTCAAAAACCGTGCGCACGGCAACTTCCTGACCCTCCCCCTGCGGGAAAAATATGTCAAGCTCAATTTTAAAAACCCGGTCAGGCTGTCCCGCGTCACAATCGAAGGGGAGGATTTGCTTTCCTGCGAGGTGTGGAGCCTGGGGATCAACCGCGCGCTGGGCTTCGACGACCAGAAGCCGGTGAGCCTGGGGCGCCGGAAAGGCTCCCGCTGCGCATGGGATGACAATGGACAGCGGGATGTCACGTCACTGCTGGTCAGCGCGAAAACAGTGGACGGCAGACAGGCCTCCCTGACCGTAACCATCGAAGGGGAGGTGGCCATGTGAACAAAGCGGCAATGATTTGCGTGGTACTGCTCCTTCTTTGCGCGGCGCTGGCTTTCGCCATGCACAGGGGCAAGGGCAACCGGCGCGGCGTATTCGCCAAAACGGCCTTCAGAATCAAATCCCTGCGGGTTTTCCCGCTGCGCGCGCTCGCCTACGCTTTTTTCGCGGTCTCGATTCTGTTCTTCGCCCTGACGGTTGCGGACCGGGCCGGCACGCACGAGCGCGAATACCGCGAAGACCTGATCAAAAACCGGATGACAGCGGAAAAAGTCAGCACGGGCCTGGACTATCCGCTGATGGCAAGCGGGGAGAAAGACAGGGAGGGCCGGGCGACGATCCTGGTGGTTGGGGATTCCTTCGCGTGGGGCTTCGGCCTGAGCAATACCAATCAGATATGGTGGAGCATTATGTCGGCCGAACTGGACCGCCGCGGCTACGACTGCCGGGTGTACGCGGCGGCGCTCCCCGGGGCCAACACGCTCGATGAGTTCGGCTGGCTCCGGAACACCTCCCTGCTGGAGGACATCGCGCCCGACCTGATCCTGCTCGGATATGTGGGCAACGACCACGACGCCCATCAGAAGCCCCGCTACGGCATCCTGGCGCGCCGCCCCAACCGGCCGGACGCGGTTTTCCCCTCCCTATACGACCATATAGGCGACAAGATAGTCGACAAGTTTTCGGAGTACGGGTTCACCTATGAACCGGTCGGCAGCGGCCAGCTGGCACAGTACGACGCCGACGTGCTGCGGCCCTTTGGGGAATTTGCGCGGGCGCTCGGGATCCCCCTGGCCGTGATTCCGACGCCGCAGCGGCCCCGCCCGGGTTTTGCCAACATATTCCGGCTCACGCTTCCCCTGTTCGAAAAAGCGGGGTTTGCGGTGTACGACCCGCTGGAGGATTTTATCAGGCGATATCCGAACCCCGAAAGCAAATATTTCTCCGCCTCCGCAGTGGACGAGCACCCCGGCCCGGCGACCTCCTGGTTCCTGGGCAAGTTCGCGGCGGATGTGGTGGAGCAGAACTACGCTTCGGTTTTGGGCGAAAAAAGAACGCAGGCCAGAACGTACCCGATCGAAATCAACGACTGGAGGCCGGCCATGCTGGGGCCGCGGGCGGTCCTGGAGGGCAGCCGCGTTTCGCAATACGTGATCGAATACCCGGACCAATCGTCCGAGCCGTTTGTGCTTGGCTCCCACGGCAACTTCCTGACCCTCCCGTTAAACAAAAAATATGTCAAGCTCAATTTTAAAAACCCGGTCAGGCTCTCTTGCGTCAAAATCGAGGGGGAGGATTTGCTGTCCTGTGAGGTCTGGACCCTGGGGATCAACGAAAAGCTGGGCTTCGACGACCAGAAGCCGGTGCGCCTGGGGCGCCGCAAGGGCGGCGCGTGCCTGTGGACGGACAGGGGACGGCGGGAGGCCACGTCTTTGCTGATCAGCGCGAAGACGGCGGGCGGCAAGCAGGCCGCCCTGACCGTGACCATCGAAGGGGAGGTGAATCCGTGAGCAAAAAGAAAGCGGCGAAGCGCAAAAAAGAGAGAGCGCAGATGCGCCTGTGGAACAGGGCGCTGTTCCAGATGAAGTCCGTGCGGATTTTTCCGGCGCGCTCTTTTGTCTATGCTTTTTTCGCGGCTGTGCTGTTGTTTTTCGGGCTGCTGGCGGCGGACAGGGCCAGCGGATACGATCAACTGATCAACGAAGATTTTGCAGGCGTCCTGATGAATCTTGAAAAACTGGACACAGGGCTGAAATATCCGCTCATGGCGATCAGGGGTAGGGAGGAGATACGCCAGGGGCAGGCGAAGATCCTGGTGGTGGGGGACTCCTTTGTGTGGGGGGAAGGGCTGACGAACCTCAACCAGATTTGGTGGAACGTGATGGCCCGCGAGCTGGAGCGCCGCGGCTGGGACTGCGAGGTGTACGCGGCGGGCGCCCCGGGCGCTTCCACATACTATGAGTTCGCCATGCTGCGGGACACCTCCCTGCTGGAGGATATCCAACCGGATCTGATCATCCTCGGCTATGTGACAAATGACGTGGATCTCAGAGACCTGGACGCCCGGTTCCCGGAGTATGAGAGTACGCGGCAGATGTACAGCAGGGTCATGGGGTCCTATCACATCAGGCTGCAGGCCGGCAAAAAAAAGCTGGCCGGCGGGATTTTTTACAACATGAACGCCTATAACACCAGAAGGCAGGTTGCCGGCGAATACAAGGACATGGAGGAGGACCGGCTCCGGGACGACCGCCTGGAGGTCTACAACCGTGATGTGCTGCAGCCCATGGGCGGGTTCTTTGCGCGCACCGGCATCCCCATGATCGTGATCCCAACGCCGGAAGGGCCGCGCGCAAAGAACTACGCGCTGCTCTACCGCGACGTTCTGCCCCTCTTTGAGCGGGCGGGATTCCCGGTGTACAACCCGCTGGACAAGTTCAAAGAGAAATACCCAAACCGCAAACCGAACAAGTACTTTCGGGCAAACGCTACGAACCCGCACCCCGGCCCGGCGACCTCCTGGTTTTTAGGGGCGTATGCCGCGGACGTGGTGGAGCAAAACTACGCCGCGGTCCTGGGCGCAAAGAGAACCGAAGAGAAGACGTATCCCATCGAGATCAACGACTGGATGCCGTATATGCTCCAGCCCCGGGCATTACAGGAAAGCGACCGCGTCTCCCGGTACGCCATCGAGTATCCGGACCAGTCGTCGCGGCCGAATTACGAGGATGGCGCGCACGGCAACTTCCTGATCCTTCCGCTGCGGGAGAAATACGTGAAATTGAATTTAAAATACCCGGTCAGGCTTTCTTCCGTCAAGATCGAGGGCGGAGACCTGCTGTCCTGTGAAGTGTGGACCCTGGGGATCAACCGCAAGCTGGGCTTCGACGACCAGACGCCGGTGAGCCTGGGGCACCGCAAGGGCAACGCCTGCGCATGGGAAGACGATGGACAGCGGGAGGTCACTTCCCTGCTTGTCAGCGCGAAGACGACGGGCGGCAAACAGGCGGTCCTGACGATCACCATCGAAGGGGAGGTGAATATGTGAACAAAGCCGCGATTGCCATCTCCGTTTTATTGCTCAGCGCCTGCGCGGGGCTGGCTTTCGCCATGCACAGGGGCAACCGGAGCGGCATATTCGCCAGAACAGTGTTCAGAATAAAAACTCTGCGGGTTTTCCCGGCGCGCGCGCTGACCTACGCTGTTTTCGCGGCCGCGATTCTGTTTTTTGGGCTGCTGGCGGCGGAGGGGGTCATCGGGAGCGGAAAGGATATGACGGAAGGCAGGACCGCGGGACGGATATACTACGAAAGATTCCATGCCAGCGAGGCCGGATATTACTTGATGACAATGAAGGACAGGGAAATACCGCCCAGGGAACATCCGAGGATCCTGGTGGTGGGGGATTCCTTTGTCATCGGGGACGGCCTGACCAACGTGAACCAGATATGGTGGAGCGTCATGGCGTCCGAGCTGGAGCGCCGGGACTATGACTGCGAGGTGTACGCGGCGGGCGCGGCGTATACCTCCACATACGACGAGCTGGTTTGGCTCAGGGACAGCACGCTGCTGGAGGATATGCGGCCGGATCTGATCGTCATAGGGTATGTCTTCAACGACCCGGATCTGATTTCAGCGGGCCTGGAGCTCCCGGTTTACTATCCGGAAAAGTGGCTGGACCCCGCGTACGCCAGCCACGGGCCGGCAAAGACGGTCTGCCCCAACCTGTACTATCTTGCGGAAGCGAAGCTGGTGGAAAAACGCAGCCGGACGGAAAACCGGTTCAACAACGGAGAATATGGCTACACCTGGCTGGGGGTGGCCCGCGAGTACGCGCAAAGCCCATACCGGGAGACCTTTGACGACCTCGCCGTGCGGCCCCTGGGCAAATTTACCGCGCAGTTGGGTATCCCTGTGATCGTCATCCCCACGCCGGAATCCCCCAACCGGTGGCTGTATGAAACGCACTACCAAAGCCTGATGCCCCTGTTCGAGGGGGCGGGCCTCCCGGTCTACAACCCCTTCGAGGGGTTTGTGGAATACTGCGCGGGCGACAGCCGCGTGATGAAGCACCTGCACGCCGACCTGTTCAACCCACACCCCGGCCCCTCCACCAGCTGGTTCCTGGGAAACTACGCCGCGGATGTGGTGGAGCGGGAGTACGCCTCCATCCTGGGCGAAAAGCGGGCGGAAGGGAAGGCGTACCCCATCGAGATCAACGACTGGATGCCCTACAGGCTCGGCCTGCGGGTTACCCGGGAAAGCGGACAGGCCGCTCCCTATACGATTGAGATGGAATACCCGGAGCAGTCGTCCCACGACAGCTTTTTGACCTGGCCGCTGCGCGAAAAGCATGTCAAGCTCAATTTCAAATACCCGGTGAGAATTTCCTCCGTCAACATCGAGGGCGAGGACCTGCTTTCGGCGCAAGTATGGACCCTGGGGATCAATGAAACACTGGGCTTTGACGACCAGAAGCCCCTGAAGTGGCCGCGGGGGAGCGGGCGGCGCGCCACATCCCTGCTGATCAGCGCGAAAACGGTGGACGGCAAACAGGCGGCGCTGACGGTAACGATAGAAGGAGAGGTGGTGTTCTGATTTTAATCATCACTTGCGCCGTGCTGCTCTGTCTGTCCGCGGGGCTGGCCTTCGCCATGCGCAAACAGAAGGACAAACCGGACAGCGTGTTCAGGAAGGCCTGGTTTCAGGGAAATTCGTTCCGGGTTTTCCCGGTGATCTCTCTGGCCTATGTTTTTTTCGCGGCGGTGATTTTGTTTTTCGGGATGCTGATTGTGGACAGGACCAGCGGGTATAATCAACTTTGGTATGAATGTTTTACTGGGAGTTCCATGAACTTTGAAAAATTCGATACGGGACTATCCTATCCGTTTATGACGATAAAGGGGAGAGAGAGGATACGTGAAGGGCCTGCGAAAATTCTGGTGGTGGGTGATTCCTTTGTTTGGGGAGACGGTCTGACCAACCTCAACCAGATTTGGTGGAACGTGATGGCCCGCGAACTGGAGCGCCGGGGCTATGACTGCGAGGTATACGCGCTGGGACGTCCATCCGCATCCACATATGATGAGTATCTCTGGCTCAGAGATACTGGGGTGTTGGATGACATCCGGCCGGACCTGATTATCATCGGATATGTAACAAACGATGCGGACATGGCCGCTTTGATACCTGGCAGGACCTACTATGATTTGTTCCTTGCGGGCGAAGGCATGACAGCAGGCGAACCAAACGCCTTTTTCCCCAATCTGCCCACCCTTCTTGATAAAAAACTAGGGAATGCGAGTTACAGTGACTGGGAAAAGGAACTGGTCGAAAGCGAACGCCTGGAAAACTACAATACACTCGTGCTGCGGCCCTTGGGCGAATTGATTGCGCATACCGGTATCCCCGCGATTGTGCTCCCAACACCGGAAACGCCCGCGCGAAAAAGATTCGAGCTGCTCTACCGCGATGTTTTGCCTCTGTTCGAGCAGGCGGGGTTCCCTGTATACAATCCGCTGGACGAATTCCTGGAGCGATACCCGAGGCCGAATTACAGGCAGAGCAAGTACTTCCACGCAAGCGCTGTCAACCCACATCCCGGCCCGGCGACCAGCTGGTTTTTAGGGGAGTATGCCGCCGATGTGTTGGAACAGTATTATACCCCGGTATTAACAAAAAATGGTAACCATGGGGGCAGAGCATATATGATCGAAATCAACGACTGGATGCCATATATGCTTGAACCCCGGGCCTTAATGGAGAGCGCGCATGCCGCGCGATATGTCATCGAGTACCCGGACCAGTCGTCGCAGCCGGATTTTGCGAATCTCCTGCACGGCAATTTCCTAGCTCTGCCGGTGAACAAAAAGCATGTCAAGCTGAATTTCAAATACCCGGTGCGGCTTTCTTCCGTCAAAATCGAGGGAGCGGATTTACTTTCGGCGCAAGTATGGACCCTGGGGATCAACGAAAAACTGGGCTTTGACGACCAGAAGCCGAAAAAGTGGCCGCACGGGAGCGGTCGGCGCGTCACTTCCCTGCTGATCAGCGCGAAAACAGTGGACGGCAAACAGGCGGCGCTGACTGTAACAATAGAAGGAGAGGTGGATATGTGAGCTTTGCCGCGATTATCATCTCCATTGTGTCGCTCTGTTCGGCCGCGGGGCTTGGATTTGTCATGCGCAAAAGCAGAGACAAACCGGACAGTGCCTTCGTCAAAGCGTGGTTCCAGGGGAAATCCCTGCGGATTTTTCCGGTGCGCTCGCTTGCCTATGCCTTTTTTTCGGCTGTGATTGTGTTTTTCGGTCTGCTGACGGTGGAGGAGGCCAGTGGATACTTGAAACTTATGAGCGAAGATTTTATAGGAATCTTCATGAATTATGAAAAGCTCAGCAGAAAATTTGAATATCCATTGATAGCATACAAAGGAAGAGAAGAGGTGGACGCAGAGCGCCCGAAAATCCTGGTGCTGGGCGATTCCTTTGTTTTTGGGGATGGACTGACCAACTTCAACCAGATTTGGTGGAACGTGATGGCCCGCGAACTGGAGCGCCGGGGCTATGACTGCCAGGTGTGCGCGGTGGGTGAACCGGCTATCGCCACATACAATGAGTATCTCTGGCTTGAGAGTACTTCGTTATTGGAGGATATCCAGCCGGACCTGATTATTATCACTTATGTTAAAAACGACGCGGATTTGTCCTGTTTGCAGAGCGACTTGCCTTTTCTCAATTTTACGGAGCGATTCAGCAATCTGACAGCAATACATGCCTGGGGGCTGGGCGCCCTCGAAAAAAAACCGATAGGGACGGTTTTCCCCAACATGTATGCCTTTGTTGCGAGAAAACAGATGAGCAAAGAGAACGGTAACAGAGAAGAGGAAATGATACAGAACGAAAACCTGGAAATCTATAATAGCGATGTGCTGCGGCCCTTGGGCGAATTGATTGCGCACACCGGTATCCCCGCGATTGTGTTCCCAACACCCGAAAAGCCCGCGCGGAAAAGATTCGAGCTGCTCTACCGCGATGTTTTGCCCATATTCGAGCAGGCGGGGTTTCCTGTGTACAATCCGTTGGACGAATTCCTGGAGCGATACCCGAGGCCAAATCGCAGGCAGAACAAGTACTTCCGCGCAAGCGCTGTCAACCAACATCCCGGCCCGGCAACCAGCTGGTTCCTGGGCGAATACGCGGCGGATGTGATTGAGCGCGAATACGCCTGCGTTTTGGGTGAAAAGAGGCACGGCGAGAAGGCATATCCCATTGAGATCAACGACTGGATGCCCTATATGCTTGATCCCCGGGCATTAATGGAAAGCGAATTCGTTTCGCAATATGTGATCGACTATCCCGACCAGTCGTCCGAACCGGATTTAGTGAATCTCGTGCACGGCAACTTCCTGACCATCCCTTTGGGAAAGAAATACGTGAAGCTGAATTTCAAATACCCGGTGAGGCTTTCTTCCGTCAAAATCGAGGGAGAGGATTTGCTTTCAATTTCAATTTGGACCCTGGGGATCAACGAAAAACTGGGCTTTGACGACCAGAAGCCGGTCAAGTGGCCGCGCGGGCGCGAACGGCGCGTCACTTCCCTGCTAATCAGCGCGAAAACAGTGGACGGCAAACAGACGCCGCTGACTGTAACAATAGAAGGAGAGGTGGTTCTATGAGCAGGACCATATTGGGCATTTCCGCGTTTTACCACGATTCAGCCGCCGCGATTGTGCGCGACGGCGAGATCGTCGCGGCCGCGCAGGAGGAGCGATTCACCCGGATAAAGGGCGACGCGTCCTTCCCGCACCGCGCCGTCAACTACTGTTTGCAGGCTTGCAAGGTTCCCATCGAAAGGGTCGACGAGATCGTGTTCTACGAGGACCCGCTGAAAAAGTTCGAGCGCCTGTTGCAGTCCCAGCACTGGGCCGTGCCGAAGAGCCTTATGGCGTTCCTGTACGCGATGCCCAAATGGCTCACGGAAAACCTCTGGATGGAAAGGGGCATCGCCAAGGAGCTGGGGCTGCGCAAAAAACGCATCCTGTTTCGGGACCACCACATGTCCCACGCCGCCAGCGCGTTCTACCCCTCGCCCTTTGAGAAGGCCGCGATCCTGACGGTGGACGGCGTGGGCGAGTGGTCCACGGCCGCCTGGGGCGTGGGCGAGGGCAATCAGATCAAATTGATGAGACACATGGCCTACCCGAACTCCCTGGGGCTGCTGTACTCCGCGTTCACGTATTACTGCGGCTTCAAGATCAACAGCGGGGAGTACAAGCTGATGGGCCTTGCGCCCTACGGCCAGCCGCGCTTCGCCGATACGATCAAGCGCGAGCTGATCTGTATCGCCGACGACGGCTCGTTTGTGATGAACCAGAAATATTTCAGCTATACCCACGGGGTCAGAACGATCAACCGGGAATTCGAGGCCCTCTTCGGCAAGCCCGCAAGAAAGCCGGAGAGTGAGATCACGCAGCACGACATGGACGTGGCCGCCAGCATCCAGAGCGTGACCAACGAGATTTTGCTGAAGATGGCGCGGCATGTACGCCGCGAGACCGGCTGCGAGAATCTGGTTTTGGCGGGCGGCGTGGCGCTCAACGTGACGTCCATGGGGCTGCTGCGGCGGGAGGCAGGGTTCGGGGACGTGTGGGTCCAGCCGGCGGCGGGCGACGCGGGCGGCGCGCTGGGAGCGGCGCTTTCGGTCTGGTATGAGCAAAACGAGCGCCCGGCGCCCGAAAGCGACGGCATGGACGGCGCGTTCCTGGGGCCGGCCATAGGCGTGAAATACACGAAAAAGGACGACGCGGCCCTGGAGCAGCTGGGCGGCGTCTGGGAAACACTCGAGGCCGGCGAACTGGCGCGGCGGGTGGCCGAGTTGATCGCGGGCGGCAAGATTGTTGGCGTGGCCCGCAGGCGCATGGAATGGGGGCCCCGGGCGCTGGGGAACCGCTCCATTTTCGCCAACGCGCAGCTGGAGGAGACGCAGTACACCCTGAACGTGAAAATCAAGAACAGGGAGAGCTTCCGGCCCTTCGCGCCCATGGTGCTCAAGGAGGACGCGGCGGCGTATTTCGAGATGGAAAAAGAATCCTCCGGGGATTCTTTGGACTCCCCCTACATGCTGTTCACCTATCCCGTGCGGGAGGAGCGCAGGCTGCCCGTGGAAACCGGCGGGGACCTGGATATCTACGGCGTCGTGCGGCAGAAGCGTTCGGATATCCCCGCCGTGACCCACGTGGATTACAGCGCGCGCGTCCAGACGGTGGACGAGGGCAACCCCTTCGCCTGCAACGTGCTGCGCGCGCTGAAGAAGCTCACCGGCTGCGGCGTGATGGTGAACACCTCCTTCAACGTGCGGGGTGAGCCCATTGTCAACACGGCCGAGGACGCCTACCGCTGCTTCATGGCCACGGAGATGGACCATGTCGTCATCGGCAACCGCCTGTTCGACAAAACGCAACAAAGGAGGAATAACGATGGCTGAAACGTATCTTGACAAAAAAAAGCGCAACGACGCGATGGAGGAAGAGAAGAACCATATCATCTTCGGCCTGATGGCCGGGATCATCCTGGTGATTGTCGGCGGGCTGAACTGGCTTTCGGCGCAGGGCCCCTGGGAAACAGTCTGCGTCTGCGTGGCCGCGCTGGGGATTGCGTTCGTCCTGCTGGCCATCGTTGTGCCGGCGCTGCTGAAATACCCCTACAAGGCCTTCCGCTTTTTCGGGAACACGATGGGGAAAGTGCTGTTCGCGGTGCTGCTGACTGTCCTGTATGTGCTGCTGATCCTCCCCATCGGGCTGCTGCTGCGGCGCAAGCGGGAGGCGCAGGGCTACTACGCCTGGGGGGAAGAGCCGCCCGAACCGCGCTCCGCGTTCGCGCAGATCGAAGAAAAAGAGGGCCCCGCGCAAAAACAGGGCAGGGCCTCCTATTTCGGCATCGCGTACCGGCTGCTTTCCGTTTTTATCGCCAACAGGAAATATATCCTGATTCCCATCGTCATCATTCTGGTGATCGCGGGGCTGATCCTCTTCTTTGTGTCATCCAACGTGATGACGGCGTTTATCTATACGCTTTTCTAAGCGTTGCGCTGTTTTAGGGCACTGGCAGGGGACGGAGTTTTATGATTTTTAATCCGCATCGGGTGTAGTTCCCCGCCGTCTTGCGGTGCATGGGGGCCGGGACTTGCCCCGGAGTTCATACCATTCATTTTTAAAATGCGGGCGGCTGGCACGCCGCCCCTACGGGATGACCCATGAAAAAAAATCTTTATCTCGTGCAGGTGGATATCGCGCGAAAATTGCCGGCGCGCACCACCGCATACCTGCCCTACGCCGCGGGCGCGCTGTGGATTTGCGCCAGGCAGGCGCGGGCCGTCGCCGAGGCATTCACGCTGCGTGATATGCTCTTTTTGCGCGAGCCTGTCGATCGCGTGATTGCCCGCATGGAAGCGCCGTACCTTGTCGGCTTTTCGTGCTACAGCTGGAACACGGAATACAACAAGGCCCTGGCGCAGGCAATGAAAAAACGTTTTCCCTCCTGCCTGGTTCTGTTCGGCGGGCACAACGTGCCCCCCGGCGGGGCCATGCTGGAGGAACTGCCCTATGTGGATTTCCTGATGCACGGCGAGGGAGAGCTTGGATTCCGGGCGCTGCTGACGGAGCTGGCGAAACAAAACCCAGATTTTGAGCGCGTGCCAGGGTTATCCTGGCGGGGCGGCGAAAACCCCGCGCGGGCGCTGGATTCCCTCGAGAGCGTGCCCTCGCCCTACCTGGAAGGCGTCTTTGAGCCGATCATCGCGGCGCACCCGGAGATCCAGTGGAGCACCGTGTGGGAGACCAACCGGGGCTGCCCCAGCAACTGCGTCTACTGTGACTGGGGCAGCCAGGACACAAGGCTGCGCCAGTTCCCCATGAAGCGGCTTCTGGCGGAAATCGAATGGCTGACCGCGCACAGGGTGGAATACGTCTTCTGCGCCGACGCGAATTTCGGCATCCTCCCCCGGGACGAGGAGATCCTGGACGCCTGGGTTACGGCCCGCGCGCGGACCGGATACCCGGACGTGCTGGAATGCCTGACGACCAAAACCCCCGGCGAGCGCCTGTTCCGCATCGTGGAAAAGCTCAACCGGAGCGGCCTGGACAGGGTGGGGCCGGACATCGCCATGCAGAGCCTCTCCCCCCTGGTGATGCGCAACGTGGGGCGCGAGGCGCTGGAGGAGGAGACCTTTTCCCGGTGGATCCGCCGCTTCCGCCGGGCGGGCTACCGGACCCACACGGACCTGATCCTGGGCCTGCCGGGCGAAACGCTGCAAAGCTTCTGCGCCGGCGTGGAGAAGCTCTTCGCGCTGGGGCAGCACGAGGGCGTCCAGTTTTTTCTGTGCAACCTGCTGCCGGGCGCGGCCATGGCCGTGCCCGCCTACCGGGAAAAGCATAGGATCCGCACCGCGCGCGTGCCCCTCAAGCCGTTGCTGGAGGACGCGCCTGCAACGGAGCGGATCGACGAGTTCTGCGACGTGGTGACCGAAACGGCGGCCATGCCCCACGAGGACTGGCGCACCGCCGCCCATTTTCTGTTTCTGGCCCAGGCCGCCCACGGCTTCGGCCTGCTTCGCCTTGTCGCGATGTATTTGCACACGCAGGGGATTTCCTCTTACTCCAACTTTTATCTGCGGCTGTTGGAATTCTGCCGCGCGCACCCGCAGACCCTGCCGGGCGAGGTCATGGCCCGCGTGGAACAGAGCTTCGCCGAGGGTATCCACGGCCGGGAACCGGCTCCCCTGCAAATTCCGGGCTTCAGCTTCGGGCGCATGGCGGAGGCCCAGTATTTTTTCAGCCGCGCCGTGCTGGCGCCGGAACGGTTTTATGCCGATATAGAGCCGTTTTTGCGGCAGTTTGATTTAGAGCCGGAGCTGTTCGAGCAACTGCTGCGCTACCAGCGCGAGAGCGTCGTTGTGCCGGGCGCGGCGCTGGGCGCGGAAAAAGCGCTTGAATTCGGCTATGATTTCCCGGCCTATTTCAACGCGATTTACGGGGGGGAGCCCATGCCCCTGCAAAAGAAAACTGTACGGCTGCGCTTCCGGGTCCCCCGGGACCTTTCGACCGCCGAAAAATACTATGACGCCGTGGTGCACAACGGCCGGTTTTCAAACAACGCGTTTTACGCGGTGGAGTATGTGGATTGATCAATCCCAGTGCGTGCGGCCAAAGTTTTTGGCGTCGAGGTCGTATTTTTTGCGGATGGAGGGGTAGGCGTGGGCGTACCACGCGGCGGCGCAGACGAATTTCGCGCCCTCCCAGGCGGCTTGCAGCAGCGTCTTCGGGCCGGGGTAGGCGCGCAGGAAGCCCAGCAGGTTGCTGATGCCCACCTTCGCGATGGAATTGACCCGGACGCCCGGGGGCTTGTATTTCTTACCGGCGATCGTCTGCCAGTGGATAAAATTCGCGACCACAAGCAGGTCCTTCCTGGGGATGCGGGAGAAATTTTGGGACAGGTTCTGCCGCTCCGCCACGGGGCCCCCCATCTCCTCGATGGGCCTGGCGGACAGCCGCCCCTGCGCCAGCAGCTCCCGGTAGAGCGGCGTGGCCGGGTATGCCGTGAAAAAGCCCAAGGCGGCCGCGTGCGGGCGCGCGCGGAAATACAGGCGCACGGTTTCGCGCAGTTGCTCCGGCGTTTCGTCCGGCAGACCGATGATGAAGTTCGCCTTGGTGAGGATGCCGAGCTCGCGGCAGTTGCGGAAGGTCTCGTCAATTTTGGAGGCGTCGTAGAACTTGTTGACCTTCCGGCGCATTTCGGCGCTGCCGCTTTCCAGGCCGAAGGTCAACATGCGGCAGCCGGCGGCGTGCATGAGCTCCATGTCCTCGCGCGTGAGCATGCCGATGACGGTCTCCATGGACCAGGTCAGGTGTCCGCCAAATTCGGCCATCCTCCCGCAGAATGCCCGCAGGGCGCGCTTGTCCGCGCCGAATAGCTCGTCGATGAACAGGAAGCCGTCCACCTTGCAGTTTTCCGCCAGGTCCTTCATCTGCGCGAAAATGACGTCCAGGGGGTATTCGCGCCGCTGGCAGCGGTGGTATTCGCTGTTGAAGCAAAACCTGCATTTGAATATGCAGCCTTTCGAGGCCATCATAATAAATAACCGGTTGGCGAAGGGGAGCCGGGTGTAGAATTTCCTGATGGGGATGAGGGAATAATCCAGCGGGGGGAAGTCCGCCAGATTGGCGAAGGGGCGCTCCGGCGTGCAATGGTATTCGCCCTGCGCGTCCACGTAGGCGATGCCCTGCACTGTCCCGGGGGCGCGTTTGCCCTCGACGACCTCGAGCAGCTCGAGCATCGTGTATTCCCCTTCGCTGATGCCGACATAATCCACGCAGCCGCTGCGCGCGGCCTCCTCCGGGATGGCGCTGGCCATGTGGCCGCCCCAGAACACGGGAATTCCCGCCGCCTTCAGCGTGCGTGAAAGCCGCAGGGCGTCCGGGACCATGGATTCCGCCAGCAGCGAAACCGCGGCGGCGTCCGGCCGGAATTCCCTGACGGCTTTTTTAATATTGCGCTCCAGCTGGTGGTCGAAGATGCGCACCGCGTGCCCTTTGGCCTGCAAAAAGCTTGCGAGCGTCAAAGAGCTCAAGGGAGGCATGGGGGCGTGGTAGACGACCACCCCGGATCTCGGACGGATAAAAAGCACGCGCATATAAAGCTGCCCTCCATGATTGGCTGTGTATATTATACCGCAAAAGGCGGCCGATGGCAAGACATAATTATTTCTCGCCCGGCAATTTCCCGCATATGGATAGAAAAACGCTGTAGCGGGAGGCGGGAGCGGTATGGCCGCAAAGGAACAGGGCTATTTCAACCCGGAGGATCCCCGGAAGATCGCGGTCTATAGCCGGAAATCGCGGTTCACGGGGAAAGGGGAATCCATCGAAAATCAAATCGGGCTATGCCGGGAGGAGGGCAGGCACGCCGCGCGGCGGGAGGGCGTCGCGCTGGCGGACGGGGATTTTCTGGTGTTTGAGGACGAGGGCTACTCGGGCAAGAGCTTATTGCGCTTCCCATAACGATACCACAAGAAAACCCCAAAATATAACGAACGGTGGCCGGATAAGAGGGATAATCTATCCCTTCCCCTAGGACAGCTTAGCAAGCCTTTCATACAGCACAGCATGGCATCCCGTACGTCATAGTCCTTCTATTTTAATCCTCATTAAATTTTTGCTTCTGTCAACTAAATATATCGTATCATTATCTATGACAAAGTCATTAGTAGCGCAAGGCAAGTTGACAGAGCAAATGTTATCTCCAGTCGCAACATCTAGCATATGTAAATAACCCGCATTTGTAATAACAAACATTTTTTCCTTGTATATTTGAAAAGAGCTAATTCCTTCTTGACATACTTTCAGTTCCTGAATCGGCTTTCCTCCGCTTTCCAGGCTGTATGCATAAATAACTCCGTTAGTGATTGTCCCGACATAAAGCGTATCGGACGACTTACAGAAATGCGATATTGGCTCCTTGAAATCATCGAACAACTCTACCTTTTTATGTGTTTCAATATTAACCACAGATAAATTACTAGCATCCTTACCTGTCATGCCACATCCAACAATAGCATAGTCTTTTAGGGCACTGACAAACCCCTGCATCCCGAAGGAAGCAGGGGTTTGTTGGAATAATATTCAACGATTATACAGGCCACAGACGGAACAAACGTAGGCAACATGTCAAAGAGCCCGACTTCCGGG
>Ga0123353_10003936_pt1 | contig 18984 bp, 9 predicted proteins | sample TergutLab28metaG_3_FD_92763 | JGI IMG/M metagenome (GOLD analysis project Ga0123353, IMG submission 92763) | Labiotermes labralis P3 segment gut microbial communities from Petit-Saut dam, French Guiana - Lab288 P3 | ecosystem: Host-associated > Arthropoda: Insects > Digestive system > Gut ... | reverse complement strand
TGGATTGGGCTGGCCCAGGATAGAGACAGGTGGCGGACGCTTGTGAGTGCGGTAATGAACCTTCGGGTTCCGTGAAATGTGGGGAATTTCTTGACTAGCTGCAAACCAGTTGGCTTCTCATGAAGGACTCTGCACCATGGAGTAAGTAAGTAAGTAAGTAAGTTGTGAACAGTTTCCATGTATAGGCTAATTCAGTGTTAGGTTTTCCTTTCTGACAGTTATTAAAATCAGTATGGTTGCAGCTTTAACATGTTAGATGGGCGTGACATGTATACATCTTAATTGTGTACCTTGAAATGATGTAAAGTTTTTAAGGTATTGTCCTTATTGAATGTGTAAACTGACAACATGGCGACTGTAAGTTTTGGTTTGGGGGTATTAAGTAAAGAATTGGTGTAGTCATGTGGAATCTTGTACGGAGCGAGATCAGAAACATAAATATACATCATGCAGGACTGCTTTTAGTACGTCAGCAATAATAGACATGGAAATTATAAAAGTGTGAGGCTTTAAACATTGGATGTAACATAAGAACCTGTACCTTAGGTATCAGTCCATTGCAAATGTGAAATAAAATTATAATAATCTGTTGGGGTAGATTTCTGTGCAACAGGAAACCATGCTTTAAGTGCTGCTTGGAATTATTATTATTTCCCTCCACCACTGGGAAGTTACCCTGTAGTTGTACCTCTGCGTCAGCATTCTCTCTCTGACGCCATGCATTTTTATGTCAACCAGAAGATGAAATGGTGCAGACATGTGATTTCACCAAGAACAGAATTTATGTGATGACTTAAAAAAATTGGAATGTGTTATAAGAATGTTGTCCCATACAGTCTTCAAAAGATCATGAATATTGGGCCAAATGAAGACATTTAACCAGACCTGTAAGATAAACATAATTTGAAGATTCAGTTTTTGTAATCCATTGATATGTGTACTAGGTGTATGATGCAAATGCTGCTGTTATGACAGTGCTCTTTTTGTGTAGATCTTCCTAGCAAAAGGTAATGTTCCTGCCGAAAGCTACAACTTTTTCATCGACATCCTCTTAGATACAATACGCAGTGAGATTGCTGCCTGCCTGGAGAAGGCGTATGAGAAAATATCTCTGAATGAGGCTGCTAGGATGTTGAACTTCTCAAACCAAACAGCTATTAAAGAGTATGGTGTTAAGGTATGTGTCATGCTGTATTCATTGATTTCAAATACATCTTGTATAAACACCCATTTGAATGTTTACATTTGAATGACGGTGTTCTCAGGATATCAAGAATTCTAAAATTCGTACAGTTTTATTGTAAAGTGGAGTATATTTAAATGGAGAGAAATGTGACGTGAGAGACAGCCTTTCTTACTGCAAATTAAAGTTCACATAGCTACTGAATGTAAGTAATAGTTGTCTTATTGGACTGCATGCAGCTGAGTCTGTAACGTCATGGGCAGTAGAAATATGACATTTTTCCCATGTTATAATTAGGGCTGTGAACTTTAAAAACATAGATTTCCTAGCATAAGTTTGTGAAATGTATTCAGAGTTAACTGGTTGTGTACTTCCATCAGAAGGATAACAGATATCATCTCAAGCCTCTGTACTGCCTTGTATGCCATAACAGAATATTTTGGTACATTACATTATTTTACTATACACCACTTGAACTTGGTTTTTAAATAGTATTACAATTATACGCGCAAGTACTCCAAATACTCTTCATAGTATAAGACAAGGGTCAGTATTTTTTGTGCAATTTCTTCTTGAAGAAAATTCCTAAAAAATTTCTACATAGGAGGTTTGGGTGGGTACTGAATAGTGAACAGTGAAGAGATGAAGTTAGTGGCATTATGTAAGTTTGAGGAGGCTTAGAATTCTATTGAATAGCTTGTATCAGTGCACTAGTATTGGTTCGTAATGTTGTCATTTTCAGAAAAACTGGACACTTGGAAGAGACAGTTACTACTATTTTGGTACTGAAGAGAAGAAACATGATGACACTTTGCCTTCAAGTGAGCTTGCTGAGCAAGCAATCGAATATGCGAGGGAACTAGAGATGATTGTTTAATGTGGTAACAATGTTACAGCTATTTACTGCACTCTGTATTTTCATTCAGAGTTACTTTGTACAGTGAAGTTACATTTCATCCCCATTGTTTTAATAAAATGTCTTCATGTTCAGGATAAAAGACCCATCACAGTACACTGTCATCAGGTTATTTTGTGCCAAATCATCTCAGTCCACAAACAAATCCTGTCAGATGCTAGGGAACCATACTTACTGATATGCCTTGCTCACTGGACTTATTCCTGTGTTTCTTGTCAAAGATGTTGCAGTGTCTGTGTAAGTTGTCTGCTGTTGCTGTATGGATTCCATGGAACATCATGTGATTTTGTATTATTTGGGTGTTCCATGACATAATGGCCAAAATTTAGGCAGATGTTATGTGGGTTATCTTTTGTCTTTCAGTTTGCTATCCAGGAATTTAAAGATTAAGATATACAGAACTATTATTTTGCCTGTTGTTTTGTATGGGGTGTGAAACTTGGTTGCCCACATTGAGGGAGGAACATAGGCTGAGGGTGTTCGAGAGTACGGTGTTGAGGAGGATATTTGGGCCTAAGAGGGATGACGTAACAGGGGAGTGGAGAAAACTACATAATGAGAAGCTTAATGATCTTTACTCCTCACCCAGTATTGTTTGGGTGATAAAATTGAAAAGTGAGATGGGTGGGGCATGTAGCACATATGGGGGGAGAGGAGAGGCATATATATAGGGTTTTCTTGGGGAAAGCTGAGGGAAAGAGATCACTTGGGAGACCCAGGCATAGATTGGGGGATAGTGTTGAGATAGATATTCAGGAAGTGGGATGTGGATTGGATTGAGCTGGCTCAGGATAGGGACAGGTGGTGGGCACTCATGAATGCGGTAATGAACCTTCGGGTTCCATAAAATGCGGGGAATTTGACTAGCTGAAAACTGGTTAGCTTCTCAAGAAGGAGTCTGCTCCATGGAGTAAGTAAGTTATGCAGGTTATTTGGAGCAAAAAAAGTCTGATAAACTACAGTTCATTTTGATACCATTATCAAGATACACGCTAGTGGAGCAAGTTAGCACTGCTGCCTCTGAGTTCCTGTTTGTGAACTGCCTTGGTGGTTAAGAGGCTCTGGCTGTGTTGTGTTGTACTCGTAGTACGTTGGGGATGTCGCATTGCATTTTGTTGATAATTTCTGCAATGGAAATTGCAGGGTTGCTGGTGTGGAGTGTTGGCAACATTACCCACAACACTCACTGTTGAATAGGTACTAAACAGAAATGTAATGATGGGCTTTGCTTTCATTGCTCCAATATGGATGCCCCATGTAATCTTTCAACGAGATTACACTGAATTATCTAATGTGGTTTACAGAGGGAATGTTCCATCCTTTAAATGTAAGGTGAGACTGTGCCTGTCAAAATGTGTGTTCTGAGTCTTATATTCTGAAATTATGTGGTTTGTTTATATGCCTGTATGTAGCAGTGTGTTTTGTCCTGGAGAAAGTCTGCTATTAAGAGCCTCCATCTCTACCAACCTAAAATGATGTGACACACCTGATCAAGTGAAAAAAAATCAGACAACTTGGACTGGCTCTACTTCACATTGGTAGACCAGTGTGTTGGCAACATTAGTGGAGGGAAAGGGACGCGAGGAACACATGTTATGCATATTTCGTGACAAACGGTTTAGTGAGACTTACCAGCAGTGTATTTGTAGTTGCAGTATGTGTAAGTGGGGAAGAAATTCTCTGTTTCGTTTAGGGAACCCGAATTTCTAAGCTAAGCCTGGCATCATGCAAAAGGCAAGTTGCACATTTTATGGAGGGAGTTGAAGCTTGTAACAGCATGGCACAATATATAATGTATGGAATCAGAAAATGAGGGAATGAATTCTGTGGTGCAGAAGCTGTAGGAACACTGAGAGTAAATTACATGTATTTTTACTATTAGGTCTGTGTAAAGACCCATGCAACTTGCATGTTGTTACGTTGCAAGAGTTGGGTATCTGAAATTTATCTGTTAACTGATATTTTCGTGAAGCTCAATGGTTTTTCCACTTCTAATGAAACCCGCATTCCACAGTAATTATGTGTATGTTAGCAGTTTTTTCAGGCTATAGAAAATCACTTGTACAGTATGTTTTTAAAATTCTCGCCCTAAATTCACCCACTTGTGAAATGGAAGAGAACTGAGGTATTGAGTACTAGGTATCAAATTTGGATTTGGGCATAGTTTTAATGACTAATAATTTTTGCATCATAATTATCTAGCCAAAAACTTTTATAAAGAATATTAGAAAGACAAAAATATTAATAAGCAATTGAAGTTCCTCTGCAGAAATGACAAGCAAAAGTTTTCCTCCTCCCATTTTCCAACCACAGATGTAACAACACACATCTATTTTTTTTTACTCTGTGCCACTGTTAATCAGTACTTGCTGTAAAGTTATGTTGCACTGGGAGATGGGCTTATGCTCACATAAAGGTAGAAAAATATCTATTTTGGAAATGGCCAAAATGATAGACTACACCAGACGTATTCAGTTAGCTGTCTGCATGCCACATCTGGCCTGCAAGATGCCTAGTAACAACATAATAAGTAATATAGGCTAATTGTTTTACTGCAGGAATTTTTTGGGTCATGGGAAAACAGGTATTCGGTTTAGCTGTAAGTTTATATGGTCCACACCCACCGACTCTTTTTAAACTTTCCAGTGTGCTCTGCTCAAAGTAACTGAATATCCTTGAGCTACACATCATATGAAGTGAGAGCAACAGGAGTGCCACTAACAAAATCCAGTAATGACAGGAGATAATAATAGGCTAATTATAGTAATCTAATATTCTAGTAAAACTATCAAGTTTTGTGAAAAGTATTTATAGTGAGATATATTATTGATGCAGTTCTCACCATCTAAAAAATCTGAGTAGGCATGAAGTGTCAACAAAGTTCCGATTCAAAATCGTGTATCTGTGTAGTATGGGATGTAGACTTAGGACACTTCTCCTCTTCCTTATGGTGTACCCATTGATATCCTTGTTGCGTTTTATTGTTACAAAAATTGCCATGTGTTCATGCCAGTTGGGGCGTCGTCCTGTTAAAATTCCCCACCACATCTTGCGTGGTAGCGCAGCACGGATAAGAGGAAGCAGTTCCTGATATAATCGATTTCTGTCGGGAATTGCAAGTCGTAATCTGTGATCTCATCTGTGGTGTGAACTGTGCTGAACGTCATGGAAAAGTGGCCGTAGGGTCTAGCGTGCTAAATAATGTGATGTGTGCATCATATAATTATCATAATCCTGTGTAATATGCGTGTATTTGTTACTTCATGCATTGAATCAAGTTGAGAATGTAGGTAACACATTCTCTGTGGTGTAGTATTTATGAACTATTTGAGAACTATCATTCGAAACCCATAAGCACATTTAATTAAAATTATATATTTAATACAGATAAGGGAGAAGAGGTACAGTGTTCTGGAATGACTGCTGTCACATTTTGCCTTTCTGTCTCTGCAATTCCAGGATAACTTCTTGGAGTTTGGTTTCAAGAGTTTGCAGAGAGTTTGCCAACTCTATCTCCTGAGGTTCTCCACATGACAGAATGTCAGGATAAAACTTCTGCAAAATTGAAGCAAAGTAAGCATACAAAGTAACAACTCTGATACAAAATGAAACACTTTAAGATATAGACCCAGTTGATATGGCTACTTTACAAAAGATGCTCATTGTAATGATCTGTGGGTTATTAAACAATGCTGATGGGGACAATATGTGGCATACAAGGGAGTGACGAGAAAAGTATACAAAACTTGGGATGGAATATCTGAAGGAAAAAAAAATCAGTTGGAAGACCGAACACATTCACTGCCAAACTTACATTACATCAGTTTGTTGGAGAGGCTTTAATACCACCAGTGTTAACATAGGTCAGTTTAGTTCAACTCTCCTTATGATGTGAAACTGAACACAACTGACTGCCTCCATGATGAAAATAAGTTGCTCAAAGGGTCATTTACATCAGTAGGCATTACTATATTCCTGATACTTACTCTGCCTTTTTTTTTACCTTGCTTTATTCTTAAATTTATTTTGCATCCTTGTTAGTCCATGAGATGACAATATAGCCAGCAAGTACAATATGGCAGCTGATCTTTAGCACACAGTATTAAAATCTGTGTGTGTGGTGTACACCATTTTACAGTCCTGTCATCATGAAACCAGCATCAGAAGATAAAACTACAAAAATGTCTGAACTTACCTTGATTCTTGCTATGAGCATTTGAAGACAGAGTTTTGCTGAGGCCAACATTTGCACCATTTTTTCTGGCCTTGGACACTTGCCACAGCATACTAAGGTGGCTAATTGAAAGAAAGCAATGTTATATTGAGAACAGAGCAATAAGACAGGTGTCTGGGTGTATGAGACAGCAAGGAAATTGCAGGAAAATAAAGAAAAGTGCATAATGAACAGCTTCATCATTATGGTCTTAACCGGGAAAGATGAAAAATGTATACATAGTTTTATTGGAAAGCCTAAGGGAGAAAATCACTTGGGAGACATCACATTTACATAAGATGGTGATAAGTGGCTCAGTATACAGTTCAGGGATAAACATTCATGAATATGGTAATAAACACCTTCAGGTTCTACAAAAGGCAGGGAATTTCATGACTAGCCAAGTAAAACATAGTGTCTCAAGAAGAACCTTGTTTACAGATGAAAACATTACAGAACTGTGCACTGTACTACGTGCTTTACAAATGCTGATTTGTTATAACAACACTTAACATCTCAAGATGGCATTTAAAACTCTGCTGGTTGTACAATGCAGAAGTATTTAAATGGCTCTGAAATAGAAAATGTTCACAGTATTTTTAGTATCATGTGCAGTAAAATTCTGTTAATTTGGCACCAAGGGGACTGGACAGGTGCTAGATGATCAGATAATGCAGATTATCAGAAGCTGCTTATACTGACCTAAGTTATTACAGGAAATTGTTACTGTTCCTATATTTGGGCTGCACAGACCAGTCCATTAGCATATCTTCTCATTTCATGAAGCAGGAGACAAGGGGCCAGGACATACCAAACCGAATGATGTACAAACACCCTTGGAGGCCTTTTTTGAACATGTCCCTGAGATCTGCCTGTTTCACTGAGTAACCTTTTTTCCTGGTGAAAAGCAAAACTCCCATCTTGGGACTACTCTCCTCAGATGTTGGATTATCAGGATTTCCAGGTTATCAGATGCCAGATTAAGAAAATATTTAAAAAAACTGCTCAAGAGAATTTTATGACATCAGGAGACATTGCAGAGGCTAAGAGTATGCATCAGAACTCTTCATATATGTTACAATTTGTGTTTGGTGTGCTAAATCTTGAAATACTGTATTCACCTGAATGCAATACAACTGTAATGTAAGACAACCCTGCCAAAAATCACGTCTCCCAAGGGACAACGTATTTATCCAAATCTAAGACCATTCCCCAAAAATAAAACGTCTGCTAAGTAAAAAATATTTTCCTATTAATTTCATACACTTAATACACAAAGCATGTCAGATTCTATCTGTCTTTACAAATCAGTGTCACTGTTTCCATCTCCACAGTCAGTGCCTTCTTCCTCACACTCACATCCCCATTGTTTTCACTGTCATTCCACAACATATGATCATCAGTCTCATCCCCTGCATTGGATGTAAAGAACTTGTTATAAACACTTCACAGTTACTTTTGGTGAGATGCACTGCCATGCCATTATGATCTACGTTGACTAGATGCTACATTTATATTTCTTGGTGTGTAAATCCATGAAGATTCACAATTTTCTCCAAAGATGGTGTTAGAAGTTAAATGTTACGGACTTTTGTGCCATGTCTGTGGTATGATCAGTCTCAGTTCATGGCTCTTTTTATAGTTTTTAATTTGTGGATTGGTTCATATTTTATTTTTGAGCCTTGTAGTTAACTTTATAATTTTTCAATAGCCATTTTCCTGTTACTACCCTTGAACTAGATCTGGATCTGTTCTCAGGTCCATATCTTAACTAGTTAGTGTTTCTATGGTGCCAAGTGATTGAGAAACACTCAGTCTAAGTGGTCCACCATGTTAGGTGCTGCTTTGCCTGAAAACGGAAACAGAACTAGCTTCTGAAATGTTGTGCTTCTTTAAAAATTAGATGCTGGACAAAGTCCCAAATAAGAAAATTGTTTGTGTTAACTTCAGTCATGTTCTCTCTTTTTGATTTCTCTCCCCTTGAAGATGGGACCGAAACGTCAGTAAGGAATTATCACTCTACTCTGCCTAATATCTCAAATGAGCCCAAATCACAAGATGATTTGTCGATGCAGACCTTGGTTTGGCTCTGCATGGTCTGGTTCAGCACTTCATCACAAATTGAAGATGACCTCACATATTGAAGTGTCCAATGTCTTGCATACAAGTAAATATGGCAGTTCAGATCTGAAGGTTGCAAAACACTCCACATATCCCCCATATGGAGTTCAAACTGAAAGAATTAATTGTTGCAGTGGAAACCCCAACTTCTCATGTTCCAATGATAAGGCTAATTTGATATGCCTCAAAAAGATGGCATGAAAATAAGGATTTTTCTGTGACCCTGCAGTTGGCAAGAGCAAACTGGATTCATTCCAATAGCAATGTCTGAAAGCAGGGAGTATGTATGCAGGCTACTGCTTGATGCGTTAAGTTCTGGTATACAATTAATGGAATTCTAGTAAGTGTATATTAGTGAATTACAAATGCCAAAGTTGTGTAACACAAGAATGGGCTGACTACTGCACTGACTGCATAAGAAGCTTGTTGTGTTACTAAAGTGTAAGGGCTTCATAGGCATTTTTGGCACACATGTGAAGACTGAGAATTGATGGACAGGGTCATGAAAGGATTTCAAGATGAGGGCAGAATAGTGACTCTCATATACCTCACTCTTGTGGCTAGAATCTGAGTGTCTTTCATTCTTAAAATATAACTCAGCTTCAAATGGCCCATAGTACTAGTGAAATTTAAGAATACAGAATGAGAGGAAACTGGCGTTACTTCCTAGCCACTGTGACTAAAGTGTTGAGTGAAACAGAAATAAAATGAAGAGAAAAACCCACCATCAGTCAGCTGATTAGTTATCCGCATGGTATCCAAACAATCCCGAGTGTCCCTCTCAAAGTGTGAGTCTTGAACAGCACTCCAGAATGCTTTGTGCAGGGTGGACAGGACTTTCTCCAGCACCTCAAAACTTTCACTATCAGTGTTGGTCAGCATCAACTTGACAAACAGCTGCCAGAGTGCAGTGTTGTTCCTCACCTGAAAACATTAACACTCATGTTCATGTAAAGTATGAGTTAGATGATGCATACTGGGTTCGGATGTGTGTACTTTTCATCATGAGATGCCTTAGAATCATGATTCCCCCCTTCTATGGGTTCTTTTAGTGATCCTCCCAAATGGATGAGACACTGACAGCTCAGAGATGCACAGGATATCCTCATAAAGTTTTGGAAACAAACTGCATCATGACAACTGAATGATTCTTGTGTTACTTAACAACCAGCATTCAGCCAGTTGACACATAAGTGGAGAATGTTTGCAGTGCCACACTGTACTTATGTCACTGTGACCCACTCATATATTACAACCCTTGTGGGACACTTTGAAATCACAATGAAACTGAAATTGCCCACTATTAACTTGAGAAGTCTTGGAAAGACACTGATCCTCTGTTTTGATCTTCCCTAAGTTTTTCAAGTTCATAGTATGAAATTCCAGTTTCAACAGTAGGATAAAATTACATGAGATAAAAAAAAACATAGGGGGCATAAAATAAAACAGAGATACAACCAACATTACCAAACAGGAGAGGAAATAATACAAATACAAGCCAATGGCCCACTACTAGGCATATAAGACAAAAACAAAATATATAGACAGTACAAGAATGGCAACATAGCAAATGCACAGAATATAAATACACCCAATATACTGTTTGACCTGATGATCAAGTGGGAGAACCACAGGGACTACATGTGTGAATGGACAACCAACCAGAAATGGAGATAACAGAACAGCAATGTACATACAAGAAAACCAAAATACAGCATGATAATCAGCAGAATACGAGTACAATACAAGAAAAGAAATACATAGAAAGAAAAAGCAACATGCAGGCATGGCCTTTTGGACACAAACAGCTCTCAAAGAAAATGGACAAAAAGCTCCATTGGTGACAGACCACAGACATGGCCATGAAAAACATGGCCCTGTAGATACAGAAAATGCCAGGACCCACACAGATACAAAAACAAAATAAGCAGTAGAGCAAATGAAGTAACCACAAGGAAGGACAACTGAGCCGGAACACATGGCAAAAACATAATGGAATATAAAGTGTAACAGTTTTACAAGAGAGTGAGTGCTAGAACAAGCTGGTGACTGTAATTGTAAACAGAAATGAAGAAAGGTGTATCAGAGTTACATACAGAGAACAAGGACAAGATACACATGAAGTAGGTATATTAGAGTAAAGAATATAAATAGCCACACATGTAAACCACTACACAGCTACAGGTTACTGAAGATGACATGGAAGGCAGGTGAATAAACACAATAGTAATATATAATTTATACAAGGACTGTCAGTTCTTTGAAAGAAACCACAGAATATTTTAACAATATATTATATTTACGAGGGGATGCTGATAAGTCCTTAGCCCGACCTACTTCCCGATGTCGTACGAGAGAATCAATACTGTCGTTGGAAAGAGGAGTCTGTGTGATGAATTGCAAGTCTTTTCTTGTTACAGATGCTGAAAGGAAGCATGTCAGGCGATGCGCGCGATTTCAACAACATGAAGACATGAGCTGTCATCAAGTTTTTTTTCTTCCTGCAAGGCAAGGCGTTGAGGGATATTCACGCCATTCTGAAAGAAATATTAGGGGAACATGCACCATTGAATGCCACCGTCAAAAACTGGGTGGCCCAGTTTAAAGGGGGTGATTTTTCCACCTGTGATGCTCCTCGTCCTGGACGACCCAAAACAGTGACCACCCCGGAGATTATTGATAAAATTCACGAGTTAATCTTGGAAGATCGCCGAATTTAGGCTAAATCAATAGCTAAGTAACTGGGCATATGACGTTAGCGGATTGGGCCCATCATTCATGACGATTTGGACATGCGGAAGCTCTCCGCGAAGTGGGTCCCGAAATGTCTGAACGCGGATCAAACACGTCAACGGTGCCAGTCGTCTGAGCAACTTTTGAAATATTTTCATTGCGATCCAAATGATGTCCTGTCGCGATTGGTGACCATAGACGAAACCTGGTTATATCACTATGACCCGGAAACAAAGCAACAATCAGTGGGGTGGCGGCATGGCGGCTCACCCCGCCCCCCCCCCCAAATTCCGAGTACAAAAATCCGCTGGAAAAGTTCTCCCCTCGATTTTTTGGGCTCAATACGGCATCCTCCTCATTTATTATCTTCCAAAGGGCCAAACTACAACGCGAAGTATTATTCATCTCTGCTGGTGCAACTGATGGACATTTTGAAGGAAAAACGACGCGGGAAGGTCACCAAGTGGGTCTTCTTGTTGCACGACAATGCGCCGGCTCACCGGGCACTTGCAACCCAGAAGAAACTGGCCTACCTGAGCTTCCAGTGTCTTGATCACCCACCCTATTCTCCGGATCTGCCCCGTCGGACTACCACCTGTTCCCTGGACTGAAAAAAAACAATTGAAAGTTTGCCATTTATCGTCCGACGCTGAGGTCATTGCCGCCGCGGAGACCTGGTTGGACCGACAACCTTCTGAATTTTTTTTTTGAGTGGCTTGCAAAAGTCAGAGCAACGGGCTAAGAAGTGCATTGAGCTTTGTGGGGAGTATGTTGACTAAATGCCGAGTTTGGTCGCTGTAGCTTGTTTCCTTCCAGGTCGGGCTAAGGAATTATCAGCACTCCCACGTACTGCAAGTTTAATATTTACATTTTCAAACAGGGCGCGGACAAATAAAATTCAGAGTGGCTACATTTACTGAACTTAATGTGCACTTTTTTTCGTTACGAATCTTTTCATCTAGTGCTGTTACTTCAATCATATTTCCCATATGATTAAAACTGCTTTCATTAGAACAACGCCAGAACATTCCTGGAAGTTTGCCTCAAATGAAAAATCAGAACATCAAAGAAAAACGTGTATCCTATTGAGAATCGCAATATATTTGTTTTCCTACAGGTCTTTCGCCAGGCAGCAGTTTGCTTATGTAAGACCTCGAGAGGGAAGCCTGTAATCCGCACAGCTCTACTACCAGAGAAGATGATAAACATTTCAAATTTGTAATGTTAGCATACAGAGTCACAAGGACGACTGACGAATATAAATTTCACGCCAGGAGACTAACAATGCATGAAAACCAATCTGTAAGGCCAAGAGCGTTCTATGGAGAAAAGGCGAATGATCTGACAACGGACTTGGGCAACCTACGATAAAGGCGTGAAAACATGCACGCGGTAACTCTTCACAGCGCAGTGCTAATTGCCTTAATAGTAAATAACGAGGAATTTTGCCCTCAAGAGTGTTTCTGAGCGTTTCTTACTGCACGAGTTACCGAAACAGAATGACATAAACTCGATACTGGCCACTGAATAACGTGCAACAAATTAAAAAAAAAAATCAAACCGGAAAATTCAAAATGACACATTTTGTAAACATACTTCTGTTATTCAAATTACCTCCACACCACATATTGAAAACTACAGTTCTACGACTCGGTGGCCACACAAAAACTGAACAGACTGGCATAGAGATAAATAGTCTCAACGTGCATTATGGAGGTTCGCACTGCGAATCCCCGCCACCTCACGAACTAAACACTAGTACCCTGTTTTACTCATCACCTGAAGCCGAATTCTTTTAGGCCAAACACGCTCCGAGCGAAAATAGTTCAGCGCTACAGCTTCTGACTTGTACCAGTGAGATGCCACGTTCGAATCTCAACCAGGATATCAACCGAGGTTTCCGTGGCTTTTCGCAGTCCCTCCAAGTAATTTCCACAACAGTACCTTACATCACGCCACGCCCTTCAAATCAAAAACTGAAACAGAATAAGACTGTCTCTTAAATTCTCAGTTAATGTCCCTCGCGACTATCTTCCTCTCTCAGCCACAGCTTGACAGACTGACCTACGCAATACCTGTCACGTTTCATTACATATTCATTAATTCAGAGCGAAAACAAGACAGGCAATGAGGCGCGTTCCTGCAACCACTGTTGCAGTGGACAAGCAATAAGGATTACATATTCTGAGTGTGTACGTGTGTAGCATTAGGTACTTAGCACGCAATGCGCTTGCGCCATGTTGTAATCTACGGCCTTCCAGGCTCTACTACATTTTTCCACATTGTCTCATAAACGCAGGATGTTCGAGAAAAAAAAAATATTGAATATGGTGTGTTTCGAGTTTCTCTGTATTTTGTGTGAAACATTTCTCATTATAAGAGGAACTGAGAGTGATATGATCAAAAATGTATATTGGTCTTCATGTGAAGTGCCCCTTATTCTTGTCGGATTTTTAATGCAACGTGAATTATCTCGACAGATTTTCGAAAAATACTCAAACACCAAATTTCACGAATATCAGTCCGGTGAGAGCCAAGCGGTTCGATCCGGACGGACACAAGGGCAGACATGGCGAAGCTAATAGTCGCTTTTCGCAATTTTGTGAACGCGCCTAAAACTGTATCAACACGGTCGTAATCGCAGACGCTATTTAGTCGCGTAGTCATATATGATGTGACACATCGTAAGGCGTATTTTTTGTACTTCATCGTTTGCCATTTGAAATGACTCCTGCACTGGCCATGCAAAAGTGACCTGTCTCAAAATAACAACATTGCTTTCTGTGGGCTCTCATGGATGCTCCGCAGGAAGTTGCACCGTCCAAGATGGGCGGTGAGAGTTCCATCTTGTTTTTTGCAATTTATCCTGACACACTAATACCTTCATGCATCCCGACAAGCAGAAATTACAGGTAGTCAAGTCTGGCGAACGGGTTGCGCTATCACGCAGACCCCCACGACCAATCCAACGTGTTCTACAGCATCGATTCAACTGCGTACTCTGAACTATTGAATGAAAATGAAATGATGTGCAAAGTCGTCGTGTTTATATTTAAGCCGGCCTCGAGAAAGACGTCTCGAAAAGCCCTTTCCATAGGAAATGAAGACGCAGTCTTCTCTTAAATATCCATGAAGAAGAGGTGGCCCAATTAACTGGTCATGAATACGTTGGAAGCTGCTTGCAACGTATTGGTGAGTATTGTCTGGAAACATTCATGAGTGCTGTGGCAGTTGGTTACCCATCTCGAGTAAATCAGGCCTCATTTCAAAACAGAAAGCATTCACAAGCCGACGCTCTTCCACAACCTAACAACAAGCCGCTTAAGTAAGTACTTTACGCCACAACGTACTTCAAACGTGACTACGTACCTACGTAATAGTTGACATTACGACCCTTGCTAATACGCATGCATAAACATGTTTCACGCAACTAAAACCAATGAATAACCGTCAGAAACGTGGAATACATACGTGGGACATAGTGTATAATCTCCGCAGTTAAAACATGGTCATTCAATAACCTGCGATTCAGGCAAAGGGGGTATTACCCACATATCAGACCCTCGTTTGTGTCTGGATCACACGTGGGTGATGGCTGCTGCCGAATCCACATTTCACAAATTCATGTCACGAGGTACAAAACTGTACTTGAGAATGCCAAACAAATACCGCTATATGAACAAAATTGCAAAATGGCGTAGGCCTACTCCGTGACGGAGCACACACACTTTACGAAAATGTCATTTCATCCACGTCCAGAAGTAAAATACGAACTTCCCTCTGTCAATTTTCACGAAATTCACAAATTATTTGCAGATCTCTTATACCGAATTTCAACCAATCTGTGAATAACAGTGGAAAGTGCGGGTAGAAATTCATTCACAACCTTATGCAAAGTATGGCTCTCGCTGTGTCGAATTTCATGAAACTCATCATCATTCAAAAATTCTGTGCATCTCGTATACTAACGAATTTCATCCAACGGGATGAAAACGGAGACAATGTGGTCAAAACACATACGTCCCTAAGGACGGTACCGCTTTCAATGCCCCGATTTTACGAAACTCACAACTGCTCTGTGGTATTATGTGGAAATCCCCTTCACACAATTTCACCAAAAACTGTCAAGAAAGACGGAAAGTATGAATATAAACTCACTGCATGACTGTCGCCGATCCGATTTTCAAGAAACTCATATTTGCTCGTTCATGAAAAGTCGGTAAACTATATTAAACGTGCTACAGAGTAACGAGAATTTTTTCACGTTTTCAACGAAATTAGTGAGATCCTACTAAAGAGTACGAGACAAACACGAAGAACTGACGTGTTTCAAATTGTTCTGTATGAATTGCCTGAACATGATTCCTTAGTGATCCAAACATGTAGCAATGTAGAGTGCCAATTATGCAATTGAGTTGTGTTTGCATGACGTGTTTTATTGCTATTTTACGTAAAAATTGTTGACAGAACGAGATGACTCAGAAAATGTTTGCGTATGCTACGTCACTAACGGACAAAGTCTCCACATTATGCATTTATGGAAACGGCGGTACCACACGGTGAACGAACTACTGTCATACTCAATTAAACAATAATTTAAATACTCAATGAGATGTTCAAACCGACGGTGACACTTAGCAAACACGCACGTTACATACAATTCCACAAATTCTTTTTAAACATTTAGTAGTTCCGTCGGTTATTCAAAAACATCTAGCTTGTATGGTACCCAAAGTTTCACCGCTGTCAAAAGAGAGAGAGAGAGAGAGAGAACACTGAGCCCTCTTCCATACCTCCAGCATACAAAATATTTCTTCCATCAACGTCTAACTCCCAGGCGGTCTTGACGGTTGAGGTTTTGTAAACAAAATGCTTTTTCATTGTATCCATGCGTGCTACATGTTCCAGCAACCACCATCCCTTAATCTTTATTACAATATTAGGTAAGGAATACAACCTATGAAGTTCCTCCTTATGTAATTTCCCCTATCCTTTTCAGTTCAAATTATGTACTTACCACTTCCTGTCTAAACATTCTCAAGGTATGGACATATTCCCGGTTACACAATACGAAAGACTAGCCATCCTCACCAATTAATATGGCCTAACGTGTTGCAGATCAAGTTAGGTATACTAACTCCTATTTTTTGTGGTCGATGCACCAAGTCTAGTGCATTAACATGCAAACAAAGATGGGCTTGTTTCTGAAACCGGTCCCCGATGCTACTAATCTTCGTAAAACATCCCCCCCCCCTGCCCAAGATGGCCATCACAACAAACCGTGACCTTCCATGACCTCCCCTGGCCATTTTCGGGTATACTCTTTCGTGTGGGCAGTGTCCGTACATATCGCCAATCAAACCACTAACACGCAACAAAGGTTTCCATTTGCAGATAAAAGAATATTCCCTCTACAAAGACAAAGTGGTCTAATGTAGACTGGGTTGCGGACCATTCGAACATTGTAAGAGCAGGTTCGAATCCCATACGGGATTCGAATGGATACAATCGTTCTCCTATGTTGAGCTATCCTACAGATAAAAAGGAGGCGATTTTGCAGAATAGAACACATCAAGCACATTTCACCATTCCCAGGCGTTCTATTTGTGAACTGAATGCAGTATGTTACAGGCTATGCCACAAGCGCAAAGAAGTTCAGAATTTGTATTTTTCGCCTAATATTACCGCAGTAATTAAACCAAGACGGATCAGAAGGGCGGAATACACAGCGCACGTGTCTACAATAAAGATACATGTCACAACAAATTAGTACGAGAAATTCAGGTGACGAGACCTCTTGGACGACGCAGGTGCAGATGGGAAGATAATATTAAAATGCATCTTAGGAAATAAACTTTAAAAAATTGGACTAAATTCAACTGGATCTTTACAGAATCCAGTGGAATGACGTTCCGAACAGTGCACATTGAAAAATTTATCAACGAGATGAGCGACCATCAGTATTTTAAGATACACTCTGCAGTAAAAAGTTAGCATCTTGAGCACGTACATTAAATTGTAAGTCCATCCGTTCTTGTTCACGAGCTTCAGAAAGAAGTTTGTAGAAACACGACTTCCAGCATAGATCTTAAGTACTCACACAATGAAAACAGAATAACACGTGCAGGCTATGCCTGAAAGTTTCATCCGTAATTGAAAGAGAAGAAAAGCCGTAAAACAAAATAAAACCCGATATGTTTAAAAGTCTACCCCTCTAGTCTGTATGCAAACAATCTCAGATAACGGGCCTTTTGCAGGTCCGGCCGTAAATGCTGACGCCAGGTTGTGGAGATGCAGTCCCCGTGAATTTATGATGGATGGAGCGACATAATGGGAGGTTCTCGACCACTTTGCATTCACCACTCCACGTGTGGTTCATGGTGTCGCTTCATACATTTAACGGAGCTGTAAGAACATACATTACATAAACTACAGAAGCATGCCTTTCGGGAGTAATAAGAGGGGAAGCTGTGGCAAGAAGCGGCCCCGAACTAATTCAGGTATTTAACACTAAATTGTGTAATACACAGCTTATTACTGATGGTCCTTATTTTGTCTGAAATAATACAGCATGAATTTAGTAAAATCGGAGGTATGACGCGAAACAGGCCAACATCCCACGTGTTTAATTAAACTGACAGTGTGAATTGAAATGAGTTTCGGAATGCCGAAGCCACCTCGGTTAATGGAGTATTCAGAAGTGCAACAAAACAACGTATGATCCACGTGCATACCTTAATCAGGAGTACGGACACAGGAATATGGCACACAATGGAGACAATTACAACAACAAATATTTATTTTGTATCCTGACCTATTTGACTAAAATATATTTTAAATTGGGGACCGCGGTAGCGCAGTGGTTAAGGTGCTGCGCTACAAATCGGAAGGTCGCTTGGTCCGATTCCAGATGGTGCCATTGGAATTCTTCATCGACATAATCCTTCCGATCGCACTATGGTCCTGGGGTCGACTCAGCCTCTAACAGAAATGAGTACCAGGAGTATTTCCTGGGGGTAAAAGTGGCCGATGCGTAAGGCTGACAACCTTACCACCGTCCTGGGCCATTGTCACGTAATCGGGGAACCTTAACTTCCTGGAACCCTCTGAGCACATCGGGCCTGTAATGAGACTGATTTACCCCCTTTTTTTACGTTTTAAACTACGACCTCGACATTTTCGCAAACGGAGAGGACTAGTATTTTGAAGCTGTAAAACTGTCTTTATTTTTTTTATTTGATTAATTTTACTGCAGCTCGTGGCAGGGGTGAGGTATGTGCAGCAATTTCATCCGCAGTAGCAATGTTCCGAGAAACACTGCCGAAAAGCAGTTAGCTGCAATCTGAACGTAAAGGTAAAAACAAAAATTATACGTCTGAATGTGCTTTAGAATCACGATCTGGGTGGGTAAATTGTTGAGAGATAAATATTCGTATATTTCTCAGTATCAAACTAAAAGGATTCTATAAAAATATCGGTTTGAAGGAAACCGACGCTAGTGTGAGTGCTAGTCTGTTATTCATCATGATGACATACCACCACCATCATCATTATCACCATCAACAATAACAACAACATTCTTATAATAAAACCAACTAGATGCACTAATTTCTCAAATTTATTTTTGGTGACAGCTTGCTCGCAAGCTGTCAGCAAACCTGTATGACATATACCATTGCAGTGTGTACAGTGAAAAACTCCTGATGATGGACAGAAGAACTGTCCGAAACATGTAGAGTTTTATTCCAAAAATAAATTTGAGAAATTAGTGTATCTAGTTGGTTTTATTATAAGAATATATCACGGTGCAGGTCATCT
>Ga0123353_10003935_pt1 | contig 18986 bp, 15 predicted proteins | sample TergutLab28metaG_3_FD_92763 | JGI IMG/M metagenome (GOLD analysis project Ga0123353, IMG submission 92763) | Labiotermes labralis P3 segment gut microbial communities from Petit-Saut dam, French Guiana - Lab288 P3 | ecosystem: Host-associated > Arthropoda: Insects > Digestive system > Gut ... | reverse complement strand
GGCACACCGGTCCGCCACGTGTCCGGTCCCGGCGCGCGCCGGGACCGGACCGGCCGGGGTCAGCCCCCGATCGCCACGGCGAACACGTGCATCGCCAGCTGGCCGTTGGCCACGCCCTGGCTGACGTCGGGCAAGGTGACGGCCTGCACGGTCTTGCCGGGGAGCAGGTCGACGGTGGCGCCGTAGAGGTGCACCGTCTGGTTCTGGTGCCCGCCGCCGTTGTTGAGGTACGGCGTGGTGGCGGCGATGTCGCTGCCCTGCGAGGCGCTGCCCGACCACCAGTCGGCGAGCGCCAGCGCGTACGTCTGGGTCGTGCCGTCGGTGTAGACGATGGTGCCGCTGCCGGACGACGACCCGAAGTCGCTGGTGCCGATGAAGCCCAGCTTGGCACCGGTGCCGGTCAGTTCGACCGCCTGGCCGCCCGCGACGGTGTTGTCCGGCTGCCCGGTGCCCGCGGCCGCCGGCCAGGCGAAGGACACCCCGTCGTGGACGGTGCTGGCGCCGGAGGTCCAGCCGGCCGCGGCCAGCGCCTGCGCGGAGAAGCTCGCGCCGCCGCCGTCGAGGTCGCCGGTGCCGGGCGTGCTGTCGTCGCTGATCCCGGAGTTGTTCGCCGCCGCGGCCAGCGAGGCGTACGGCACGGTCACCGGGGCCTGCGCGGTGTGCTCGCCGCCCGGCGTGCCGACCGCGGCGTCCAGGGTGAACGACGCCGGGTCGGTGCCCGCGGGGACGGTCACCGACCAGGTGGTGGTGACGGCCTGGCCCGCGCCGACGGTCGGGAAGGTGGCCGGGCTGGTCGCGGTGGCGGTCCACCCGGCCGGGGCGTCCAGCGTGACCGCGATGCCGCCGACCGCGGACGCGCTGCCGTTGGTGTAGGTGGTGGTGGCGGTCAGGGTGCTGCCCGCCCTGGCGACCGGCAGGGCCTTCAGCGTCAGGGAGTTGCGGACCACGACGGGCGCGGAGCCGGTGACGCCGCCGACGGTCGCCGAGATCGTGGCGACGCCGTCGGCGACCGCGTGCACGGTGCCGTCGGCGGCGACGGTCGCGACCGCCGGGTTGCTGCTGGCGTACCGGACCGGGGTGTGCGCCAGGTCCACGAACGACTGGTCGTTGTCGACCGCCTCGACGACGCCGTCCGCGGTCAGCGAGCGGTCCCGCTGCTCCCTGGCCGGGTCGGTGTCGTCCTTGATCCACCGGTTCTTCGCGGTGAGGCTGAAGGTGTCGCCGGCGTCGTACACGACGTTCTCCGGCTGCACCGTGACGTACTGGACCTTCGGGGTGAGGCGGCCGCTGATCGTCACCGGCGCGGTCCCGGCGATGTGCGCGGAGTCGCCGCCGACCTGGAACTGGTAGGTGCCGTTCCAGACGGTCTGCCGGGCGTGCGCCGCGTCCCAGGAGGCGAGGTCGGCGGCCTTGACGGTGAGGTCGATGTGCTGGGTCCTGCCGGGTTGCAGGACCTGGGTCTTGGCGAAGCCGGCCAGCCGCTTCTTCGGCAGGTCCACGCCGGGCACGGTGAACGGGGTCGCCGCGTACAGCTGCGCGACGGTGGCGCCGGCCGTGCTGCCGGTGTTGGTGACGTTGAAGCCGATCGTGACCGAGCCGTCCGCGGTGGTCGCTTTATGGTCCGCCTTGATCTTGGAGTACGCGAAGCTGCTGTAACTCAGGCCGTAGCCGAAGGGGTAGGTCGGGGTGCCGGTGAAGTACTGGTAGGTGCGGCCGAGTCCGCCGGTGGCGGCCGGGGTCAGTCCGTAGTTCTGCTTGTCGGGCAGCTGCGAGTCGTCCTTGTACCAGGTGAAGTTGAGGTGCCCGGCCGGGTTCTGCCGGCCGAAGAGGACGTCGGCCAGCGCGGTGCCCTGGGCCTGGCCGTTGTAGCCGCTGAACACCACGGAGGCGACCTTGCCCTGCTCGTCGTCGATCTTCACCGGTCCGTCCGACTGGATCACCAGGGCCAGCTTGTCGTTGCCGAGCGCGGCGGTCTGGTCGATCAGCGAGTCGTAGTTGCCGGGCATGGCGAGGTTGTCGCGGTCGTTGCCCTCGTCGCCGTTGGCCTTGGTGGTGCCGACGAACAGCACCACGAGGTCGGCGCTGCGGATGTCGGCCTTGGTCCGGTCGCTGAGCACGGCGGTGCCGGTGGCGGTCGAGGACGTGCCGGCGGCGTCGAACACGACGTCGGCGCCGGGGTGGGCGGCCTGCACGGCGTCGGTGATGCCCTGCACCGGGCTGGTGGTGTGGGTGGGCTCGCCGCTGTACAGGCCCAGCGAGGTGGTGCCGGCCAGGTCGCCGAGGACGACCACCTTGCCGGCCTTGGCCGGGTCGACGGGCAGCAGCGGGGCGCCGGTGGAGACGGGCGCGGCGTTCTTCAGCAGCACGAGCGAGTTGTCGGCGACCTTGGCGGCCAGCGCCTGGTGGGCCGGGCTCTCGATCTGGTCCTTGGTGAGGGCGGTGTACGGCACCGAGCCGGGCGGGTCGAACTCGCCGGTGGCCATGCGGATGGTGAAGACCTTCACGAGCGCGGTGTCGACGACGCCTTCGCTGAGAGCGCCGGCGCTGATGGCCTCGGAGATGTTGGCGGTGGTGGCCTCGTCGCCGGTGCAGTTGAGGTCGGTGCCGGCCCGCAGCGCGTACGCCTGCCCGCCGGCCTGGCCGGACATGGTGGTGCCGGTGGCGGTCTCGGTCCAGGTCGGCGCGGCCTTGTGGTCGGTGGTCCAGCCGGGTGGCGCCCAGTCGTGGCCGCCGGGGAACTGGCGCCAGTTGGTGCCGACCGCGCCGCAGTCGGAGGTGATGTAGCCGCCGAACCCGTAGGTGCGCTGGGCGAGTTCGTTGGTGGTGTAGGTGTCCGACACCGAGGGCGTGCCGTTGATCGCGTTGTACGACGTCATCAGCCCGGCGACGTGCGCGTCCTCGATCAGGCTGCGGAACTGCGCGGTGTAGTAGTCGCGCAGGTCGGTGTCGGTGGTGTCGGAGCTGATGCCGGTGCGGTCGTCCTCGACGTTGTTGAGTGCGTAGTGCTTGGCGGTCGCCGCGACCTTGAGGTAGCCGGTCTGCGAGCTGCCGTCCTGGTTGTTGCCCTGGTAGCCGTCGACGAACTGGCCGGCCATCTGGCCGACGAGGTACGGGTCCTCGCCGAACGCCTCGTCGGTGCGGCCCCAGCGCGGGTCGCGGTCCAGGTTGACGGTGGGCGCCCAGTAGGTCAGGGAGCCGTAGTCGTCGGCCGAGGGGCCGAGGTTGTTCTGGCCCTTGTCGAAGAGCGACTTGTCGACGAAACCGCGGACCTCGTCGGAGATCGCGGTGCTCTCCTGGTACATCAGGTCCCGGTCCCAGGACATGGACGAGGCGAAGTTGGTCGGGAAGCTGGTGGCGTGCACGCCGCCCTGGACCCCGCCGTTGTGCTGGTCGGCGCCCAGGCTGTTGACGCCGTGCTGCCCCTCGCTCCAGTACGTGTACTGCTGCACGCCCAGCCGCGGGATCGCCGGCCCGCTGTTGGTGCTCAGCTGCTGCACCTTCTCCTGCAGCGTCATCCGGGACACCAGGTCCGCGGCGCGCTCCTGGAACGAGTAGTGGGTGTCGCGGTAGATCGGGGTGCTGCCGGCCGTGGCGCGTGGCGACTGCGCGAGGGCGGTGCCGCCGCCGGTGGCGCCGAGTGCGGTCGTGCAGGCCAGCGCGCAGACCGCGGCGAGGGTGCCGAGCCGGCGCTTTCGCTTGTCCATCCTGCCTCCGTCGTCATCGAGCAGGGGACCCGGGTCCGTTCGGCGGACTTCGGTGCAAGTCCGAAGAAAGTCCGGGGCTTGCGGTGTCAGTGTGGGAGTTTGTGTCCTTCGTTCTCCCAACGTCAAGGCTCATGACGGGAGTTGGTGCCCGCAGTTTTGACTGATGGCGAAAAAACCACCGAACCCGGCGGGTTCGCTCCGGAGCCGTCCCCGGGGGGGCCGACGGCAACCGACCTGCCGGAGGCGATCGCGCACGGCCGGCCGAACTCCCCGGCTGCGGGGCTCACATCGCGGTGGAGGTCGTCCTTCAGGCGCGGGCCGGAGCCGACGCCGCTTCCCGGGCAGGGGTACGCGGCATCACAAGCCCTGCGGCCCGGCGGCAGGGGTACGCGTCGTCACCGGCTCGCCCACAGCAGCCCCCGCTCGGTGAGCGCGCGCACCTCGGGTACGTCGAAGTCGTCCGCCTTGTGGCCGATGGTGGAGACGAACACCCGTCCCGCGCCGTGCTTCCGCGTCCACACCGCGGGCATCACCACGGGGGCCTCGCGCTCCTCGCCCGCGGCGAAACTGGTGGTGGCGAGGACGTCGACGGCCGGGTCGGTGGCGACCCAGTACTGCTCGGTGTGCACCCGGAAGCCGGCGAGCCCGTCGACGACCGGATGGTGCGACCGTTCGGGCACCAGGTCCACGGCGTGGTCGACGAAGCCAGGCGGGTGCATGAGGAACTGGCCGCCGGTCAGCAGGAAGTAGTCCAGGTCGCCGCGGAAGGCGTCGACGATGCCGCCGTGCCAGCCGGCGAAGCCGGTGCCGGCCCGCACGGCCGCCGACAGGCCGCGGCTCTGCACGGCGGTGATGTCGCCCATGGACCAGCACTGCACCACCAGGTCCGTGGCGGCGAGGCGTTCCGCGTCCTCGTAGACCGCGAGGTCCGCCGCGGTCTCGACGGCGTACCCGCGGTCAATCAGGAACGGCACGAAGAGGTCCGTGATCGTGACGGGGTCGTGGCCCTCCCAGCCGCCGCGGACCACCAGCGCACGGCGGTTCGACGGGTCGCTCACGGGCGTTGCACGCTCCCCTCGGTACTGCGGCAGCCGTCCACGGCGCCCTCGAACGCAGGATGACCGCTGCGGGTCCGTCCCTCACTCTGGCCATTCCCGCGGGCGGGGTCAACGCCCCCTCCGGGCAGGGGCGCCGGACCCGCGGCTGCCTCTTCTGCCGGGCCCCGCCGGAGCCCGGCAGAAGAGGCAGCCGCTTCCGGCCGGGAGCGGCCTCAGGGCCGGCGGGCGTCCTCCGCGCCGCCCTCACTCGCCGCGTCGAGGTTTGCGGTGCCGCCACCGAACTTGCGGTCCTCGGCCAGCGCCGTCTCCGCGAGGACGGCCTCCTCGGGCAGTCCGGGCGTCTCCCGGACCGCCTCCTCGGCGTCGGCACGCTCGTGCGACGGGCCCGCGTGGGTCTCCTCGGCGTCGGCGTCCTGCAGCGCGCGGTGGACCGTGCTCAGCACGAAGGCGGCGGCCAGCACCGTCACCGCACCCAGCACGAAGGGCACGTGCACGTTGTAGTGCTCGACCAGCTTGCCCGCGACGAACGGGGCGAGTCCGCCGCCGATGAAGCGCACGAAACCGTAGGCCGCGGACGCCACGGGGCGCGGCACCGGGGCGATGCTCATCACGGCCGTGGTGACGAGGGTGTTGTTGGTGCCGATGAAGATTCCGGACACGATCACCGCGCCGATGACGACGCCCGGGTGGCCGGGGAAGATGCCGATCACCAGGGTGTCGAGGGCCATCAGCACCATGGACCCGTAGAGCGTGACGGCCGTGCCGAAGCGGGCCTTGAGCATCGGTGCGCCGAACACCGCGAAGAGCGCGACGAGCACGCCCCACGCGCAGAAGACGCCGCCGAGCCGCAGCGGTGACAGGTTCATCAGGAACGGCGCGTAGCCGAGGATGGTGAAGAAGCCCCAGTTGTAGAGCAGGCCGGTGACACCGGTGGTGGCCAGGCTGCGGTGCCGCAGGGCCTTGATCGGCTCGCTGAGGGACGAGCGCCGGGCGGGCCGCGGCGTCGGCGGGACCAGGAGCGCGGTGGCCACCAGGGCGATGAGCATCAGGACGGCCACGCCGAAGAACGGTCCGCGCCAGCTCACGTTGCCCATCAGACCGCCGAGCAGCGGGCCGCAGGCGATGCCGACGCCGAGCGCGGTCTCGTAGAGCACGATCGCGCCCTTGAAACCGCCGCTGGCCGATCCCACGATCACCGCCAGGGAGGTGGCGATGAACAGGGCGTTCCCGACGCCCCATCCGGCCCGGAAGCCGACGATCTGCCCGATGGTGCCGGACGCGCCGGCGACCGCCGAGAACACCACGATCAGGGTCAGCCCGGCGATCAGCGTGTTCTTGGCGCCCAGCAGGCTGGAGACCCAGCCGGTCACCAGCATCGCCACCGCGGTCACCACCAGGTAGCTGGTGAACAGCAGTTCCACCTGGCTGGGGCTGGCCTGCAGCTTGGCGGCCAGCGACGGCAGGATCGGATCGACCAGCCCGATGCCCATGAAGGAGATCACGCAGGCGAACGCCACCGCCCACACGGCCTTCGGCTGGCGGAAGGGGCTGGGCGCGCTCGCCGGCTCGGTGGCCGGGCCGGCAGGGGCGGGACTTTTCATGGGGCTTCCTCTGGGGTGGGACTGGTGCTGAGGTCGTTCAGCACCTCGATCGATGCGCACAACGCGTGCCGGTCACGAGGGGACAGCAGGCTCAGCCGTGCCACCAGGGCGTCGACCCGGGAGGAGCGCTGCGCCGCCAGGTGCTCCCGGCCGGCGGGAGTCGCCGCGACGAGCACGATCCGCCCGTCGGCCCGGTCGGTCCGCCGCTCGGCGAGACCCGCTTCCACGAGGCGGTCGACGACGTGGGTCATGCCGGGCTGGCTGATGTGCTCCCGGCCGGCGAGGTCCGAGATCCGCAGCGGGCCCGCCGAGGCGATCGTGGTCAGCACGGACAGGGCGACGCCGCGGGGCCCGCCGCGCGGTGTGGCGCAGTTGGTCCAGCCCGAGATGCGCTCCAGCGCCTCCGCGACCGCCACCAGCTCGTCCGGAGCGGCCTGCGGGGAGATCTGGAGGGGCCCGTCTCCTGTCACGGGAAAAACCGTATAGGGCTTCTATATAGATGGTCAATATAGAAGGTGCATGCATATAGAGATGGCTATACTTCTGGCCATGAGCAGATCCACGTCCGCGGACGGCGACGACGAGGCGGACGGCCTGGATCACCCGGCCGCGGCGGTGTACCGGCTGCTCTCGTCGCTGTTCTTCCAGGTGTCGCGCGACCTGAGCGCGACCTCCACGGCCACGCTGGTCGCCCTGGAGCGCACCGGCCCGCGCCGCATCACGGAACTGGCCAGGATCGCGGGCATCACCCAGCCCTCCGTGACCTCGCTGGTGACCACCCTGGAGCGGGCCGGCTTCGCCGAGCGCCGCAGCGACCCCGCCGACAAGCGCGTCGTCCTGGTGGCGATCACGCCCTCCGGCTCGGACTACCTCCGCGCCCGGCGCCGCAAGAACGTCGAGGTGTTCACCGGGCTGATCGCCCAGCTCCCGCCGGACGAGGCCGCCACCCTGACCGCCGCCGTCCCCGCCCTCGAGCACCTCAGCGAGCTCACCGACGCCCTCCGCTACCCCGCCCCCTCTCCCGCCGGCCCCCCGGCCCCCGGGCCCGGGGCGCGTGCGGTTTCGGGATCGGCGGTATCGGGAGACCCTGGAAGTCCTGGCACGAACACGTCCTGACCGCCTGGAACGGGGTGGTGCCGTGGACACCGAGTTCGACGTCGTCGTCCTGGGAGCGGGGCCTGGCGGCTACGTGGCCGCCATCCGCTGCGCCCAGCTGGGGCTGCGCACGGCCGTCGTGGAGGGCCGGTTCTGGGGCGGGACCTGCCTGAACATCGGGTGCGTCCCGGCGAAGGCGCTGCTGCGCAACGCCGAGATCGCGCACCTGGTCCTCCATGACGCGGAGAAGTTCGGCGTGCGGATCAGCGGGGACGTGGGCCTGGACTACCGGGTCGCCTACGAGCGCAGCCGGGTGGTCGCCGAGGGCCGCGCCAAGGGCGTCACCTACCTCATGCGCAAGAACGGCATCGCCCAGTTCGACGGGCAGGGCACGTTCCTCGACACCCACACCCTGCACGTGCGGGCGGAGAACCTCGGGACCACCCTCACGTTCGGCTCCGCCGTCATCGCCACCGGCTCGACGGTGAAGCTGCTGCCGGGGACGGCACTCGGCCCGCGCGTGCTGACCTACGAGGAGCTGATCCTCTCCGCCACCCTTCCCCGCAGCCTGGTCGTCGCCGGCGCCGGCGCCATCGGCGTGGAGTTCGCCTACCTGCTGCGGGCCTACGGCGTGGACGTCACGCTCGTGGAGTTCCTCGACCGGATCGCACCGCTGGAGGACGAGGACGTCTCCGCCGAACTCGCCCGGCGCTTCAGGCGGCAGGGCATCCGCATCATGACGTCGACCGCCGTGCAGTCCATCGAGGAGAGCGCGGACGGCGTCCGCGTGCGGGTCCGGCAGGGCGACACCGAGCAGGTCCTGGAGGCCGACCAGGTGCTCCAGGCGATCGGCTTCCAGCCGCGCACCGCCGGCTCCGGCCTGCACGCCGCCGGCGTGCGGCTCACCGAGCGCGGCGCCATCGACGTGGACGGGCGCTGCCGCACCAGCACGCCGCACATCCACGCCATCGGCGACGTCACGGCGAAGCTGATGCTGGCGCACACGGCCGAGGCCATGGGCATCGTCGCCGCCGAGACCATCGCCGGCGTGGAGACCATGGAGCTGGACTACCGCATGATCCCGCGCGCCACCTTCTGCCAGCCGCAGATCGCCGGCTTCGGCTGGACCGAGGCCCAGGCGCGCGCGGAGGGCTTCGACGTCCGGGTGGCCACGTTCCCCTTCACCGCCAACGCCAAGGCGCACGGCTTCGGCGACACGGCCGGGTTCGTGAAGCTGGTGGCGGACGGACGCCACGGCGAGCTGCTGGGCGCCCATCTGATCGGTCCCGATGTGACCGAGCTGCTGCCGGAGTTGACGCTGGCGCAGAAGTGGGACCTCACCGTGAACGAGCTCGTCAGGAACGTCCACTCCCACCCGACGCTGAGCGAGGCGGTGCAGGACGCGCTGCACGGGCTCGCCGGCCACATGATCAACCTCTGAAGGGTCACTCCGTCCCGCTGCGCGCGCGGTCGCCGAAGGTGCGCAGCCGGTCGATCAGGGCCGGGGGCGACTGGACGCGGAACGGCAGGTCCAGCATCAGCAGCCGGATGGCCATCCAGTCGACGCGGTCCGCGTCCACCCGCCAGCGCGACGTGCCGTCCGGGAGGGCGTCGACCTCGCCCGGCGCCTGGCCGAGTCTCGACCGCAGGACGTCGGCGGGGGCGTCGACGTCCACCACGGCGGGCGCCGTGGGCCACAGGTTGCGCAGCTTGGACTCGACGAACTCCGCCGCGTCGGCGGCGGGAAGGGCGCGCGGCGCCGCTCGCGCGCCGGTCGCGGTGACCCCGCTGAGCCGGTCGACCCGGAAGATGCGCCAGTCGTCGCGGTCCAGGTCCCAGGCGACCAGGTACCAGCGCCGGCCGCTGGCCACCAGCCGCTGCGGTTCGGCGTGGCGGCGGGACTCGGCACCGTCACCCGCGCGATAGGCGAAGCGGACGCGCTCGTGGTTGGCGATCGCACCGGCGAGGGCGGTCAGCGCGGCCGGCTCGACACGCGGGCCGCCACCGGTCATGGTCACCACCGCGGAGCCCAACGCGCCCACGCGGTAGCGCAGTCGGGACGGCAGCACCTGCTCCAGCTTGGTCAGCGCGCGCAGCGACGCCTCCTCGATGCCGTCCACCGCGCTGCCCGCCGCCGCCCGCAGGCCGACCGCGATGGCGACCGCCTCCTCGTCGTCCAGCAGCAGCGGCGGCAGGGCGGTGCCGGCGACCAGGCGGTAGCCGCCGATCGAGCCCATCGTCGCCTCGACCGGGTAGCCGAGCGCGCGCAGCCGGTCCACGTCACGGCGGATGGTGCGGGTGCTCACCTCCAGCCGTTCGGCCAGCTCCGTACCGGGCCACTCCCGCGGGGTCTGCAGGAGCGAGAGCAGGTTCAGCAGTCGTGCCGGGGTGTCCATCATGTTTTCCAGCGTCCGCGCCTTCTAGGACAGGAACTGTCCTACATCCTCCATAGCGTAGGGCCTGTCAACGGAAGACGCAGGCAGGAGCCCTGAATGAGTACCGAGCGCAGGCGCTGGATCGCCCTCGCCGTCGTGATGACCGCCAGCTTCATGGACCTGGTCGACGCGACCATCGTCAACATCGCCGTCCCGAGCATCCAGCGCGACACCGGCGCCGGCTTCAGCGCAGTCCAGTGGATCACCGCGGGGTACGCCCTCGCGTTCGCGGTCGGCCTGATCACCGGCGGGCGACTCGGCGACATCTACGGCCGCAAGCGGGTGTTCCTGATCGGCACGGCCGGCTTCACGGTCGCGTCGCTGCTGTGCGGGGTGGCCGCCGATCCCCAGATGCTGGTGGCGACCCGCCTGCTGCAGGGCGCGGCGGCCGCGCTGATGGTGCCTCAGGTGCTGTCGATCATCCATGCGACCTTCTCCGGCGAGGAACGCGGCAAGGTCTTCGGGCTGTTCGGCGCGATCATCGGCCTGGCAGCCGTCACCGGCCCGCTGCTCGGCGCGCTGCTCACCCAGTGGGACATCCTCGGGCTGCAGTGGCGGCCGATCTTCCTGATCAACCTGCCGGTCGGGATCGCCGGGCTGCTCCTCGGCCGCCGGTTCATCGACGAGTCGAAGGCCGCGCAGGCGCTCCGGCTCGACCTCGTCGGCGTCGCGCTGGCCACCGCCGGTCTGCTGCTGCTGATGTACCCGCTGGTCCAGGGCCGGGAGAACGGCTGGCCGCTGTGGGGCTACGCGATGATGGCCGGCGGGCTCGCCGTCCTCGCGGGCTTCGTCCGCTACGAGCGGGCCAAGAAGGCCAAGGACGGTTCGCCGCTGGTCGAGTTGACGCTCTTCCGGGCCCGCAGCTTCGCCGCCGGGATCGGCGTCCAGCTGGTCTTCGGTGTCGCCTGCGGCATCTTCTTCCTGGTCTGGACGCTCTACATGCAGATCGGCCTCGGCTGGACCCCGCTGCACGCCGGCCTGACCGGACTGCCGTTCACCGTCGCGTGCTCGGCCTCGGCGGGTATGTCGGTCCAGCTGCTGGTGCCGCGTTTCGGCCGCAAGGTGCTCCAGGCCGGGGCGCTGACCACGGCCGCCGGCGCGCTCCTCTACATCGCGGAGGCCCACCGCTACGGGCACGCGGTCCACTCGTGGCAGATGGCGCTGCCGCTGCTGGTGATGGGCGCCGGGATGGGCATGGTCTTCTCGCCGCTGACGGACGCGGTCCTGTCCGACGTGCCGCAGGAGCACGCGGGATCGGCCTCGGGCCTGATCAACACCACCAACCAGCTGGGCAACGCGTTCGGCCTGGCGCTGGTCTCGGTCGCCTTCACCGGCCCGACCCCGGTCCGCGCCTTCGAGCACGCGATGTTCTGGATGGTCGGCGCGCTCGCGATCGTGGCCACGCTGATGACGGCCCTGCCCCGGCGCACCGCCCGTACGCCGGAGCCCGAGGGCCCGGCGGTCGAGACCGCGAAGGCACCCGCGCTGGCGGGATGACACCCCCGCGCAGACCGGTCGGCCGTGGCCGGGGGATGATCCCCGGCCACGGCCGACGTGTCCCGAGCGGTGTGCCGCCGATCAGCCCTTGGCGTGCGGGTGTTGCTGCGCCGCCAGGCTCGCGGCCGAGGTGAGGACGGTGTTGCAGTACGACACGGTGCCGGTGTTGGCGACGTACCGGGCGCTGAGCCACCGCTCGTGGCTGCTGCCGCGCATCAGGTACCAGACGGTGTTGCCGTCGATGTCCTGGGCGCGGACCTTGCACGTGAGGCCGACCTGCGCGTGGTACGCGAGGAAGCCGACGACGGAGGAGTCCGTGCTCGGGAACTGCCGCACGTTCAGGCCGGCCGGCGAGGTGACCGTGCCGTACGGGAGGGCGGGCTGGGCCGCCACGGCCTGGGCGGGAGCCGCGGCGAACAGGACGCCGCCCATGGCGAGGACGCCGGTCAGGGCACCGACGGTGCGCCTCAGACCGCGCCGGGCGGGGACAGTGAGCAAGGACATGTGCCTCTCCAGTTCTCGACAGCCAGGGGCCGCGGAGTGCGGCTGGTACGCGAGCGGCACATTACGACTGATGATCGGAATACTATGAACGAAACGCCATAAAAGCCTCAAATGGCTATGTTTTTCCGCTGTGATGGGTGTATGCGGAACGCCCACGGCGGTCGGCGGGCAGCATCCCACCGGAGCCGGGCAGCGGATCCCGCGAGCTCCGGGCTCCGGGCAGCGCGGCAGCGGCGGCCGGGGAACGGGCGATCCGTCAGTCGGAGGAGACCGGCAGGACGTCCGGGGAGAGCGCGCCCGCCCGGGCCGAGGCGCTGGTTATCCGGCCGAGGTGGTGGCGGCGGCACAGCACCTCGTAACCGACCTCCTCCACCGGGCGGTTGACGTCGCCCACGACCACCTGGGCGCCCTCGACCACCATCCGCCCGCCCACCGTGCGGGCGTTGTGGGTGGCCCGTGCGCCGCACCAGCACAGCGCCTCCACCTGGAGGGTCTCGATCCGGTCGGCGAGTTCGATCAGCCGCTGCGAGCCGGGGAAGAGCTTGGTGCGGAAGTCGGTGGTGATGCCGAAGGCGAAGACGTCGAGCCCGAGATCGTCGACGACCCGCGCCAACTGGTCGACCTGCACCGGCGCGAGGAACTGCGCCTCGTCGACGATCGCGTAGTCGACCTTGCCGCCCTTGGACAACTGCTCGACCACGTACCCGTACACGTCCATGCCCTCGGACGCCTCGACGGCCTCGGTGACCAGGCCCAGCCGCGAGGACAGCTTCCCCTCACCCGCCCGGTCGTCCCGCGTGAAGATCACACCCCGAAGCCCCCGGGCCGAACGGTTGTGGCCGATCTGGAGCGCCAGCGTCGACTTGCCGCAGTCCATCGTTCCGGAGAAGAAAACCAGCTCGGGCATGGAAGGGCGACGGCCTTTCGGTGGACGGCAGGGAGGAACGCGAGGGGGCGGGCTCGGGACGGGGGGCGGGACGGGCGTCTCGCCAGGCGGGCGCCTAGCAGCGTACTTCGAGCAGCGGCACGAGTTGCTCGACGGGGGCCAGGGAGCCGTGCAGTCCGACCATCCGGGACTCCCCCGGCTCGGTGCGGTTGGCCACGATCGCCATGTCGTCGCGGGCCACGGCGACCACGTCGCCGATCCTGCCGAGCACCCGCTCCTCCGGCTCCGGCCCGAACCACCCGGCGGCGACCGCCTGTTCGCGTCCGGCCACCCACATCCGGTCGCCCAGCACCTCGCGCCACACGGCCAGCACGTCGGCGGCGGCGCCGGGCACCGCGTACACGTGCCGGGCGCGGCCCTCCCCGCCGAGCACGGCGACCCCGGCGCTCAGCTCCCAGTCCTCGTCGAAGTCGATCCGCGACTCCTCGTCGAACGGGATGTCGATCATGCCGTGGTCGGCGGTGACGTACAGCGCGCTGCGCGGCGGGAGTTGCTCGGCGAGCCGCTGCACCAGCCGGTCCACCATCATCAACTGGCCGCGCCAGGCGTCGGAGTCGACGCCGTGCCGGTGCCCCATGCCGTCCAGCTCGCTGTAGTACGTGTAGACCAGCGCCCGGTCGGCGGCGGCCAGTTGGTCCGCCGCGAGGTCGACCCGCTCCTCGCCGGTGAGCCGGCCGAGGAAGGTGCCGCCGGAGAGCGCGATCTTGGTCAGCGGGGTGGTCTCGAACGTCGGCGAGGACACCTGGCTGGTGGCGATCCCGGCGGCGTCGGCGAGCGCGAAGACGGTGGGGTGCGGCTGCCACACGGCCGGCGGCGTCCACGGCTGCCAGCGCAGCTGGTTCATCAGCTGCCCGGTCTCCGGGTTGAGCGCGGTGTAGCCGGGCAGGCCGTGGCGGCCGGGCGGCAGCCCGGTGCCGACCGAGGCCAGCGAGGTGGCGGTGGTCGCGGGGAAACCCGCGGTGATCGGCCGGCCGGTGCCGCCGCACGAGGTGGCCAGCAGCGAGGTGAGGTACGGCGCCTCGTCGGGGTGGCGCAGGATCAGCTCCCAGCCCAGGCCGTCGACCAGGAACACGCACACCCGGTCGGCCGGGGCGAGGGTGAGACCGGTGGCCGGCATGCCGGGCACCGCGAAGCCCGCGACCGCGGCCGGGATGACGTCGCACAGCGCGCCGGTGCCGTACTGCGGGGCGGGGGCGGACGCCGGGTCGAGCAGGGCCGCGTCCTCCGCGTCGTGGAACGGGTGGGCCATCAGCGTGCCATCACTCCGTGGCCGCCGTGGCCTCGGAGAGGGCCTGGGCGAAGGCGAGGGTCTGGCGGACCGCGTCGGGCCCGTCGCCGGCCTCGCTCACCCGCAGCGACAGGTCGTCCGCGGTGGAGGAGCCGGTGTAGCCGTGGTCGGCCTCGCAGTTGGGGTCGCCGCAGGCGGCGGGTTCCAGGTCGAGCCGGGACACCGCGCCCCAGCCGATGGTCAGCACGACCTCGCGGGGCAGGGTGCCCGGCGTGTACGACTCGGGGTTGGCGACGACCCTGCTCACCACGACCGACGAGATCCGGCCCAGCTTGACCGACTCGGTGGAGGTGGTGGCGTACGGGCTCGGCGAGGTGTCGTCGGCGGCCTGCTCGTCGGTATGGCTGACGATGAACCGGCTGTCGGTGAGGACCAGCACGGTCACATGCCGGCGCACCTCGTTGGCGTCGAAGGTGGTCTCCTGGTGGACCAGGTAGGAGGACACCGGCTCGCCGCCCACCGCGGCCTCGACGGCCTCGGCCACCAGGGCGGGGTAGTAGCCGCTGCGCTCGATGGCCGTGCGCAGCCCCTGCGTCGTCGTACCGGTCTTCGCCATGTGCACCATCCTATGCGCGCCGTGTGACGTTCCCATCCGTCCGTGACGCGTCGTTCCGCCCCGCCGCCGCCCCGCGGCGCCCGGCCCGGCCCCGGGCCGTCGGTGAGCGGCCGCGATGGCGCCGTCCCTTCAGTACGAGGCGAGGGCGCGCGGCCCGAGATCGGTGCGCGCGGGGGGCGTGGCGAGCCGGACGGTCGCGCCGAGCACGCTCAGGCCGCGGGCGGCGACCACCACCGGCTCCAGGTCCACGCCGACGACCTCGGGCAGGTCCTCGGCGAGCATCGACACCCGCAGCAGCAGTTCCTCCAGGGCGCCGGTGTCGACCGGCTCGGCACCGCGCCAGCCGAACAGCAGCGGCGCCGCCCTGATCGAGCGGACGAGTTCGGCCACGTCGCGGTCGGTGGCGGGGACCAGCCGGTGCCCGAGGTCGCCGAGCAGTTCGGAGGGGGCGCCGGCCAGCCCGAAGGACAGCACGGCGCCGGCGGCCGGGTGGACGCCGGCCCGGACCACGGTGTCGACGCCGCGCGGGGCCATCGCCTGCACCACCGGCCGCAGTTCGGCGGGCCCGCCGAGCCGCGACGTCAGTTCCTCGTAGGCCCGCCGCAGGTCCTGCTCGTCCGCCAGGTCCAGCCGGACCCCGCCCAGGTCGGCGCGGTGCCGCAGATGCGGGGCCGTGGTCTTGAGGGCGACGGGGTAGCCCAGCGACCGCGCCGCGGCGACGGCCGCGTCCGGGTCCGGCGCGGGCAGCGCCCGGTGGACGTGGATGCCGTAGCGGGCCAGCAGGGCGGCCGCGTCCGCGTCGTCGAGGGTGACCTCGGTCCCGGTGGGCGCCGCGCCGGCCGGCGCCGGGGGCAGCAGGCGGCGGACGTCCTCGGCGGCGGCCGCCTCCTGGACGTCCTCGAACTGCGGGATCCGGCCGGGCTCCGCGGCGGCGTCCCGCCAGGCGGCGTAGGCGGTCGCCTCGGCCAGCGCGCGGACGGCCCGGTCGGGCGCGGAGTAGGCGGGGATGCGGGCGCCAGGCTGCCCGGTCGCGGCCAGCCGGTCGGCCATCGTCTCCAGCGTGAGGTGGACCACCACCACGGGCTTGCCGGCGCCCTCGGCGGCGGCGCGCAGCGCCTCGGCGAGCGCCGGGTCGTCGCCGGACTCCGGGTCGCCGGCGTCCTCGGAGCCGACGCGGGGGATGGCGGTGACGACCACCGCGTCGGTGCCGGGGTCGGCGAGGGCCTGCCGCAGCGCCGCCGCGAAGTCCTCGGGGCGGGCGGCCGTCGTCAGGTCGCGCGGCGGGGCGGGGTGCAGTCCCGCGGAGAGCGCGGCGTCGTAGGTCAGCAGGCCGATGGACTCGGAGTTGCCGAGCACGGCCACCCGGTCGCCGGCCGGCAGCGGCTGAAGGGCCAGGAACAGGCCGGCGTCGAGCAGTTCGGTGACGGTGTCGACCCGGATCACGCCCGCCTGCCGGAACAGGGCGGAGACGGTCGAGTCGGGGATCCGGGTGTTCGGCACGGCGTGGCCGGCCGGGACCGTGCCGGAGTGCAGGGCGCCCTTGACCACCACCACCGGCTTGCTCGCCGCGATGCGGCGGGCGATCCGGGTGAACTTGCGCGGGTTGCCGAACGACTCCAGGTACATCAGCACCGCCTCGGTCTCCGGGTCGTCCTGCCAGAACTGCAGCAGGTCGTTCCCGGAGACGTCGGCGCGGTTGCCGGCGGAGACGAAGGACGACGGGCCCGCGCCGCGCCGGTGCAGCCCGGACAGCAGGGCGATGCCGATGGACCCGGACTGGGTGAACAGCCCGAGCCGGCCGTGGTGCGGCATCTCCGGCGACAGGGAGGCGTTGAGCCGGATGTCGTCGGCGGTGTTGAGCACGCCGAAGGCGTTGGGCCCGATGACCCGCATGCCGTGGCTGCGGGCCTGGCGGACCAGCTCGCGCTGCTTCTCCCTGCCCTCCGCCCCGCTCTCGGAGTAGCCGGCGGCGACCACCACCAGGCCGCGCACCCCCGCCTCGCCGCAGTCGGCGACGGCCTCGGGCACCCGGTCGGCCGGGACCGCGACGACGGCGAGGTCGACCGGCTCGCCGATCGAGGCGACCGACCGGTACCCGGGCACGCCGTCGAGGTCGGTGCCGCCCTCGGGGAAGGAGTGGTTGACCGCGTAGAGGCGGCCGGTGAAGCCGCCCGCGGTGATGTTGCGCAGCAGGGTGCGGCCGACACCGCCGGGCCGGCGGCCGGTGCCGACCACGGCCACCGACGCCGGGCGCAGCAGCCGCTGCACCGAGCGGGCCTCGGCGCGGTGCTCGCGGGCCCGCATCACCTGCACCGACTCGTCGGTGGGCTCCAGGTCCAGGTCCAGGTGGACCACGCCGTCGGCGAAGCTGCGCTGCTGGGTGTAGCCGGCGTCGGTGAAGACCTTGACCATCTTGCGGTTCGCGGGCAGCACTTCGGCGGTGAAGTGCAGGATGCCGCGCTCGCGGGCGACCGCGGCGATGTGCTCCAGCAGCGCGGACGCCACGCCGCGGCCCTGGTGGGCGTCCTGGACCAGGAACGCGACCTCCGCGCGGGTGCCGCCGCGGCCCGCCCGGCCGTGCTCGTCGATCCGGTCGTAGCGGACGGTGGCGATGAACTCGCCGCCGACGGTGGCGGCCAGGCCCACCCGGTCGACGTAGTCGTGGTGCGTGAAGCGGTGCACGTCGCGGTCGGACAGCCGCGGGTAGGGGGCGAAGAACCGGTAGTACTTCGACTCGTCCGACACCTTCTCGTAGAAGCCGACCAGCCGGCCGGCGTCGTCCGGGCCGATCGGCCGGATGTGGGCGGTGCCGCCGTCGCGCAGCACGACGTCCGCCTCCCAGTGCACGGGGTACGGCTGCGGCTGCTGCTCCGTCATGGCCCCAGCGTAAGCGGGCGTGGCCTGCTCGCGCGGCCGACGCGTTGGAGGCAGGCTGGGGGCAGCGCACGGCCGGTCCCGGCCACCGCCCGGAACATGTTTAACTGGTCTAGACAACTTCGTACCACTGTCACTGATCCGAAGGGCAACACCATGGTTGAGCGCCGCGTCAACGTCGGCTGGGCGGAGGGCCTCCACGCCCGCCCGGCGTCCATCTTCGTCCGCGCGGCGACGGCCGCCGGCGTCCCGGTCACCATCGCCAAGGCGTCGGACGGCAACCCGGTCAACGCGGCGTCCATGCTCGCGGTCCTCGGCCTGGGCGCCCGGGGCGGCGAGGAGATCGTGCTGGCCTCCAACGCCGAGGGCGCGGAGATCGCCCTGGACCGGCTGGCCAAGCTGGTCGCCGAGGGCCTGGACGAGCTGCCCGAGACCGTCTGACGGATTCCCGCACCCCGGGGGCCGGAGCGACCGGGAATTCCGAGCGGCCCGGTCGGGCGGCCCGGCGAGGCGGCCCCGCGGAAATGGGCAGCGGAATTCAGCGGGGCCGGAACATCCCCCACGGATGATCCGGTCCCGCTCTTTCACGAATACGGGACTTCATACCGGAACTCCGGCGGGACGCCGTTTCCGGTATCCCGTGTTCTTGTATACGACGCGCGTGTTAAGCGCGGCGCCGTACCGCGTTGACGGGAGGTTTCAGGATCCTCACCGCCGACGCCCGCTCGACATGGACGGCGGCCAGCCGGCGGGCCCGTTCCGCGTCCCCGCGGCCCACCGCGTCCACGATCGCCGCGTGCTCCTCCCACGCCTCGCGCACCCGCACCGCGGAGCCGTCCCCGTAGACCCAGGCGATCTTGTGCCGCAGCTGGGTGAGCAGCGCGGTCAGCGTCGGGCTGCCGGACGCCTGGGCGAGCGTCTCGTGGAACCAGCCGCTCAGCGAGGCCAGGTCGGCGGACTGCCCCTGCACCGCGCGCTCCTGGCCGAGCCGGACCAGCCCGCGCAGCACCTTGAGATGGGCCTCGGTGCGGCGCTGGGCGGCGCGGGCGGCACCCAGCGGCTCCAGCAGACCGCGCATCTCCAGCAGGTCGGCGGCCTCCCGCTCGGTCGGCTCCGCGACCGACGCGCCCGCGTGCCTGCGGGTGCGGACGAACCCCTCGGACTCCAGGGTGCGCAGCGCCTCGCGCACCGGCACGCGCGAGACGCCGTAGCGCTGCGCGAGCAGTTCCTCGGTCAGCCGGCTGCCGGGCGGGAAGAATCCCGCGACGATGTCGTCGCGGATCGCCGTGCACACCACCTGGGCGGAAATACGCCGCCCGGTGCCGTCCGCCCCGTTCACGTCCGAATCCGCATCGCAGAACTCCGTTCCCTCCCCCGTATTGTGCCCGCGACTCTATTCCAGGGCGCACGGAAAAAGGAAAAGAGGTG
>Ga0123353_10003934_pt1 | contig 18989 bp, 14 predicted proteins | sample TergutLab28metaG_3_FD_92763 | JGI IMG/M metagenome (GOLD analysis project Ga0123353, IMG submission 92763) | Labiotermes labralis P3 segment gut microbial communities from Petit-Saut dam, French Guiana - Lab288 P3 | ecosystem: Host-associated > Arthropoda: Insects > Digestive system > Gut ... | reverse complement strand
TAACAGATCATACATCTCCTGCACATACGCAAGGCAATGCGCCCCGAGTTCCGGGATCTCGTAGAAATCACGTATCGTATATCCGCATGCGACCGTCGCATGCGACAGCATCATGGGATCCACGGGTAAACGATCGAACTCGCCGCCCATGAACGATGCTGCGTATCTCCTCTTAGCTCTTTTTAACCAATCTCCGTTTATCTCCGGGAATGACGGGATCATCGTTCCGCTGAATGAATGCAACATCAAAAACGTTTTGTTCCGTTCTGCGTCGCGCGAACGGGCAACGGGGCGGGCGCGTGCGTCATGTCTATAAGCAAGATGGATGATACATCCACGACCATGGACTGCTTGAAAAAGGTAAGAGAGGAGATAGAGGCCGGATGGACCGGGCCCAACAAGGATTGCGAGTACGGGCCCTGCCATTATGCCGGCCAGGATTGCACGTACTGCTTCTGCCCTTTCTACCCTTGTAATGACGAAGATCTCGGCGGATCCGTAACGGGATGGAGCGGCAAACCGATATGGAGCTGCCTGTACTGCCATCTCATCCACAGAACGCCGGTCTGCAAGTACATAGCTTCGAGGATCGATGAACTTGGTATAGAGGATCCGGAGGACCGAAGGTTACGCAGCCTCCTCGATGAAGCGAAAGAGAGATTCATGGTCCCGGGGAAAGCGATAATGGTCCTCGGCGCCACATCCGACGCCGGTAAATCGATAATCGCCATGGCGCTTTGCCGTGTGATATCACGGAAGGGTTACTCCGTCACGCCGATGAAGACACAGAATATGAGCCTGAACTCGATGATAGCATCCGACGGTTCGGAAGTTGCTTCGATACAGATGTTACAGGCGAGAGCGGCGCGCATCAGACATCCCAGCGGCGAGATAAACCCGATACTTCTGAAACCGATGCGCGATTCCATGACGCAGGTGGTACTGAACGGAAAGGACCTCGGTCTTTTTGACGTTCCCTCGTATTATGATGAATTCATTCCGAACACGGGCACCGAAGCGGTGAAGAAGAGTATCGAGACGCTGAAGGAAAGGTACGAGTACGTGGTGATGGAGGGCGCCGGTTCTCCGGCGGAGATCAACATTTACGATAAGGATATAGCGAACATGCGTGCCGCCGAGATGGCGGATGCCGACTGCATACTCGTGGTGAACATGAAGTGGGGAGGAGCGTTCGCGTATGCTCTGGGAACCGTGGAACTCCTTTCCGATGATGACCGGAAAAGAATAAAGGGGATAATACTGAACAACATGTACGGCGACCCGTCGTCGCTGGACAGCGGAATAAAACAATTGGAATCGATGCTGAACGTTCCCGTTCTGGGAGTTATCCCGCATTTGGATATCCACTTACCTACGGAGGATTCGCTCGGGCTGAACGCATCCGGCGAAGCAAGGAGCGGCATAAAGGTTGCGGTGATAAAATTACCGAAGATCGCCAACTTCACCGATATGGACCCGCTGTATCGTGAGAATGTCATCATCGAATACGTTGAACATCCGCATGAACTGGAGAACGCGGATGTGATCATAATACCGGACACGAAGGACCCTGCCGGGGCGATCGAATATCTTAAGACCGCCGGCATGGGGGATGCGGTCGTCGGAATGAAAGGGAAGATACCGATCGTCGGCATATCCGGAGGATATCAGATAATGGGAACGGATCTTGAACTCCCCGGGAACGGGGTGGTTCAGGGACTCGGCCTCTTCAGATCCGTTACACGATGCGGCGAGGACGTGAAACGACAAGTATCCGGAAGGATCGCCGAAACGGGAGAGGGTGTGAAAGGATACGAACTGCACGGATCGCATACGACAACGGAAGAACAGCCGCTTTTCATATTGAATTGTAATGAAACCCAAGAGAACGAAGGTTCCTTCGATCCACGATCGAAACTCTTCGGCACGTATGTGCACGGATCGTTCGATATGCCTTCATTCAGAAAGTACATATTGGAACTCACGGGAAAGTACATTCCGACCGAATGCTCGGAAAGGAGTTACGACGAGATACTCGATGAAACGTTCGACCTCCTGGCGGACGCGTTCGAATCTTCCGTAAATATGGAACTTTTTAACGATATCATCGGGGTGAACCGATGAAGATCATGTTCGTCGGCACATCATCCAACGCGGGAAAGACCTTCATATCGGCATTGTTCTGCAGATATCTTCGATCGAAAATGATAATGGTGACACCGTTCAAAGCGTTCAACCTTTCATCAACGACGTACAGAACGGATGGCGGAAAGGAGATGGGCGTCGGGCAGGCATTGCAGGCATGGGCATCGGATATCAAACCGAATGTGATAATGAACCCTGTAGTGATGAAAGCAACGGATGACGGGTTGGAATTGATCTTGGACGGCTTACCGTCCGGCAAGGTCGGAAGACAAGCGTTGTTATCGCACGCTTTGAATGCGTTCGATCGGCTGAGCGATCTGTATGATGCCGTTGTGGTCGAAGGTTCGGGTTCTCCCGCGGAGATAAATCTTAAAGATAATGATATAGCGAACACGGCGCTGGCGACCGCCAGGGATATACCGATGATATTGATCGGCGACATAGAGAAGGGCGGTGTGTTCGCGGGCATATACGGAACATGGCACCTTATGAACGATGATGAACGGAAGCTTATGAAAGGGTTCATCATCAACAAATATTACGGCGACCCCGCCGTACTGAAGAGCGGGATAGAACGTATCGAAAGAATGACCGGGATGAAATGTTACGGAGTTCTTCCGTACATGCACGTGAACATTCCCGAAGAGGATGCGTACGAGCGTGAGAAGGACCACAGCGCCGAAAGGATGGATGCGTTCGTCGCCTCATTGGATGATATTCTCATTAACATAGACGGCAGTATGGATATGGAAGGACTTCTGAAAGTGTCCGAATGATCATCCGCCGGATGCGACCCGCAACGCTTCCACCGTGACATCGCCGTCCAACAATGTGGTCATCGGGACCGGCCTTCCGTTGATGAGGAATAAGAAGGCATCGGGGTGTTTCCCGTATGATATCATTGCCTCCTCTATCGTCATCTTCGTAACAATATCCAGCACTTCTTTTCCTGTCATTATGCGAGCGGCCATCGTTTGTTGATTAACTGTAGCGATATATATGATATTCTATTCGTCACTTTTATAAATGAGACCACATTACCCAAATGTATAAAGGTTGTCTTAAGGTGATAAAATGAAGAAAATGATATCGTTGGCGGTGTTCCTGGTGATGCTTTTACCGGCAGCCGTCGCGTCCGGCGCGGCGGGAGAGGAGCCGCGCAGTCACATGGGCGGCCTGAACGGGACCGGAACGGGATCCGATCCGTACCGTATAGGGTCGTACACCGATCTGATGCTCGTATCTTTGTATCATTCGTACCACAGCGGCGCTCATTATCTGCAGACGCGGGACATAATCTTCGATGACGTCGTTAACGGCAACGTCATCACGATGATCGTCTCGCTGACGGACGATACAGTGGTCATTGAATTACTGCCTGACGCGAGCGGCGGGACCGGGGAGACATTCGCAGGCGTATCGCTGAACGATGTTGTAACAGAAACGACCTCGGACGACGGGTCCTGGATCGCGGTGTTCGACGATAGTGTACTCAAAAGCAAGAACTCCGTGGTTGCCGCCGGTTCCTTCGAAGGGAATGATTTCGCCGCGGCGGTGATGTTCTCCGAGATCGACGGAACTATAACGATCACGGCACCGATGAAAGGGAACTTCGAGCCGATAGGGACTGAAGAGGATCCGTTCACCGGCTTCTATGACGGCAACGGATATTCGATAAAAGGTCTCAAGGTAGTATCCATGGGATCGGGCGAGGTCGCCGCAGGCCTGTTCGGTTATACGGATTCGGCGACGCTTTGCAACATCCATATCGATTCGGATGCGGAACATACCTCTTACGTGATATCTTCATCCGTTCTCAGCTCGAAGAACAGCCGTGCGGACGGACTTTTTACTCTGGCATCGGGCGGAATGGTCGGTGTAGCTGACGGGACAACGGTGATCGCTTCCTCCGTTAACTGTTCCGTTTCATCATTCTTGTTGATGATATCGGAGAATGAGAACGGTTCGGGAGTTTCAACACTGACCGTGGACTTCGATACGGCCTCACACCTGTACACCGGAGGACTGATCGGATACGGGGACGGATCCGTCTATGATTCGATGAACACAGGAGTGATATCATCAACGGCATTCATGATCTCAAGAACGGAGTATATCGAACGTGACACGGATATCAGGATCTTTTTAGACTTCTCCTCGAAGCTCTTCTCTTACTCCGGAGGGATAGTCGGCCGTTCGGGAGGGTCGATCACGATAGTAAACACCGGGAACACGGCGCCGATATATTCATCACAACATTCTTCGTTCGATATCGAAGGCGAATTCGATAATTATGTATCCAGAATGTCGATCCATATCGAAGTCTTCACGGTGACCGGAGGCATAGCGGGAGCGGTCGACGCAGGGGATATCCTGAACACATTCAATTCCGGCGACCTGCGTACAGAAGTGATCACATATTTCAAGGCCGGCCACTCAAGGAGTGATTTCGGTCACACGACCGTGTACATCGGCGGCAGCATCGGTGCCGCTTACGGAACGCTGAATATCGATAACTCACATAATGTAGGCCCGACGCACATGAATGCGCATCCATATGACCTGAATGCGGTTCTGAATGCGTCAGCGGGGATCAGTTCTTATGATACGCATATCAAGGATCTCTACTCTCTGAGCACCTTATATCATGAGCATTATATCGATGAGAAGAACGCCGTCATGATCGGCGTTTCGGAGATGTCCTCGGCCGATACGTTCATCGGGTGGGACTTCGATCGCGTGTGGGTGATGTCGGATCTCGGATATCCTGTCATTCTGATCCGTTATCCCGTTCAGATCGTCGATATATCGTATCCGTTCGACGGGTTCCCCGGTTATTCCATCGATGTCGAGCATTATATCGATGACGAGGGTGTTCTTTACACTTATACCGAAAGAACAGGATTCACGTTCACTTTAACGGATGGCCGTACCGATAGTGACACCGTCATCTACGCTCTGCACGGAGAAAGGATGATCGTGCTGGAAGCTGACGGCGAAGGAAGATACCGCATCCCTTCCCCGTTACTTTTGGATATGTCTTCGGGAATAACGCTGTACGTGGATATCACCGAGAACATCATCCCGGCCTGGGTGCCGATACCGGAAAGGTTGGATGAAGCGGTGATCGCCGTGATCGTTTCGCTTGCCGTCGCTGCGGCGGCGGTCACGATACTCAACATTATAAGTGCGGCATCCGTACTGAGCATGAACGCAAGGGCGGAATCAGAGATAAGGAAAGAGGAAAGGGAATGAGCAAACTGGATGATTTCTGCAAGACCGAGGTGTATGTCGTCGATACAGAGACAACGGGCCTGTTCGGTGCGCCCAAGGACAAGGTCGTTGATATTGCGGTATGCAAGGTCACGTTGGGCGATGACAACGTGGAGAACGTCTATTCATCCGTTGTGGGACACGATACCGGAAAATGGAATGATGAGCTGAAGCACGCGTGGATATTCGAGAACACCGATATGACGTTGGACATGGTGAACAATGCGCCTCCGGAGTCAAAGGTCGCCGAGGACGTTCTAAAGATACTGAAGGGTGCGAATGTCACCAGCTTCAACTTCCAATTCGATTTCGATAAATTCCTTTATCGGGAACCGTGGTCGCTGCGCAACAACATCGTTCCGTTCAGGTGTGTGATGCTTGCGTCGAAGAACGTATGCAGGATACCGGGGATGTATGAGGATTACAAGTACCCGAAACTCAGCGAAGCGTACAAGATGATAGTGAAAGGCGATCCCGCGGGAATGAAAGGTATCCAAGAGCACAGAGCCCTTTCCGATGCGGTGATGGCATCGTACATCTTACTGGAATTACATAAGACGGACCGTTACTGCTGAGCTTCCTTCCGGCGCATTTTCTTTATCTTAGATGAATACCGCTGTTCTATGCGGTCCGTTATCGGGTCGAATACACCGCTCCTGAGCACCCATCTGGTGAAGAAGAACCATATCACTAAGATCACGGATATCAGCGCATATGCGGCGTACGGCATTATTACGGCTATCTCGAATACCGCGAACTCTTCGTAAGTGTTCATGGCCCAGTACGCCAACGCCGTAAGACCGAGCAGAAGCAGCACCAGTATCGTCGGTTTTGCGTCCTTGGTCGTTTTACCGTTTATCGAGAAGAATTTGAACCGCGGCGCAACGAACAGCGTCTGCAGTATTCCCGCGACGACCAGGAACGGCAGCAGCGCATTCCTTCCCATGACCTCCGCCAAAGGATCGGTTGCGCCCGGCCATCCGAAATCCGCTATGTCAACTCCGGGAGCGAGATGGAGTATCTCGTATACTCCGCCGAGATAGAATAGCACGTACGTGATCAATCCGAACAATGATACCGTTAAAGCAGTGGGTATGGCATATCTCAGCACTCCGGGAAGTATCGTCCTTTCGATCTTGGACGGTTCCGCCCATATGACCATGAAGAATGAGATTATCGATAAACTCACGAAGGCGTAGAATGCCGCGGGCACCGGAAGTATCGGAGGCGTTCCGAAGATGCCGATGATGAAGATGATCATGAGGGCCATGACAAAATTCCTCATAAGATACAACTTAAGGATGTCCCGCATACCCGATACCGTTCGGTTCCCTTCCACGAGCGCCTTCGGAAGAGATGCGAAGCGGTCGGACATAAGGACCATGTCGGCAACGCTTCTGGCCGCGCCGCTTCCGCTCTGCAGTGCTATGCCGACATTCGCCACTTTCAATGCTTTTACATCATTCACTCCGTCGCCGACCATTGCAACGTATCTGCCGCTTCTTCTCAGTTCCTCGACGATGATCTCCTTGTGGTCAGGTTTCATGCGTCCGAATATGTTCGTTTCGATTATCCTGCCCGTTCTCTCCCGTCCGACCAAACCATCCAGTTCATCGCCGGAAAGTATCCTCCTCTTCCCGGGGAGGCCTGCTATCCTGAATAACGCATCCACAGCTCTCGGGTCGTCGCCGGATATTATCTTTATATCCATCCCGTTCTCTATGAACGCGTCTATCGTCTCTTTGCAGTCGTGTCTGATCTCATCCTCTATCGCTACGACAGCCATCGGTTCCAATGACGGTAACACCGGATCGTCGCATCCGTACAGTCCTTTACCGTCGCCTCTGGCCAGGATGACCGTCCTGAGACCGGAGGACGCGTATCCGTCCACCACTTCCTTCACGTTCTCGGGAGACTCCATTTTCTTGGAGAGCGGTTCGAACGCCCCCATTATGATGGACATCTCGATACCGTTATCGATGACCTTCACGGCGCTGTATTTCCTGTCGGATGAGAACATTATCTCATCGATCAGTTCAAAATCCACTTTCCCGTAATGTTCCGTTATCGCGTCGACCGTCCTGTTGCTGCTTCCGGTGGCCGATGCGAACAGTTTCAGATAATGTTCCGTCGTCTCCGTATCCGTGAATGATGTTATGTCTTTGAATATCAGTCTGTTCGTGGTTATGGTTCCCGTCTTGTCCATGCACACGGTATCCACGTGACTCATCGATTCGACGGAATTCGACCTCTGCAGCAATATACCGCTGTCCGACATGCGCACCGCGGCGATCATGTAAGCTATCACGATCATCAGGAACAGTCCGATCGGTACGATATCGAGTATTATGACAGCCATCTTCAGATTTCCGACGGCGTTCATGTCCGTATTCGTAAGAACACTGACGATCAGCATCATCGCAAGGAAAATGATCGCGATGATCATCAGTGTCTTCGTTACCGTTCCCGTTTCCGTTTGAAGAGGGCTCTGTTTGTTATCGAATTTTTTCGCACTCGCGAGCATCTCGGCGGCGAAAGTATCGTTCCCGAACGCGGTAACACGATAGTAACCTTCGCCGGATATGCAATACGAACCGGAATACACGGTATCGTCCGCGTCTTTACGAACAGTGCTCGATTCACCGGTAAGTAAGGATTCATCCAATTCTATCGATCTGACGTACAGCAGGACCCCGTCGACCAGCGCCTGATCCCCGCTCCTTAAGTGTATGATGTCGTCTTTGACTATTTTCGCTTGATCTATTTCAATTTCTTCGCCGTTCCTCACGACGACGACCTTCGGGCGCATTAACAGAGCGATCTTATCCAAGCGTCTTTTCGCCCTGACCTCCTGGATCGTCGCGATCAGGATGTTCATCGTTATTATCCCCGTGGCGGCCAATGCGCTTGCCGGCTCTCTGAAGTAGAATAACAAAGCTCCTAATGCGAAAAGTATCAGATTGAAAACGGTGAGAACGTTCTTCTTTATTATATCGGCATAGGTCCTGCTGACCGTCTGCTCCACGGAGTTTATCTCTCCCCTAGATATCCTTTCGTTGACATCGTCGTCGGTCAACCCGCGGAATTCCATGACTGTGTTAGTTACACGCGAATATAAAACCTAAACGTTCGCATCGAGCATGCCAGACACAGGCGTACGGGCATTTTTCCGTTCAATCAACAATGCCCGATGATACCACTTTGTCGTATATCTCTTCCTTGCTTATCGGTTCCACGTTCACCGATATGCCTTGAGATACGTAATCGATCACACACGACACGTTCTTCCCGGGATAGCCTGCGGCATACGCATAGACGCTTAACTGTGTTATGTAACGGTCTTCATTCTTCCTGTTCATATCCGTTTTTATATCGTGTATCTCCGCCCTGTCGTCGAATATTCCTATGATATCGATGCGGCCGGCTATGACCGCGTCCCCGACGGGGAGCGAGCAATCCACCTCGGTCATTATCTTAGCGCCCGTCATTCTATCGATTACCGTTCGTATGTATGCTGTTTCATCATCATCTTTGCTCGGTCTGAGCCCGTACACCATGCGCTGCGCATCCTTGTGCACACGCGTTCCGTGTTCCGCACCCTTCCCGCCGCCGCTTTCCTCATACTTCCCCATAATCTCATGAAGCGATATCCTCTTCTTCCTTTTCGCGTACGGCGGAACGACCGGTCTTTCGGTGATCACGGCCGTGTCTGATGACGTTACGACATCCAATGACGGCGAGACTTCCCTCACATCCTTGCACATATCCTTCATGAAATACGATGTTTTTCCGCTGCACGTCATGGTTATGTACTGTTTCGCACGTGATAGCGCAACGAAGAACAATCTCCTTTCTTCATCGCGATCGGGTCCGGATACGCTCCCCACCACCGCCCAGTTCTGGCTGTCATATATCTTGTGGTGGTCTTCGGTGACGGAATACTCTTTCGTCATCCTTACTCCGAACATCGGGCTGAACCGTATGACCCCGTGATCGCCTTTCCCGGAAGGGAATTTTCTTTCCGTGAGACCGCCGATCATCACTATCGGATATTCCAGCCCTTTGGATTTGTGCATCGTCTGTATTATGACGGACCGGCCGTCCAGTAACGCGTCTATGTCGTATCTCGACGATCTCTCGATATCGGATTCCATTAATCTTATGATGTCCGATATCGTCAGCATCGAGTTGCCGTGAGCCGACGATATCGTCGATATTATTGCGTTGGTGATATCATTGTTCAACCCGTGATATTCGAATATCGACGTCAGCAAGTGATTGATCCTGCGTCTTTTTGCAAGGAGCGCTTTCCTCTGCTCTTTAAGGCATTCCGGGATCTTGTCCGTCATACGCTTATCGGGGAACATCTCGCGCAGCTCGGCTAAATTGTAACCTGCATCCGTAAGGATCGCCGCGGGTCCTCTTACATCGTCGCGGTTGTTCACGTAACGGAGCCACGCAAGCGCAAGTTTCCCTTCGCGGGTGGCCATTATCTCCATATCACCCTGAAGATGCGCCGGTATGCCGTACCTCTGCGCCGCTTCCTTTATGTGAATACACATCGCATTGCTCCTGCACAGCACCGCTATGTCACCGTATTCGGGCTGTCTCTCCTTACTCACGTTACCGTCGCGGTCATGTTCGATGATCTTATATCTCGGATCGGTGACGTATTCTCTGATGCTCTGAAGTATCGTCAATATCTCGTCATCGTAACTCTCTGAATGAAGACCTCTCACTTCCGTGTATTCGTGATCCCGGACCGCATTCAGTTTCGTGACCTTCTCATCAAGCCACTTTGTGTCTATGGTCTCGTCGCTCTTAGTTCTGCACCTGAGTGATGCGAATGAAGCATCTATCACCGTCTGAGTGCTCCTGTAGTTCTCCGTAAGCGGCAGTCTTACCGGTCCTCGGATCCCGGATATCACGCGCTTCTCGCCTTTGTTCAGGAAATTGCGCATCCTTTCCATCCGTTCTTCGAATTCCGTTATATTCTCAACGGACGCATACCTGAACCCGTATATCCCTTGTTTCCAGTCCCCGACGACACAGAGGTTCGGTTCTTTCAATATCAGGAGCGATATCATGAACTGCAGTTCGTTCGTATCCTGAAATTCGTCGATCATCACGTAACGGAATGACATCAGCTTGCGTACGTGCACATTCTCGTGGAGTATGATGAACGCGAACAGCGCGTTCAATCCGAATGTCAAACGATTATCGGATATCGACCGTCTTATGAATTCATAATACACGCCGTTGATGAAGAACAGGATATCCGTCCGGTCGTCGTTCACGGCCTCTTGTATCATCGCATCCGTTACCTCGTGATCCCCGGGAGGGAGATCCTTCTTCCCGATCGTGTCCTTTATCTTCTTCTCGTTGCCTTTGAGCATGGCCGTCAATTCATCCGCGCTTCCGCGCAGGACGCTCTTATCGAATCCGAACCAGCCGTCGTCGTGCGTCGGTGCCACACCGATGGACATGAGCTTCTGTATCACCGCATAAACGTCCCTGTAAGACGTCCCTATCATTGCCGGTATGTTACCGTACCTGCGGCCGTGAGCGCGTATGAACTTCGTATACACCTTCTTGAAATATTCTGTGTTAAGAGTGTCGTTCTGCACCATCCCGGCATTCCTGGTCAACGTCTCTTTTGTCTTGAAGAACCCGCTGACCGTCTCCGGCGATTCCATGACCACCTTCGTGCAGAACGAATCGAATGTTGCAGATCTTACATCGCCGGCGTTCATCCCTTCTGCGATCATCCTGCTCTTTATACGCTCGCTCATCTCATCCGCAGCGTTGTTGGTGAACGTAAGCGCCAGTATGTCCGACGCTCCGACCTCTTTTTTCAATATGTTCATGTACCTGCTGACCAGAGTGTGCGTCTTCCCGGTACCGGGGCCGGCGTCCACCACGACCGTTCCGTCGACGGTCTCCGCTATCTCGCGCTGGCGATCATTCAGCATCGTCATTCGGAACACCTCCTGTGCATATGTTCAGGAAATTGCATTTATCACATTTTTTCCGGGGTTCGCACGGAAATCCTGATGTTTGCTGTCCGCAGGCCTTTGAATGTAACTTCCTCACATGATCCTTGAATCTTTCCATGGACTCACGGAGTATGATCACTTCATCCCCCGTGTTGATGAAACATCCGGAGATGTATTCTCCGGCATTCTTTATCGCCGTTCTTATCTCTTTTTCGGTTGCCGCATTCCTTTTTACAAAGGAGCATATCCTTTCGAACAGCATCTTGTCGGATGCCCATCCGTCCGCGTTCTCAACGCCCGCATCCAGCAGCGCGTTGTTGAAATCGTTACCGATGTTTTTGATGAATTCCCTTCCTTTGGTATCTGAAACGAGATCGAGAAGCATTCCGCTTCTTATGAATCCCTCTTTATCCGTATTCGGGAGACGAACGGTCCGCGTGTTCCTCATGATATTGAAATTCGGGTCCGCGGCCGCCTCGGCATCATTGTCCGCCGTGTAAAAGAGTATGAACTCCTTCGTTCCTTCGGGAACGATACTGTCGAGTATCGCAAGATACACGAACGGCTGCATCTCAATGAATTCATCGGCCTTGCTGAGATTCATTTTTTTCGATATTTCCGATAACGATTGCGGCTTTCCCGTCTTGTAATCTGCGATCCTGCTGCCGGCGAGCAGGTCGAACTCTCCGTGCAGCGGACAATCAACGGACGCACGGTCGAACTCGGCGATGTCGGTGGCTTTGCTTACATTGAATCTTTCGAAGAACCTGTTCTTCTTTTTCCGGGACGATACGTCGACGTTCAGCGTAACGTCTTTGATCTTAAGGGAAGCGATGAATCTTGCCGTGTTCATAACGGATATGTGTATATTGCTCCTGTCCACATCGCTCCGTTCCGGACAGGATATCCCGGCGCATGCCTCGGATATCATGTTCTCGCATTCCTTCATGTTATCGTGCGCGATATCCGGATAGCACAGACAGAACTCCGCGAACTCATGTATCATATTCCCGAGGACCGTATGATCGCTGTCCGGCGACCGTATGAGTTCGCTGAACATGTATGCTCTCGGACACGACAGGTACGTGTTCAGCGAGCTCTTGGAGAATGCTCTCAGTTCTTTTACTTCGGCGTTCGTATCGCGCCTCGTTTCCGAGACCTTTTCCGATGGGGATGACCATGCCCCCTTCCTGAGTTTGCCTTTCACGTCGGTGTTCAGAAGTTCGAAGAGCGGACAGGGTCTTGCGGGTTTTCCGTCCTTCATTGTGTTAACGATATACACGCGCGACGATCCCTGCTGCAACAGTACTTGAAATCTCAGGAGTTCCTTCTCCTCTTCGTCGTTACGGTCGATATATTCCTTCCCGGCCGGAGGCCTGGACCATCCGCCGTCGATGTTCAGGTAGATCACGAACGGACGGTCTATGAATACGGAGTTACAGCAATCCGCCAAAAGGACGCCTCTCTTCTCGCTGTCCGGTATCTCGACGTTGTGCTTCAGCGCCTCCATCGAGTTCACCAGATAAGAAGCGTGGCCGACCGTTCTTTCATCGATCGTTTCGTCGATAAGACCGAGCTCGTCGAGTATCATCATCACCGTTATTCTGCTGCGGCCGTCGACGATCCCGTCGCATAGCCCTCTGAACGTGTACTCTCGGATGTCGCGCATTACATCCGCAAGTTCCTTCACTTTTTCGCTGAGCGCCCCGGCATGTCTGCTCAGAAGATATTCATCCGATCTGTTGTCCGCCCATGCGCCGTAACCTGCGAACAATTCCCTTACGTCGCCTACCGTTAATATCTCGTAAGATAACGCAAGTTCCGCGAATTCAAGGTAATCCCGTACGCTTTCAATATCTCTGGCGGGCATCTTGTTCTTGAAATCTATACCCTTTCTGTAAAGTGCTGAACGGACCGCGTCGGCTATCGGGCCTTCGGTATCCATGACTATGGCAATGTCATTCGGATCCGCGTCCGTAATGAGATCGACGGCGTGCTCCGCCACCTGTCTGTCATTTCCGACAGCGTAGAACGTATCGATGTCGAAACGTCCTTCCTTCAGGACATCTATCTCATCGAACACCATCGGGATGAAATGTTTGTCAAGATCGTCGAACAGTTCTATTCCTATCACGGCGACTTTCTTACCTTCATAAAAATGATGGTCGGCTGGTTCGAAATTGGACATCACCATTTCGATCGTTGGCTGCTTCGCGAATGCTTCGTATATGGATCTTGACGGTCTTCCGAACAGATGTTTCTCAACGTCCTTCGTATATCGCCGTATTAGTTTTATGTTCTCCACTTCCCCGTGGACGAATCTCACATCGTACCCGGTCTCCGACGATATCGTACTGAGAAGCTTCACATCATCCATTGTTCCGTATATCCCCTCATCGGAACATACGCCGGATCTCATCAAACGTTCGAGAATGATATCCTCGTGATCCCGGGCGATCATCTTCGGAGTTGATGCCAGCCTTCCGACCTTCGCGCCGTCTATCCTGTTGTTAAGAGCGGACACCAGGGCCGCATCATTGGAAATGACGATATCGTACGATTTCGCTTCGTTGTATATCTCATCGATGGTCTTGGCTGTCTTCACGTGTTCGCATATCGTTCTGAATATTAAATAGTGTCACGAGGGTCGCCGAAAGTGTCTCTTTCGAAGTATAAAAATGAGGGATAAGAAAAAAGATAGGGGCTGACGCCCCATGGTTTGATCACAACACGCTGGCCCCGACCAGAGTAAAGGTCATTGTCTCTCCTCCGTTGATAACGGTTATTTTGTATGGTACTCCGTCACTGCGACCGAGATATGTTACTGTGGTCTCTCCCTCGATCACTTGAGTATAGATGTCCACGTCACGGGTCCCCCATGAGGTCGATATTGTGTCCGTACCGGTCTTTACACCATAAGATTCATGTTCATCTATATCCACCCAATCTGAGTAATTTTCAGAAAATAAAAAGGTCCTCACACCCGATACGGTCTGATAAATCACACTAGCGAACTGGATCTTGTATTCTGTGGGGCTCTGGTCAATGATAATTAAATAAAGTATTCCATCAAGAGCCGTTGCGCCTGAGGAACCGGAAACCGAGTATATTTCGTAATCACCCACACCCTCGCCGGGATCGCCTTCTATGGTGTTGGTATCGATCAGCATGAACAGCATTAGGACACTGTCCACTTCCATTGATATCCCGTAGATCACCCCGTCGGACACCCCGACATACATCATCCTGGTCTCACCATCGACCACTTTGGTGTAGATATCCACATTGCGTTCGCCCCATTTTGTACTCATGGTCTCGCTGCCTGTCTTGACGCCTGGAGACTCATATTGATCAATATCCACCCACTCTCTTTCCGAATCGATGAAGAATGCGGTCCTTATCCCTGCGGTTGTCGAATAAAGGAGGTACGATGTTTCGATTTGATATTGCGAAGAGGATTCATCCACGATCTCAATCTTCAATTTTCCATCGAATAACGTTCCGGTCGTCGCACCAAGAACGGTATATGTTGCGTATTCACCAACGGATGACACGATTTGATCATCAGGTGAATCAGCGGGATCATCAGATGAATCGGCGGAATCATCAGATGGGTCTCCAGAGTCATATATGAAAATGAAATAGCTCGCTACGCTTGCAACGCCTACGATCGCCGCCACTATGAGGGCGAGGGCGATCGTACTGATACCTTTCTTATCGTTGATGGATCTCATTGATAAGTAATCTTGTTAACGGTATTTAATAATATGTCAAAAGTAAAAACATTGTATCTCTTTTAGACTGGCATAACATACAATGTAACGTGACTGTCAGACCCCTCCTCAACGAATATCAGGTGAATATACTGAGAACTGTGAAGGAAAATGCACAGGTTATGAAGAGTAAACTTTACTCCGGCCTTACGGAACAGAAATATTTCGAGGAGCTTCTTAAGATGGGATTTCTGAAGGAGTTGAAGCACGGAATATACAATAAAAAAACAATAACCATAACGGACTCCGGAACAGCTGCGTTGATGTTAGCGGAAGAATTGATGGCATTGATGAACGGATCCGAGCCGGATTTCGACGCATGAACACGACCGTACATTAGGTGAATGCCGATCGCACTGCCGAATAGTACTTTCGGTCACTTTCGGTGACCTCCTGCTCAATGTTATATGCCTATCCGGTGAATTCCCATGTGCGCTGCGGAAGCCGAGGAAAGAGAGACGCAGTTTTTCTTAGAGGGGTCTCGGAGTTAGAACAGTTCCCGTCAGCGACATCGGCCGATATCAGAAAGCAGGAGTGATGGGAATGACAGAAACACCAAAACGGCTCGTTGACAGGTCTATGAGAAAGCGTAATTGTATTTCCGCTGAGAACTCCATCAAAGTAAGAGGAGAGAAGAATCATTTCATCATTGAAGGAACGTTGCAACAGAAAGAATTGATAGAGGCCATCATAACCAACAGCTTTACACAAGAGGAACAAACGGCCATGGTGAAGAAGGGAGACCTGATAATATCGGTCCAACCGTTGCCTTTAGGTATCGCCGGGTTTTATGCCGGTAAAGATGATGGATCATCGTATAAGATGTACATCAATAATATCTGTCTCGGTGACGGCGATACTGTGTTGCATGAGCTGATACATCATTCGAGAATGGTTGACGAAAGTCGTGAGGGCATACTCCTACGATCGCGTAGTATGTCCGATATGATCCCCGACATCATTCATGAGGATCGTTCACTTGAGGATGCGGCTACAACTTTAGAGTCGTTAGCGAGACAGCACAATTATGTTGAACCTTTTGACTCCGGATATTATAACAGTGAATCTGTATCCAAGGGGTGCGATCCGCTCGATCTCATACGCAGGGATCGTGAATTGGTCGCGGGATCCGCCGCTCTCGGAAGCAAGGGTCTTAAAGGAGCAGCTGCCAGAAATATCGTAGATGCTATGTTCAATGACTCGGAGATTAAGAACCTGATCATGCCGGAGTTCAGTGGGGTATCAGCAAAGGATCGTTTAGATGAGCTCAGACGCATACAAGATAACGTTATATATTTCTAACATATCTGTTAGAGCATGACCGAAGCAAAGACCGGAGACCGTACCGCTGCAGAGGCCGCTAAGAGCATGACGTGGCCGGAGTTCATAGGGATAGAGAAGTATGCGTATCAGATCTATCGCCTTCAGAACGAGGCCGGACTCTCATTTAAAGAGGCGCGCGCAGTGCTCACACCTCAAACGTTGACCAGAGCACTTGCTGAAGAGTGGGGGTGCAGTTATGAGAATATATGCAACCTTGCCCGTCGCGGCATAAGCAAAGTAAGCGTCGCAGCCGATGGAGACCGGGAAAAGATACTGGATCTTATTCCTACGCGAATGAGCTACAATATCTGATGATGCCCACCGGGTCTCTGCGTCACGCAGAGATTTGTCCGGCACCGGCAATACTCGACTTACTAAGCGATTATAAAAATCTATGCTTATCAGAATCAGGGCAGCGGACCCCGTACCTCGGGTCAAAGTAAGAGTTTCCCGGCGTGCACGAAAAGCCAGAGGGTTTTGCGTGTCGTTTCCGGACAGTACTTTCGGTGACCTCTCACTTAATGTTATATGCCGGGCCGGTCCATCACCATGTGCGCTGCGGAAGCCGAGGAAAGAGAGACGCAGTTTTTCTTAGAGGGGTCTCGGAGTCAGAACAGCTCCCGTCAGCGACATCGGCCGATATCGGAAAGGTAGATGGGATGGAAATGATCGAAATAACAGAAGATTTCATCGAACGAACAATTAGGAAAAGAAAGGTGCCTAACGATACAGCGGCCATCATCGTTGATGCAATAGGAGATCCGGGATTAAACACACCAAACGATCCGTTTTTCATTATCACATCCACAATAATAGAGCAACCTGTCGATTTTGGTGAAATTTCCAAAAAATACAGAGAAGAATGGAACAAAAGCGAACTGAAGGCAGGAGGTCTAAAGAGGGGAAGAAAGAAAAAGGTATTGAACGACGCATCAGCTCTCAACCCAGATATACGGGCCGTATTTATCGATAAGAATGCAGATGACAATCCTCTATGGTGGAATGAGCCTAAGAACAGGAAACGACCACATTACAGAACTCTGTCAGAACTTATGGATGAAACGTTCAGTCAGACTGATAAGGATGATTTTTTTGTTATTGTAGACAATCATCAGGATTTGGAGGGAGGTATTGGTGAGGGAATCGTAAAAGAATCTGCTGAACGTAATAACAAGACCCTGATCAACTGTGTTGTAGACGATTCAGAAGAAGGAGATTTCAAAGACCTGTTGCAAACGAACGATTTTATTCCGAGAGAACTATTCGATCGGATCAGAGATAATAAACCCAACTCGGAGATTAAGATCTGGCAAAAGAGATTAAGATCGTAGACTGTAAGAAGGATGCCTGTGAGGTCGCCTGATCCCAGCCGAACTGGAGACGACCGACACAGGGCTTAGTAATATGAGCATTATCGAGTATAAAAATCTGTCCATGCCGGGTCGAAGGTCATGGCAGCAGGCACGGCATCTTCGGGTTCCTGATAAAGAGACATCCAGCGTGCACGAAAAGCCAGAGGGTTTTGCGTGTCGTTTCCGGACAGTACTTTCGGCGACCTCCTCCGTTCATCCTTTTAAATACACTCCGCGTTCCTGAGAATATGGCAACAGCCGGGGACCGCTACGAGAGGGAGCTGAAGTATCTTCTTGCCGGTGACGAGAAGACGGTAAAAGGTATGTTAAAGACGTGCGACAACGATGAGAAACGTGCGTATTCGTCAATAATGGAGAACCCGTTCGTCGTTATACGCGCAGCGGGTTCGCTTGGTGTGGATCTCGTCGCATTGAGATGGGATTTCTCCTTTCCCATAGAAGTGAAGAGTTCAGCGGAAGGGGTTGTAAGGTTCAGTAAGAATCAAAGGTTAACGGAGCAGGCGGAGCATATGATATGCGACTGCCAGCGTTCCTCTTTGATCCCCATATATGCGTTCAGGCTCAAAGGATTCCGCGGCGATCCGTGGAGGATATTCGCGCTTCCCATGGAACGCGTCATGAAAGGAAGGATGGGCATAATACAGAGGACGATACCCATGATCGAAGTGAATTCCAATGGTAATTTTGTCATGAGATGGGAAAGCGGTATGAAACTGAGCAAGTTCATAGATTATATGGGAATGTTAACGCATGAAGAATGAGGGGCCGTCAGCACTCATAGGGCTCATCATTGATCAGCGTAGAAAGATCTTCATCCGGCGCGCCTCGTTGTGTTATTAGCGAATATCTATTTCACATCTGTCATCTTTCTGAGCGGCGCTTCGGCGCGCTTCAGGGTATCGTTATCTAAGACGACCTCGGGACTCATGTTCTCTAACGCTTTGAGTATTGACGAAAGATCGGTCATCTTCATCACAGAACAGAGAGCATGATCGATGAACCGGAATTTCTTGCCCGTACACTCTTTTTCCAGACGGTGCTTCATACCGATCTCGGTGGCCACGATGAATTCCTTTTGTTCAGACGTTCTCATGAATTTTAACATT
>Ga0123353_10003933_pt1 | contig 18990 bp, 11 predicted proteins | sample TergutLab28metaG_3_FD_92763 | JGI IMG/M metagenome (GOLD analysis project Ga0123353, IMG submission 92763) | Labiotermes labralis P3 segment gut microbial communities from Petit-Saut dam, French Guiana - Lab288 P3 | ecosystem: Host-associated > Arthropoda: Insects > Digestive system > Gut ... | reverse complement strand
TCTTCCCACGGGGCGTTCGCTTTTATCATATACAGACGGAGCGAGTCAGCACCTATGCTGTTGATTATTTCCAGAGGCTCTATCACATTGCCCAGGGACTTCGACATCTTCTGCCCTTTCGGATCGAGCACCCAGCCGTGCATCATGACCTCATCGTACGGAGCGCGGTCAAAGGAAACGACGCCGGCGCCGAGCTGAGTGTAGAACCACCCTCTCGTCTGGTCATGCGCTTCTATGATGAACCTTCCGAATCCCCACGTTTCGAACTCTTCTTTCTTTGCCGGGTAGCAAAGCTGCGCCCACGCCGCAACGCCTGAATCGAACCAGACGTCCAGGACATCTTTCACCCTGTGCATCGTCTTACCGCATTTTTTGCATTCGAAGGTGACCTCATCGATCCACGGCCTGTGGGTGTCCATACCGTCCTTGTATCCTTTCCCTTCGTGCAGGTCCTTGTACTGCCCCACAACGTGCATTTCCCCGCACTCGCATTCCCATACCGGCATCGGTATCCCCCAGTATCTCTGGCGGGATACGCACCATTCCCTGGCGCCTTCGACCCAGTTCTTCTCTCTGGACTCCCCGGCCCATTCCGGCACCCATTTCACTCTGTCGACCTCGTTGAGCATCTGCTGCTTTATCTCGGGGACATCGATGAACCACTGGCGGGTGTTCCTGTAGATTATCGGGGTCTTGCACCTCCAGCAGTGGCCGTATCTGTGCTTTATCTTGTCTGAATTGAAAAGGAGTCCTTTCTGATCAAGGTATTCGATCAACTCTTCATTGGAAGCCCTGACCTTCTTGTCTGCCATCATCTGGAACCCTGATGTGAACCTCCCGGTCTCGCCGACCGGACAGAATGGGACCAATCCGTATTTTTTACCGGTCTCAAAGTCATCCGGACCGAATCCCGGCGCGGTGTGAACTAATCCGGTATTATCCTTTTCCACATAATCCGCGTTCATTACCTTGAACGTCCACTCCGTTCTTTTGAGGTGTTCCGGTCCTATTTCGAACGGCGGTAAGTATTCCAGGCCTTCGAGCTGCTTTCCCGTCATCTTTTCGATAACTTCGAACTTATCGAAACCGCCTTTTTTGGAAACGTATTCCGCCTGAGAGAGCATGCATATCACGATCTCTTCTCTCTTGTTCCCGATAAGCCTGATCTTTGCGTATTCGAAGCTCGGATGGGCTGCAACTCCCATGTTGGAAGGGAGCGTCCAAGGCGTTGTGGTCCATATCAAAAGCGATACCGAGTTGTCTTTGACAAGCGGGAACCTGACCATCACAGACGGATCGGTCTCGTCAGAATACTCTATCTCCGCTTCGGCGAGAGCAGTTTCGCATCTCGGGCACCAGGAAACGACCTTGCTTGACGGTTCGAGCAACCCTTTCTCATAAGCGCAGCGGAGTGTCCACCATGCCGACTCGATATAATCCAGCTTCAGCGTCTGATACGGGTTGTCCCAATCCATCCACACTCCGAGCTGTTTGAACTGATCGGTCATGCTTTCTCTCAAATCGTTCGCGAATTTCTTGCATGTATCGACGAATTTCCCGATACCGATCTCCTCGATCTGTTTCTTAGAGTTCACGCCGATCTTCTTTTCGACCTGAACTTCGATAGGAAGGCCGTGCATGTCGAACCCGGGCTGGTCACGGACGTTATAGCCGTTCATCCTCAGATACCGGATCATGATATCCTTCAGGGTCTTGTTCATCGCCGTCCCGAGGTGGATCGACCCGGTTGTGTAAGGCGGGCCGTCTAGGAAGTGGAATCTCTCCCCTCCGGACCTCAGTTCTTTCGTCTTTTCATAAGCTTTTGTGGTTCTCCAGAACTCCTGGATCTCCCTTTCTATCACGGGCGCATCATAATTCGCGCGGACCTGCTTTATCATCGCTAATCCTCTTTATGCCAAGTATATCTTGCCTGGCGGTAGGAGGCAATCTACGTTCCGATTAAATAGTTACTGCCTGAAACTCATCTGAGGCCGCCGCCACCGCCTCCGAAGCCTCCCCCGCCGCCTCCGTAAAAGCCGCCTCCGCCTCCCCCGCCTGCGCCACCGCCGGGGCCGCCGGCATTGAATGCTCTGAGAGGCACTGAATTCAGCGATATGATGCTATTGAATAGCCCCATTTGTGAAAATACTACGAGATAGGTCGTGTTCGGAATGTATTGGCCGTTCAGATTCATTTGCGCCAAACGCACCTCCAGCTCTTTGGTCACCCGTGCGGAGACCCCAAGTGCTGTTGCATAAACAAGATGCTGCTCCCAGACCGCGAGGTCCAGCGCCTGCCTTTCTTTCATCAGCGTCATATCTGTATAGAACTTTTTCAGAGCCAGGATCTTTGCGCGTTCGTCCGCCCCGGCCTGAGTCAGAGGTGTCTTCGGTTTGTAAACAGAAAAGAACGCTAATTCGAAGAACCCGATGATCAGAGTAATCGTTGCCATCGTATCATTTCCTATGATAACGGCAAACAAAAAGCTCACAGCCATAAGCACTACGAGAGGGGCAATGATGGTATTATTCAAACTCTTATCTTTTTGTTCTTTCTCGGCAAAATTGCTTCTTTGAAACTCCTTCTTGTTGTTCTCAGCCATCAGCATTCCTACGGAACTGCTGAAAGTGATATTGGTTTTCATTTCATTTTTGACCTGATTTAGTGTGGTAGGGATCAATTCCCCATTTTTGTTGCAGGAGAAGATCATTTCAAAGACGTCTTTTTCGAACGGCGTCATCTGTTCGTCCTTACTCAACGGAACGAATACAATATCATTTTTCTCGCCCTTTTCAATAGCAATCTTTTTCTGCAACGCCAAATTCAATATCGTGGCAGCTACCTTTTTTCCAAGGAAACCATTGTCTTGCTTGAAATAATCGTTCAGGGTCGCAACGATATTGGGCTTGATAGAAGGTACTTCACGCGAATAAAGTTGGTTGAAATTGGGCTTTTTACCTCTGGACCGTCTCCTTACCAAATATACCCCTATAGGTAACATCAGCAACATCAGCGCAAAGGTGAACGGCAGGATCGCTTTCATGATGTTGTTCATCTGTATCGCACGCTGCGTTGCATCATAGTCCCTCTTCTCATCCGCAAGTATCGAAGCAAACGTTTTTCCGCCCTTCGGGGTGAGATCGAATAACGATGTTTGTTGGGAAACGACACGGATCTCGAACATTGTGTACGCCTGAAGGTTTGAGCTAGTGAAAACCGAATTCGCGGTATCGCCGGAGAACGCACTAACCCCGTTGGGATCGCCGTGGCCGAAAATGCGGGTGTTCTCCTGAAGGGCTCCGTCCGGCATAGTTACGCTGACAGTCAAGTTCTTCAGGTCCTCGGAGAAGTTAGTGAACACTTTGTAATAGAAATCGACACAGTCCGAGTACTCCGTAACGGCGCCGACGACATTGTATTTGAATGTGACAAAGTGGCTGCCCGATGTTGCTTCCTCAAAAAACGCGTTGATCTCGTAGTTTCCTGTGTCGGGATTGATACCGTAATAATACATGTATTTCATGTATGAGGTAGTGCCAGAGTCTGTGACCTCGATGACCCACACACTACCCTCATGATAATATGAAGCTTCGGACAACTCCTGCCCGTCGACGGACACTGAGATCACTGTAATACTGTCGGCCATGTCAGCGGGCTTGGAGAGATACATCTCGCTGCTTGCGATACCATGCCAGCTGAACCAAAAATTATCGGTCTCCGTGATACTGCCGTCGGAGTTGACAACAATATCCGCATTCGTTTTGTAAAAGTCGGACCCCGCTTGAGGAAGCTTATTGTTCTCCAGCGTATCGTAGACAGTGATGAAGATGCCTGCTAAGATGAACGCTGTTACGACCACTATGACAAGCCGGCCTTTTCCTCTCGGTGTCATTTGGTCCCACTCAGAAGCTTACCTTGACATTCTTTATCTCTTCTTCCGGCGCGTCGAAGAACTCTGCCTTCTTGAAACCGAAAACTGAAGCCATTATGCTGTTCGGGAAGACCATGATCGCTTTGTTGTACATCATCACGGTGTCGTTGTAGAAGCTCCTAGATGCTGCAATTGCCTTTTCGATATCCGAAAGTTCATTCTGCAGATTGATGAAATTGGCGTTCGCTTTGAGGTCCGGGTATGACTCGCTGAGCGCGAAAAGCCTGCCGAGCATTTGAGTGAGCTGGTTGTTGGCGATCGCGAGGTCCTGCGCATTCTTTGCTGAGTCGCCCTTGCTGCGGGCGAGAGTGACATTCTCAAGTGTCTCCTTTTCGTGCTTGGCGTATCCTTTAACCGTTTCGACCAAATTAGGAACAAGATCGAACCTTTTCTTGCATTGGATCTTAATCTGGCTGTAGTTGTTCTCGACCTTCAGTTTCTTTTTGATCATACTGTTGTAAGCTAATATTGCCCACAGCGCGAACAACACGACGATCACAACAATGACGTATAGCCACCACTCCATGTCCTCACTCCATATTTCGAATCAGGTGAGAATATACAAAACTTGGCATTGAAGAGAGGTCAGAACCATTTATCAAGGCTGCGCTGGCTTTTCTTTGCCTTCGTGCTCTTTCTGGCCGCTTCCAACCTGTCCAGCGTGCCCTCCACCCTCTCCCTGGTGAAATCATACCCTTCCAGCATTGCGATGACCTCATCCCTCTTTATCTCGCCCGTTGCGGTGGAATAGTCGTCGGAGTATGTGCTGTGCAGGAAGATGTCCCTTACCTCCTGATATGAAGGTATCTCTATCGACAGGTGTTTCATCACTTTTTCGATGTCGCCGTGATCTTTGATCAGTTTCAGTCCTTTCTTTGGGCCAATCCCTTGTACACCTGGGTCGAAGTCCGTTCCGATCAGGATACACATGTCAACGAGCTGCTCTCTTGTGATGCCGAGGGACCCGAGAAATCCTTTCGAGTCGATGATCTCCGTCTTGACATCCTTATATTGGTCTTTTCCGGGAACTTTTCGTCTCCCCGTAATTGTCATGTTCCTTACCAAGGTGGGTGTCCCGAAAAGGATGGAATCAAAATCCTGGGAAGCGGAAGCCCATACGTCGCCTTTTGCGCACATATACGCCGCCTGTGCCTCTCCGTCGGATGGGGCATAAACTATGGGGAGGCCGAGATAAGTGATCAGTTCTTTTGCCGATTCTCTTATCTCAGGAGTCATTCTTGATGTCTGCTGCGCCTTGGAGAATGCTTTTTTGAGATCGCCTTCTTCCACGGCGACCTCCCACTCCGTCACGGCTTTCTCCCGCCTTTCCTTTCTTCCCGCCAGCGTCTCTTTCTTCAGCTCATGCGGCGGGCCGTCGAAGACGAAACACGGCTCGATCCCCTGCGTGATGAGATTCGATGTTCTGTATAACAGTCCGGAGAGGTGTGATGTCACCCTCCCCGTCTTATCGCACAGCGGAAAGCCGTCGGGCTGTCTAATTATCGAAAGGAATTGGTATATTGTGTTATAAGCGTCGATCGCCACCGTCTTTCCTTCAAGCTCGGTCAGTTCTACTGACCTCGGCTCAGTGAGTCCAGAAAGATTTACTCCCATTCCGAGACCTCACTCTTTGGCGTTAGGCCCGTAATTCTTCCAGACGGCGATCTGCTTTCCCATGTCATCAAGTATGAAAAGAGAGCTGCCGGCCGCCAGCACGGTCGCGCCCGCGTCGACGCACGTCTTTCCCGTATCGCGGTTGATGCCACCGTCCACTGAGATCTCCAGCTTCGGATTGTATGTTTCGGCAAATTTTTTCACAAAGCCGATCTTCGGAAGCCCGGACTCTTGGAATTTCTGTCCGCCGAAGCCCGCTTCCACAGTCATTATCAGAACCAGGTCCACCATATCAAGATAAGGCTCGATCTTTTCCACCGGGGTGCCGGGGTTCAGCGTTATTCCTGGCTTCAGTCCGAGATCTCTTATCTTTTTCAGCGTCTCTTTCGTGTCCCCTTTCGCTTCGACGTGGATCGTAAGCATATCGGAACCTGCGTCGGCGAACCTTTCCACATATTTTTCCGGATATTGGATCATAAGGTGGACGTCAAAAGGCATCTCCGTTATCTTTCTTATCGATTTTATTACCTGAGGGCCGATCGTGATGTTCGGAACAAAATTACCGTCCATTACATCGAGGTGGGCCCAATCCGCGCCGGCCGCCTCTATCCTTCTGATCTCCTCCCCCAGTCTGGAGAAGTCGGCGGAAAGCATGGACGGCGCGACCTTTGTCATGAGGGGGGCATCGCACTTCTCCGATTTAAATTTTGGATGTGTTTTCATAATTCTCTTGGTGTAGGAAGACGATTCAGCGCTATCGGCGCTGAGTCAAAAACACCTCCGGCCGAAATTCCCCAAGAAAAAAATATATCTTACAGGGTGATTAAGCGGTATGGCATCTCTCAGACAGGAAAGGTCAACAAAGGTCTGCGATGTGGTAGGCTGCGACAAAGAGGCGGAGAGGTCGATAAGCATGAAACAATTCGCCCAATCGTCGCTGAAACTCAAGGACTCCGGGGTCAGAAGCGCGCATTTATGCAAAGATCACTACAAAACGTTCAAGAAAGATACGAAGACAAGCAGAGAGCTTGACCAATATTATTGATCAACATGTTGGACATCCTGTTCTTGGGCACCGGGGCTAGTATCCCATCAAGGGACAGGGCAATGCCCTGCGTGGCGGTCCGCTGCGGCTCCGAGACAGTGCTTTTCGATTGCGGGGAAGGCTCCCAAAGACAGCTGATGATCTCCCCGTTCTCGTTCATGAAAGTGAAGGGAATATTCATCACACACATGCACGGCGACCATTTCCTCGGACTTCCCGGTCTGCTTCAAACGATGGGGCTTTCCGGAAGGAAAGAGAAACTCACCGTCTGCGGGCCTGATGGGATGGCCGGATGCCTTAAGGCGGTCCTTTCGGCGTGCGAAGGGAACATCGATTATGAACTGGAGATCATCGAGATAGATCACGGCGATACCATTGAATTCAGCGGATTCACGGTCTCCGCTTTCAGGACCGACCACAGCGTTCCTTCCTTCGGCTACAAACTGTCCGAGAAGACATCCAAGGGCAGATTCGATGGGAAAAAAGCGTCTGAGCTCGGTCTTCGCCCGGGGCCGGAATACTCCAGGCTGCAGGAAGGCGGGACGGTCGGAAACGTCACCGCCGAGATGGTGATGGGCCCTCCGAGGCCGGGTTGCATCCTCGTCTATTCGGGGGATACTACCCCTTGTGCGGGATTGTCCGAAGCGGCAGATGGAGCGGACGTGCTCATTCACGAATCCACATTTTCCGGCGCCGAACACGTTCTGGCTGCAGGCCACAAACATTCCACCTCCGTGCAGGCTGCCGAAACAGCGGAAAAATGCGGGTGCAGATCGCTTTTTTTAATTCATATCAGCAACAGGCATGAGGATAAAGGCGTCATAGAAAAAGAGGCGAAAGCGGTTTTCGAGAACACTTTCGTGCCGAACGACATGGACCTGTTCCGCATATCAAAGGATGACGTAAAAATTGTTTAAGAGGACGGCCGCTGGTCATTATCACCGGTCGCATTTACTTAAAATATTATGAAACTAATAAGGTGGCAATCACACTGATTTTATGGTGCACCAAGAGGAAGGAAAAATGGCCAAGAAGAATATCCACGTGACCGGCGTTGATGAGATACCTCTGCCGGAGAGGAATATCGAGATCGTAGAGAGAAAAGGAATAGGGCATCCGGACAGCGTTGCCGATGCGCTTGCTGAAGAAGTGAGCAGGGCCCTGTGCAAGATGTACATCAAAGAGTACGGGCACATCCTCCATCACAACACGGACGAGACCCAGATAGCCGCCGGCCAGGCGTCCCCGAAATTCGGAGGCGGCACGGTCATCGACCCATCGTACATTCTCTTGGTCGGCAGAGCGACGACACACGTCGGCGTCGGGAAGGACCTCAGGTCGCTTCCGTGCAAGCCGGTCGCGCTTGCTGCTGCAAGGAAATATCTCGACAAGACGTTCCCGAACCTGGACGCGAACTCGGAGGTCACCTTGGATGCGAAGATCGGAATGGGGTCGGACGACCTTACCGGCGTTTACAAAGCATCAGGCCACTTGGCGAACGACACTTCCTTCGGCGTAGGATATGCGCCTTACTCCCTTACCGACAAACTCACCCTCAAAACAGAAGAGTACATCAACGGCAACCTGAAGAAGAAACTCCCCGAGAGCGGACAGGATGTCAAAGTCATGACATCAAGGATCGGTAACGAGCTGACAATGACGGTAGCGTGCGCAATGGTTGACAAATACATAGCTGATGCGACAGAATACAAATCAGCGATAGATCAGTTATACAATTCCGTTCTGGACAACGCACTGAAGGTAATAGGCTCGTCTAAAGCCACTGTGAAAGTGTTCGTGAACACCGGCGACGACTACAAGAGAAAAGTGTACTATCTTACCTGCACCGGAATGTCCCAGGAAATGGGGGACGACGGGTCGGTCGGAAGAGGGAACAGATGCAACGGCCTGATCACACCGTACAGGCCGATGTCCATGGAGGCCACATCCGGAAAGAACCCAATAACTCACATCGGAAAGATATACAACATAATGTCCAAGCTCATTGCCGATGATGTTGCAAAGAACATCGGCGGGAATGCGGAGATAAGGGTAAGACTGCTTTCTCAGATCGGAAAGCCGGTCTCGGAACCGCTTACCGCTTCGGTCGACATCGTCACTCAAAAGGCAAGCTCCGATCCGAAATTCCAGAAATGGAAGTCCGATGCGGAAGCGATAGCAGAGGATTGGCTTAACAACATAGATAAGGTCACAGAGCTTATCATAAGCGGAAAGGTCAGAACATTCTGAGCCTATCTCCACCGGAGGCAGCGTATGAAAATAATAGACGTTCCGCAGTTCGGGCCTATGTTCAGGTTCTCTGATGCAAACATCTACTGGGCACTTCACCTTCTCTCAGACGGAAGAAGGGTAGGCAGAAAGAAGCTTTCGGAGATGGTCGGCATCGGAGAAGGCAGCATGAGGCGGATAATCGACACGCTGAAAGAGCGTGATTTTATTACCGTTAAGCAGACAGGGATAACCATCACGAGAGCCGGGAAGACATACCTTTCCCAGATCCCGATCAGGGTGGTCGATGTTGACCTCGGCGGATCTACCGTAGGGGCCTACTCTCAAAGCGTACTCGTCCTGGAAGTGTCCGACAAGGTCTACAACGGGATGCAGCAGAGGGATGCGGGCATAAAGGTCGGGGCGACCGGGTGCACAACAGTGGTCATCAGGGACGGGGTGCTCATGATACCCCCGGATTGGAACATTGATGAGCGCAATCCCGAACTTGCTTACAAGATCAGAAAGGATACCGGGATAACGCAGAATGACGTTATCATTGTTGGGAGCGCCGACGAGAAGATCCTTGCAATAGAAGCGGCCATCAACGCCGCTTTCGAACTTATTTGAAACCTTTTACCGTAAACCGGAAGCAGCCAATGAAACACCTGTTCAGCTATTCTGTTTTTCAGCCGCCCGAGAACCTTCCCTGCGGCGGGGATTGCTTAAAGGACATTCGGTGCGACGGCGTTGAGCTGTTCACATTATTCGAAAAAGTTCCGCAATCATACAAAAAGGTCTCGCCGTCGGTCCACCTTCCTTACGCCGTCGACTGGTTCAGCGGATGGACCGGCCGCTGTAACCCGGACGAATTCGACGAAGAGAACGTAAAATTCATCACGTTCGGCAGGGACAGGGAAGAAATGGTCGAGAACATCAGAAAGGCGATAATGTTCGCGTCCGAGATAGAACCCGCCTACGGCGTCTTCCATGCCGGGAATACGAACATGGAGGATGCTATGCACAGAACGCAGAATGATAACAGCAGAGAGATACTCGGGGCGTTCTGCGAAATGGTAAACCAAACGGTCTCAGGCCTGAAAGGCGGCGAACCCCCGTTCAAACTGGCGTTCGAGAACCTTTGGTGGCCGGGGCTGAAGCTGCTTGACCCTTGGGAATACAAGTTCATGGACTCGCATCTGGAGTTCAGCAACTGGGGATTCTGCCTCGATACAGGGCATATGATGAACACCCTCCCCGATGCATACGACGAACAGACGTGCATTGACCGCCTGACGGAGATCTTCGGAAGATACCCGGACGAAATGAAGGACAAGATAGGCACTGTGCATTTCCATCTCAGCACAAGCGCCGAATACAGGAACACGTTCGAGCCTGTCGACAGACCTCCGGGCGAAAAGGCAATGGATGCCGTCACAAGGATCTATCCTCATGTTTCGAAGATCGATCAGCACAGACCGTTCTCGATCAAAGGGTGCAGGCATCTTGTCGATATGCTTTCCCCCGATTTCGTCACGCATGAGATGATGAGGCCGACGATGGACGAGATCATCATGGACTTCTCGCAGCAAAGAGCGTTCTTTGACTGATTATACCGTTCACGCTTTCTTACTCTTGTTCAAGTGATAGACAGTAAGCCCTGCGCAATAAGCGAGACGACCGCGACCACTATCCAGCAGCACAGACCCAACAGAATCGGCCTGGGTCCGCTCTTTATGAGCGATTTCAGATTCGTACTCAGTCCGATCGCGGCCATGGCCATGATTATCATGAACGTGCCTATCCATGCCAGATCACTGGAGAGCCAATCCGGGAATCCTGGGATGGAAGCGATCACCGCTGCCAGAACAAAAAGCAACACGAACCACGGGAATATTTTTCTGAAATTGAAATCTCCGGTGCCGGATTGTTTACTCTTTCTTGCCATATACACCGCCAGGAACAATGTTATGGGAACGATCATCAGGGTGCGCGTAAGTTTGACGATCGTAGCGGTATTCAACGCGATGTTGTTTCCCGCGACAGCGCTCCAGGAAGTGCCTGCGGCGACGACTGATGATGTGTCGTTGATGGCTGTTCCGGCCCACATTCCGAAGCCCGCATCGCTCAGACCCATCATGCGCCCCAGGGCCGGGAAGATAAAGACGGCGATGATATTGAAAAGGAATATCGTCGAGATCGCACGCGCAACCTCGTCATCCTTCGCTTTGATTATCGGCGCCGTCGCCGCGATCGCGGAGCCGCCGCATATCGAGGTGCCTACGCCGACCAGGGTGGTTGTGTTGCCGGGGACCTTTAAGAACTTTCCCACCAAGAAAGCGGCCAGGAATGCGGCGCTCAGAGTGAATACCATCACGATAAGCGATTGTCCGCCCACCTGCAAGATCTTTTGAAAGCTTACGCTGAATCCGAGCAGTATTATGGAATACTGCAGAAGCTTTTTCGAAGTGAACTTAACTCCTTTTTCAAGATTTTTTCTGCTGCTGATAAGTTTAGGAAAAATCGTTGCGATTATGATCCCTGCAAGTATCGCGATCGTGGGGCCGCCGATCTCCGGAACTTTTGTGCCGACGAACCAGGCCGGGAAGGCCACCGCGAGGCATATGATGATGCCCGGCAGAGGTTTGAGGATCTTTTTTGCGGATATTTCCATTTCGATCTCTCTTGAGTGCATAATAACTTTCTTTTGTTTTATATTATGGTCTTTCAACAAAGAGGGAATGGAAATGAGAAAGTCTGCATACGATGCATAATTTGTTAAAAAAACCTGTGCTGATTTACAACCCGGTTGAAACCTTCTCATGTTCAACTTATTTGATGATTTTTAATAACTTGATATATATTAAGCGGAAATGACAAAATGTCGCCCTCGCTCGCGAAAGGCCCGCCGGTCGGGTTGGATAAAGATATAAATCGGTCTTTACCCATACGGAGATAATCGGTTCGAGGAGGGGCGCGGGCCCGAGGAAACACTGCCGAATGATCGGCAGAGGATGGTTATTTTTTCGAGCTGCGGAACGGCATACGGATAGCCATAGCTTCTCTTCGGGAAACAGGAACAACGGAAGAGTAGGCATTTCAATGAAAGCAGATTCAAAAAACAACAGCGGAAAGAAAGGGAACGGGTTGTCGGGAAAACGCTCTTTCCTTTTGTATGCGCTGCTGGCTCTTGTTGTCGTTACAGCAGCGGCGGCCGTGCTCATAGCCCCCGGAGGCTCCGAGAATTCGTCGGCCGCCGGAACGTGGGTCGGAACGGGACTTGTCGATGATCCGTATCAGATCAGCAGTGTGCAAGACCTCGCAGATTTGGCAACCGACGTGAACGGCGGAGTCGGCCATACCGGAGACTATTTCATTCTTACGAAGGATTTGGATCTGAATGTTGCGCCGTATAAGGATTCAGGATGGACTCCGATAGGAAATAGCACTTCGGACCGCTTTTACGGCAACTTCGACGGCAACGGACATATCATATCCAACCTTTACATCAATAACACTACCGAGATCGTCACCGGCCTATTCGGTACGGCAACGAACTGCATTATTGAGAATCTCGGAGTTGTGAATGCGGATGTGACGGGGGCCGGCAGTGTCGGCGGCCTGATAGGCAGCCCCACCCTTTGCACTATTGAAAACTGCTACGTTACGGGCACAGTCTCAGGCAGCACCATTATCGGCGGCGTGGCCGGCAGCAAAAGCGGCGGCACGGTCGAGAACTGCTACAGCAATTGTACTATCAACGGCAACGCCAGTGTCGGCGGCGTGGTCGGATCCAACTCCGGCACGATCGTGAACTGCTACAACACCGGCGCTGTCTCGCAGACCGGCAGCGTAGGCAATGTCGGCGGCGTGGTCGGCTACAACTACACCGGCATGGTCGAGAACTGCTACAACACCGGCGCTGTCACCGGCAGCGGAAGCATTGTCGGCGGCGTGGTCGGCTACAACTACACCGGCATGGTCGAGAACTGCTATAACACCGGCGCTGTCACCGGCAGCGGAAGCATTGTCGGCGGCGTGGTCGGCGCTAACAACAGCACGGTCGAGAACTGTTTCTTCAAATGGGAGAGCGGCGGGTTCAACGGCGGACTCCATGGAATAGGCAATGACATTAGCACAGGAAATTATTCGGACACAGGCGCAGCGCGGACCTCGGATGCCGATCTGCAGACGCTTATCACATTCACCATCGGTGCCTACCTGACCAACGGCAGCTGGGATTTCACCGGTATAGGGGGAGCGCCCCCGGTATGGTTCATGCTTAACACAGTAACATACCCGATGCTGTTCTGGCAGATAGCCGACAGCGGCAGCGGTTCTGATATTTCAGATCCGTTCATTGTAACAACGATGCAGCAGATGGAGAACATACAGAACATATTCGTTGTGAACGGCATAAGCAACGGAAAGTACTGGCAGCTCGGAAAGGATATCGATGCAACGGGATACTTCGCAGAGGGAGGCCCGGGTTACAACGGCGGCGCCGGATGGGTGCCGATCGGATACAGTAATACACAGCCGTTCCAAGGCAGCTTCGACGGCGACGGGCACACGATAACCGGGTTGGTCATCAATGATACCGGTCTTGACAACACCGGCCTGTTCGGATATTTCTACAATGGAGGTCAGATCATTAACCTCGGAGTAATCAACGCGAACATTACAGGCGGCTCTTGCGTCGGCGGTGTGGTCGGCTATCTCCAGGGCGGTTCGGTCGAGAATTGTTTTGTTTCAGGCAACGGTTTCATCAGCGGCAACTCCACGGTAGGCGGCGTGGTCGGCAACAACGTCGGCGGAACGGTCGAGAACTGCTACAATACGATCAGCGTAACCGGCAGTGGAGACACAGTCGGCGGCGTGGTAGGCAGCAACACCACTGGCACGGTCGAGAACTGCTACAATACAGGCGATGTCACTCTGACCGGCAGTGGAGACACTGTCGGCGGCGTGGTCGGCCTCAACATCGACGGCATGACAGAGAACTGCTACAACACCGGCGCTGTCACTGGCAGCGGAATCTTTGTCGGCGGCGTGGTAGGCTACAACGACGACACGGTCTCGAGCTGTTTCTTCCTGAAGATCGGAACGCTTAGCGGGATAGGCTACGGTACAGGCACCGCCGTGTCTTTCGTGGCTGGCGCTCCGGCGAGCACGTTCACTACTGCTCTGGGCTGGGATTTCGATAACATATGGGGGATATACCTCAAAGGCAACAACCCAAGTAACCCCGGCTACGGCTACCCGTACCTGAAGACGATCGACAATTTCATTCTGATAACACCTGACGGCGGAGGCAAGGTCTCCGACGGAAACCCAGCCCCTGCGCCCGCGTGGACGTCCGACAATCCCTCGGACCCGAGTCTGTTCACAGGCTCCCTTTCTTATTACCCTTTACCTGCGATCAATGCAAACACGTATAACATAACGAGAGGGACCCTTGACAGCCCGTACTATCAGATCAGTTTCAATGACGGTGTTCAGTACGAGATACTCTCCACTGATCAGATCGCCGACAGCGGCAGCGGTACGGATAAGGATCCGTATATCGTTTCGTCGATGGAGCAGATCGAGAACATAAACGTACTCACAGAGAACGAACAAAGCAACGAAGTGTACTGGCAGCTCGGAAATGATATAGATGCTACAGGTTATTTCGCAAGCGGAGGCCTGGGATACAACGGCGGCGCGGGATGGGTGCCGATAGGGACCGATGTAAAACAGTTCTACGGCATCTTCGACGGCAACGGGCACACAATAACCGGACTTCTCATCAATACCGGCAGCGACTTCGCCGGCCTGTTCGGGTATGTCAACAACAGCGGCGAGATCATGAACCTCAGCCTTACGGACGTAGATATCACAGGCGGCAATTACGTCGGCGGCGTGGCAGGCTGCAACGCGGGCACGATCGAGAACTGTCAGGTCACCGGTACTGTCGGCGGCGACACTGTCGGCGGCGTTGTTGGTATCAATTATGGCACTGTGAATAAATGCTGCAACGAAAGCGATGTCACCGGCATCACTTTCTATGTCGGCGGCGTGGTCGGCAACAACGCCTACGGCACGGTCGAGAACTGCTGTAACACCGGTACCATTGACGGCCAAGGTGATATCGGCGGCGTGGCCGGGGCCAATGGAAGCAACAGCACTGTCAAGAACTGCTATAACGCCGGCCAGGTCACCGGCAGCGTAAACGATGTCGGCGGCGTGGTCGGCCTCAACAACGGCGGCATGACAGAGAACTGCTATAACGCCGGTGCTGTCGACGGCAAAAGTTACTACGTCGGCGGCGTGGTCGGCTACAGCCAAATAGACGGTACAGTCAAAAACTGTTACAATATCGGCGCTGTCACCGGCGGCGCAGATAGTGTCGGCGGTGTGCTCGGCTACAACGACTATTATAGTTTGTTAGAGAACTGCTATAACGCAGGAGACGTCAATATCACCGGCAGCGGAAGCAATGTCGGCTGCATGGCCGGCTTCAATGACAGTAACGCCACGGTCGAGAACTGTTTCTTCCTGGAGAGCGGGACGCTTTATGGAATTGGCAACGATCACACGAACGCAGGTGCCGTGAAGATAGGGGATGCGGAGATGCGTACGCAGGACACGTTCCCCGCTTATGACTCAACGAGCGGAAAAGGCTGGGACTTCGGCAGCACGGGTCCGTGGGGGTTGTATCTAAGCGGCAATGGCCCGGGTGAACCCGGTTACGGCTACCCCTACCTCAAGACGATCGAGAACTATATCCTCATCGTACCGAGCAGCGGCAAGGTCTTTGACGGGAGCCCGCCTCCTGCCGACGCATGGTCGACCCAAGGATTTTACAACCCTGACCGCCCGATTACAGTAACGCTCGCCTATGATCCTCCGAACCAGGCTGATGTCGGGAAATACAGCGTGACCGTCGGACCGGTGAAGAGCCTGTATTATCAAATATCCATCGTGGATGATGCGATCTATGTGATCTCCGCGCAGCAGGCACCCGGCACGAGTTATACAATAACGGCTTCGTCTGATTCGAACTCGACGATAACCCCCTCGGGACAGGTATCTGTACAGGGAGGCAGCAGCGTGACGTTCACTTACTCAGCGGCAAGCGGATACCACATATCGTCGGTAACTGTGAACGGCAAGGACCTTACGCAGGACCAGATCACCGGCTCGTACACTTTCACTAACGTTTTGTACAACAGCACGATAGTTGTGAAGAGTGCTCCGGGCGCGCCTATTACTTTGACGATATCCATCGCTCAGGGTAATGGATACGCCGAATACAGCGTGAACGGTTCCGACTTCGTCAGATACGTTTCGCCTGTTCCGCTGAACGTTTCCGACAGCGTAACGGTAAGAGCGAACGCCGGCGACGGCTACAGCTTTGCGAAGTGGGAGACACCGGCGACGGAAACTAATTCGGAGGTCACTCTCACTGCCACATCATCGCTTTCTCTGAAGGCCTACTTCAGCGAGAGCACCGGTCCCGCTGACAACGGCAACAGCAGCAACAGTAATCTTTGGATATGGGTGCTGGCGGCAATAATCGTACTGATCATCATCGCCGTCATTATCTTGTTTCTGTTAAAGTTCAATAAGTGAGGGACAGAGAAGAACACCGGATCGAAAAAGAGTTGAAACACCTTCGATAAACCTTTCAAACACGGGGCGGGCAGCCCCGTTTTTTTATTAGATAACTTGGAATATTTCATTGAAAACGGTTGCCCGAGCCCGTGAAAGGCCAGCGTGTCAGAAATATATAGATATATAGAGATGTTATTTACAGTTACAGAAGCGATCGATTCGGGGAAGAGCGCGGGCCGAGGAATACTGCGGAAAGAACTGCCGCATGATGTTTATTTTTCGAGCTGCGAAACAGCAATGGAATGGCTGTGATTCCTCTTCCGGAATAAAGACGTACGGCAGAGGCGGGCCTAATATGAGTACACATTCAAAAAACAACAGCGGAAAGAGGGGAATTACGGTGTTGGGGAAACGCTTTTTCCTAGTAATCGGGATACTGGCGCTTGTAGTGTTTTTTATCGCCCTGGGGGCTGCGTTCATACCGCAAGGGGGCCACGAAAATAAGCCGTCCGCCGTAACATTGTTCGGGACCGGAACGGTCAGCGATCCGTATCAGATCGGCAGCGTGGAAGACCTCGCGGAACTGGCGGACGATGTGAACATCAACGGCAACTTCCACACCGGGGACTGGTTCATTCTTACTGCTGACTTAGATCTTAACGTTTCGCCGTATAATGATACAGGATGGACGCCGATAGGTCACGACGATACCAATAGTAGCCGCTTCGAAGGCAACTTCAACGGCAACGGGCATACTATTTCCAATCTTTATATCAATGACACATCTAACGACAACATCGGCCTGTTCGGTTTGGTTTGGAACGGAACCATAGAGAACCTCGGTGTCTTGAACGCAGATGTAACAGGAGATGTTGTTGTCGGCGGCGCGGTCGGCTCCGCCTACTACAGCACTATAGAAAACTGCTACGTTACGGGCAAGGTAACCGGCGAAGGCAGTGTCGGCGGCGTTGTCGGGACGGGTCTGATGAGCACGATCAAGAACTGCTACAATGCCGGTGCTGTCACCGGCGACGGGGACTGTGTCGGCGGTATTCTCGGCGTCAATAGCGGCGTTGTCGAGAACTGCTACAACATCGGCGATGTCTATGGCGGTAATGTCAGTGTCGGCGGTGTGGTCGGATACAATGACAGTAATAGCATAGTCGATAACTGCTACAACATCGGCGATGTCGCCGGCAAAGGACAAAGTGAAGGTGGCGTGGCAGGCACCAATTACGGCACGATCGATTACTGCTACAATACCGGCGCTGTCAATGTCAATTACGGAAGCTATGCCGGTGGCGTGGTCGCAGACAACTTTGGCACGGTCGAGAATAGCTACAATGTCGGCGCTGTCTACTGCGTCGGTAACGATGTCGGCGGCGCGGTCGGGTGGAACGAAACCGATGGCACGATCGAGAAATGCTTTAACACCGGCGATGTCCGCTGCAGCGGAAGCGAAGTCGGCGGGGTGGCCGGCTTTAATGACGGCACGGTCCAAAAATGCTATAACACCTGCAATGTCACTACAATAGGCAGCAGAAGCGATGTCGGCGGGGTGGTCGGCGGCAACAGAGGCATGGTCGAGAATTGCTATAACAAAGGCGATATCCCCAACACAGGAACCTACGTCGGCGGGGTGGCCGGCTACAACGGCAGCGGCGGCACGATCGGGAACTGCTACAACATCGGCGCTGTCAACGGCGACGGAAGCAATGTCGGCGGCGTGGTCGGCAGCAACAGCGGCTTCGGCACGGTCGAGAACTGTTTCTTCAAAAGGGAGAGCGGCGTGTTCAACAGTTCTCTCCATGGAATAGGCAACACCGGCTCTGATACAGGCGCCGAGCCCACCTCAGATGCCGATATGCAGAAGATGAGCACATTCACCACCGGGACCGGCCTGACCAACGGCAGCTGGGATATTGACAGTATCGGAGGATCATCACCGGTATGGTTCATGCTCGACAGCGAAACATATCCGAACCCGACGTATCCGATGCTGTTCTGGCAGATCGCCGACAGCGGCAGCGGTACGGAAACGGACCAATACGTCATCACTACTGTTCAGCAGCTTGAGAATATTCAGAACGTATTTGTTATGCACAAAGAAAGCAGCGGAGTGTATTGGCAGCTCGGAAAGGATATAGATCTTACGGGATACCTCGCAGAGGGAGGTCCGGGGTACAACGGCGGCTTCGGATGGGTTCCGATCGGAAGCAGCAACACTTATTCTTTCATCGGCAACTTCGACGGCAGCGGTCACACGATAACCGGGCTGTTCATTAATTCGGGCTACTACTACGTCGGTCCGTTCGGGTATGTTTACAGCGGGTGCGAGATCATGAACCTCGGCGTTGTGAACGCGAACATTACAGGCGGATTCTATGTCGGCGGCGTGGTGGGCTACAACAACGGCGGCACGGTCGAGAGCTGCTATGTTACAGGCACTGTCTACGGAAGCGGAAGCGATGTCGGCGGCATCGCCGGATACGCCAGCGGCACGGAAGAGAACTGCTACAATACCAGCACTGTCACCGGCAGAGGAAACGCCGTAGGCGGCGTGGCCGGATAC
>Ga0123353_10003932_pt1 | contig 18990 bp, 12 predicted proteins | sample TergutLab28metaG_3_FD_92763 | JGI IMG/M metagenome (GOLD analysis project Ga0123353, IMG submission 92763) | Labiotermes labralis P3 segment gut microbial communities from Petit-Saut dam, French Guiana - Lab288 P3 | ecosystem: Host-associated > Arthropoda: Insects > Digestive system > Gut ... | reverse complement strand
TCAACCATAAGCTAATGTTCACGTATGTATTTACCGATTTTCATGTCTTCGCGCTGGATGTGGTTGACCAGCCACTGTGCTATCACCACATGCAAATTCGCGCTCAACTCTTCAGTTGAACCATTTTCCCGATAACTGCGAATGAGAGTGCCTACGGTGGCCTTAAAATCCTCATGGAGTTGCCTGTGTTTTTCGTAGTCGGGGTAATTACACTCAACCTGTAAAGCTTCTTCGTCACGGAAATGCTGGACAGTGTAGTCGACCAGGAAGTCGAGTGTTTTCCGCAGTTCCTCTTTTTCGGTTCCATTTATGCAGGCTTCTATGAGTTCACTCACTATCTCGAATAATCGCCTATGCTGCGAATCGACATGCTCATTACCCAGTTCGTAAGATATAGACCACGCAAGACCGTGTTTAATGCCACTCATAACTAATTCACCTCTTGGTCATTTATATTTTTTATGCGCAATTCAACACAGTTTAACATTTTTGCGTTCATTTGTATAGATTTATTGTAGAAATTTCTGAATAGTACTAAAAAATTAGTACACCGCGACAAATCGCAGCGTTGGCCACTCGCGGCTTTGGGTGATGCTTATTTCCAGGCTTTCTGCCTCCACAGGATCGAATGCGCAGATTTTTTTGAAACCGACAGTTGTGCCGGTAAAAACAGGTCCGCGCCTGCCTTCGCTTACCATGGCAATCTCAAAAGACTCGATGCGCTGGCTCTGCCTGATCTGCTCGCATAGCACGACCCGCCGTATCGACCGCTTGCTTGCGAAACGTATCGTGACGACAGCGGCCTGTGGATCACCGCGCCAGAAACTGTCATCGTCCATAAGTACATGGGAAATATCCTTCCCGGCCCCGTCCGTTGCTACCGCGCCGGCGCACAGATTACCGCCATAGATCGAGCGCAGCAATGAACCCAGTTCCCTGAGCCTCGCCGCGTCATTTTCGTTGACACGCCCGTCGTTGTCAGGCGGGATGTTCAGGAGCAGCACGGCATTGCCACCAACGCTGGTCTCGTAAATATGCAGGAGATCGTCCACACCGCGCAGCTTGTCGTTCTCCTCCGGATGATAGAACCACTCAGGCCTGATGGAAACATCCACCTCTGCGGGATACCAGCATAACGTCGGCTCATTCTCCAGCGCGCCCCTGCTGCCCAAATCGTCCTCCATAGGGGACAGCGGCTTATGGGCATCCTCCTGTTGGGAACTCGCGGCGATTGATGTCCTGTCCCGCAAACGCGCTGACACTACGCTCCACTCGCTATCCCTCGTGATTCCGGATTCGTTTCCGATCCATCGCACGTCCGGCCCCATGCTGGAGATGACAGCGTTCGGTTGATTCTTACGAATGATCGCAAAATACCGGTCCCAGTCGTAAACCTGGACGCGCCCGTCCGGCCCTTCGCCGCAAGCGCCGTCAAACCACAGCGTGTATAGCTCGCCATAGCGCGTGGTCAGTTCCTCCAGCTGACCGCAGAAGAAGTCGTCATATGCCGCGCCCTGACCGTAGGTCCGCTCGTGTCTATCCCAGGGGGAGAGGTATATACCGAATTTCAACCCGTACCCGCGGCACGAGTCCGCCAGCATCGCGACGACGTCCGCAGGCTTCCCGGACGACATGACGCTGTGGCTGGTATAGGCTGTGGGCCAAAGGCAAAACCCGTCGTGGTGCTTGGCCGTGAGGATGCAGGCTTTGATCCCGGCTTCCAGTATAGCCTCGCACCACTGGCCGGTATCCAGACGGGCAGGATTATAGATAACGGGGTCTTCCTGTCCGGTCCCCCATGACCTGTTGGTGAAGGTGTTCATGCCAAAATGGAAGAAAGCGGTAAACTCCAGCTCCTGCCAGGCAACCTGCCTGTCGGAAGGCCGCACGGCGGTGAGCCGCCCGGTCCCGGCGCTGTTCCCGCTTGCGGCAGATCCTTTAGAAATATCAATAGGAAACATAATCATTCCTCTCCTAATTAATAACTATACCAGCAGATCGCCCCGCTATCGAGTGCCAGAGGAAACTCCTTACCCGACGCGCAGACTATGGTTTCCCGCGGTTGCGCGGTGTTATTCACAACACAATACTGCCTCGTTTCCGGATAGACATGTATTTCCGTCCTCGGGTTTTCACTGTACCATTCCCTGAGTTTCCCATCTTTTCCGCAGGCCCACATGATGGCTCTATGCAACACGCGCGCGTTTTCGGCGCAATAGGGCAGGCCGCCAATATAAACTGTCCTGCCTTCGTAATAACTGTTGGCGGCCAGCTGCACTTCCTTGTCCCGGCACGCCAGTATGTCCGCGCCCGTGGAATACACGTTTTTCTTGCCCTCACCGAAGTCGATATCCCCGGAAATGCCTTCGGTGATAAAGTGGGAAATGACCTCCCAGTTCCATTTGTCATATCCCAGCGTGAAACCGCGCTCGAGCTCCACCCCGAGGGCGCCACCCAACTGGAAGAACCGTCCCTGTTTCTGATATGCGCATGGCTCGCCCACGCCGATGAACCCGCCGCCCCCGGCGATGTATGAGCGGATGAGCGCAACGATTTCCGGGTCGCCCCAGTTTTCGCCGCCGCAGTGGGCTGTGCCCTCATCGCCAACATTGATGATCACATCGATATCATCCAGAATGCCGGCGTTTTGACGTATATCGTCGAAATTAATGAACTGTACGTCGAAAGGCGCGCCGCTAAGGATCTCGATTATCCCGGCGTAACTGTAATTCTGTTTCTGGTAAAGGGCATGGTGGACCATGTGGCAGCCCCAGCTCCGTACCCTGCCCCACGCGTTGAGGACAGCCACGCGGGCAAGGCACAGCGGTTTAGTACGCGCCCTGTCGTAAAGGTCGCGGAACTCATCCGCCACACGCGTAACGTAATCCATGAATTCCGGGAACTCAAGGGCAAGTTTCAGGTAACCGCCATACCCGATCCTGTCAACCGGACTGCGCAGTATTGCCCGCCGTGCCGTAAGCCAATTGTACTCAGCCTCGGCTCTTGGGTCGCCGCCCTCGTGGAACGTATCGGGGAAGAAGTACGGCAAGAAGCGCCCCTCAGTATACTTGACGCCGGGAATGTCGCTTATGAGCCGGAGGGTCGAGCCGTTGCCGACGCTGCCGACGACCGCGTCAAGGCCGATGGATTTGAACTCATCCATATAAGGCTCTGTGCCGATCCAATGGTCGCCGAGGAACATCATCGCCTCGCGGCCTTCCTCATGGACGATATCGACCAGTTCTTTCGCGAGCGAGCAGACCTCCCTGCGCTGGAAGGCCATGAAGTCGAGGAACTCTTTAGAAGGGACGCGGTACTGGCCGTTGTAATACCCCTGGTCGATTATGAACTCAGGCCTGAACTTATACCCGCATTCCTGTTCGAATTGCTCGAGTATATACGGGCTGACGCTCGCGGAATAACCGTACCAGTCGACATATTTCTCGCGCCGCAACTCGTCGAATATCAACGTGAACTGATGGAAAAATGTGGTGAATCTGACGACGTTGACATATGGCTTCGCTCTGAGGAAATCACGCAAACGTTTCTTCGAGAACTCCCGTGTCTTGGGTTGGCGCACATCGAACGTGATCTGCCGCTCAAAATCTTTCCAGTCGTTGGTGACGGCGTTGTACATATGGACGGGGTCCCATATCAGATAAGCGAGGAAACTCACGCTGTACTCGTGAAACGCGGAGGTCCCGCTGATTTCGACCTCCCCGGAATCTTCGAGATAAGCCCATTGATCCACGGGGACGACACAGCCGGAAGTCCGGTCTATGACCTCCCACCACCGCCTTATATCGTCATTGTCGTTGACCTTAAGAAGGTCTTTGCTGATGCCCTCGAGCAAGCGGATACGCAACGCCCCGCCGAGGGACACGTGGAAAGCCGTAGTGACGTAACACTGCTGGATCTCGTCAGGGTTGTTTCTTGCCCACTCGTTATCCTTGCGCGTCGTATAGTAGGTGGCGTAAATCTTCGCCGGGACATCGGCCAGCTCCGGGGGGAAATCCGTCCCGTCCGCGTCGCGCAGGGCGTCCGCGCCCCAGCGCTCCATAGTTTCCAGCGTCTGGCCGACTATATCCAAATCCGTGGGAACAGTGAGCCGGCCCGTTTTCCGTTCTGCCATAAGTTAACATCCCCTTTGTTATAATTATTTGATTTGTTTAATGCGGGTTAACAATAATTTCGTATCGCGCGCTCTCACATACTGCCTCTCGCTGCTTTTTTGCCGTATTCGCTGGGCGAGATCCCATGATACTTCTTAAACACCCTCGCGAAGTAAAATTGATCGCTCATGCCGACGGCCGAGGCTACAGCGCTCATATACGCATTGCCAATGGTAATCAGAGACGCCGCGCGCCGCATGCGCAGGCTGTTGATATACCGGAACATCGGCGAACCTGTCTCGCGGTTGAACAGGCGGCATAAGTAATCGCGGTTCAGGCTGACTGACTTAGCCACATCGTCAAGGGTGATGCTTTCCTGGTAGTGGAAGTGTACAAAAAGCAGTGCGTCGCGTACCTCTTTCCTGTATTTTTCATACCGTTTGAACAGTTGCGAATCGGAGTTGTCTAAAACTCCGGATAGCCGCGCGCACAGACCGGCTAGAAAAGCATCCGTATTGTCCGGGATCTTTATATCCGCATCATCCGAGGTAAAAGTATGCGAGCCCGCCGGGAAAGCAAAAGCTATCATATCCGCCGCTTTACGGAAAAATTCTATCGCTTTTACAGGAAGGACCGGTACAGACGCGAGCCTGTCCATCAGCCCGCTCAAATACGCGCCGGCCTGTTCGCCGCCCTGCCCGTAATACGCCGAGACATAACCGGACGCCGCAGTGACAGGATCAAATGACTTCGGAATGGGACGGAACGCCAAATCATCAAGATACTGGACCTCCGGTAATGAGGTATAGAAGAACACGCGGGACGCCTGCTCAAACTCCGGATACATGCCCCGCGCCTGTTCGAGGGGCATTGAGGTCTCAACAATCAGAGCCCTCGAGCTTAAGCTCAGGTACACCTGAATCTGGCGGACTGTCTGCTGAAGCTTATCCATTACGCGCTGAGCCGTCTCCCCGGGTTCACTGACCGGGATCAGCAAAAACACATCTTTCCCGCTCATCAGCTCGATTTCCGCGCCGGTTTCGGCAAACATCTGCTCTATAATGACAAGTGCCCTGCGCGCGGGTTCGTTCGTATCGTGGGTCACGCCGATATGCCGTATCGACAGGAAACAAGGATAATATGAGTCCGTGCGTGGTTTCTGAGGGCCGCTTTTTTCCACGACCTGAGCCGCGGCGGCGCTGAGCTGCTTTCGCAGTTTATCACCATCGATGTCAAGTTTGAGCATATAGTTGACGGCGCCGCTTGTCAACGCGGTGCGCACCAGCTCGAAGTCGGCATAGTTGCTCAGCACGAGGATAGCGCCGGTAAAACCATCGTCATTAAGGGCCTGTATCAAGTCAAGCCCATCCATTACCGGCATCCGCAAGTCAGTCAGCACGATATCCACAGGATTCGCCCTGATATACGCCAGCGCTTCGGCGCCGTTAGAAACAGCGGCGGCAAGCCGGAACCCGGAGGCTTCCCAGTCCAGCATCTTCCTCAAGGCAATGCGCATTACAGCCTCGTCGTCCGCCAGCAGCACGTTATACATCGCTACCGCCCCCTTGTGATGGTCCGGTTTCTTGTTTGGATTCCGGTATTATCACCCGGCAAATGGTACCTTCTCCTGGTTTACTGTATATCTCAAGACCATGCTCATCGCCGTAATAGAGCTTGAGCCGCTCATCCACATTCGAGATGCCTATTCCCGAGAACTTCTTATGGGAATGCTTGTTGACCGATTCTATGTCGAAGCCATTCCCGTCGTCGCTGATTTCCAGCAGGACGCACTCATCCTGACGGCGGCAACTGATGGTCACCGTTATCCGCCGGCCCGACTCGGAACCGTGTAAGACAGAGTTTTCCACAAGCGGCTGCAAGATAAAGCGCGGTATGGGACACGAAAGGACAGTCTCGTCGATTTCCTCCACGACGTTGAAGCAATCGGCGTACCGGATTCTCTGGATCGCCAGATAATGGGACAGATTGTCGAGCTCCTCGCGGACAGAAACCAGTTCGTCGTCGCTGAGAAGTATTCCGCGTAAAAGCTGGGAGAGCGAGGTAATGCCGTCGCTGATAACGGCGGGAGCGTCGTTTATTACGGCTAACCATTTGAGTGTCCCCAAAGTATTAAACAGGAAATGGGGATTGATCTGATATTGCAGCGCCGCGAGTTCCAGTTCGCGTTTTCGCCGCTGATCCTCCATGCGCATCAGCGCCATCGATTCCAGCTCCACCGTGTACTTGTCAATGGCTCTGGCTAAAAAGCCCAGCTCATCAGGGTTTTCGTCCATCACCGGACCGGCTTCCCCGTCCGATAGATTGCCGATGATCCTGCGGATGGGATAATCGACGCTTCTATAGATCAGCAGTGAAAGGACTACGCTAAGCACGATCGCGACAGCGGTAAGCAATAATATCCGCAGCAGAACCGGCCGCATTTCAGAGTCGATATAGGAAAGCGGGATGGTCGCGATCAAGTACGCGTTATAGCGGGGTATAGCGCTGAATACGGCGAAGGACTGAATCCCGTTCCAGTTGACCGTGAAGATATCCCCGCCGCTGCCCGACGATTCCATGAGAGCGGAGTAGAGTTGCGTGTCGCGCAGCGGCGTGCCCGCCTCGGTGACGCTGGCGGAAAGCACAGTGCCATCCGCGGCCATCAGAATCATTTCCCCGCCTAAGTTGGTCCCGCTGAATATCCGCTCTTTTAGTAACTCAGGGTCAACTATGGCGAATATATAGCCGATATGCTCAACGCCCCGCGGATACCTGTGGATTTTCCGCCCGATCGCTATGCTTCCGGCCGGGTAACCGCCGATATATTGCAAGCTGTCCATAGGGGAGGCAGCCTCGGCGTCGTCAAGAAGGCGGATGAAACCGCTCTCCAGTAAGCGAAGGCGGCCATCGTCAAAGAGTATCTCGCCGTTTGTCCCCGCTATCCTCAGGCCCCGGAAATAACCGCCGACGATGATGATGTTTGACACAGCTCGCCGCAGGTTGCCTCCGCTTTCACGTTCCGACAGCGCCTCCTGGACATCTGTCGAAACGGACGATACGTCGATCCACTGGGAATACCGCGACAGCTCCGCCGATAAGACAGTGCCAAGCTGTTGAACGGAAAGGATCGACATATCGGTCAACCTTTGGGTGATCGAGCCGGCGTAAGCACGGTACGCGTAAACCCCGACCAGAATCGTTGGAATGATGGAAACGAACAACAGTGCCGCAAGCAACCGCGTACGTACGTTGACCCGGCGTATCAACTCTTCAAGCTTCATGGCGCGCTCCAAATAATAGTGAGGTGTATTAGTTTGATTATAGCAAATATAGCAGTGGAGTATATGCAAAGTCAATAAAATCCATAAAAATGTCAATCATATCTATGTAAAATATTTTAACAAATTGTTAAAATATATGTGCAAAAATTCTGAATTTTAGGAGGATATTATTATGAAGAGACTCATTGGTGTTCTATTAGCAGCGGTCATGCTCATGGCTTTCCTTGCAGCGTGCACCCCTACTGAAACACCTACTGAACCGCCGTCCGAAGTCCCCCCCAGCGAGACCGTCAGCGAAGTCCCCTCGACCTCGCCTTCCCCCAGCGATGAATCCGAAGACCCCGGCGAACCTGAAGAGCAAGAACTAAACATCGCGATTTTCCAGGGTGGCTACGGCCCCGAGTTCTGGGAGGAGATTATTAAGAGATTTGAAGCGGACAATCCGGGCGTTACGGTCAACATGCAGATCAGCCCCGAGATCGGCGACATCATCCGTCCGCAAATCGTGGCGGGGGATGTTCCGGACTTCCTGAACATGAACGACAACGACCAGACCGGCGTAGTCCTGTCCCTGATACAGGACAATGGCTTGCTCGACATTACCGACGTCTTTAACGGCCCGCAGTACGACAGCGACGCGCCGCTCAAAGACAAGATAATCGACGGCTTCCTGGAGAGCGCGAAATGCGCCCCCTATGGCGACGGTAAAATCTATCTTGGCCCCAGCAACGCCGGCCCGATGGGGCTTGTGTACAACAAGAACCTGTTCGAGCAGCAAGGCTGGAGCGTCCCCGTGACGTGGGACGACTTCTTCGCCCTCGGCGATCTGGCCAAAGCGGAAGGCATCTCCCTGCTGACATATCAAGGCATCTATCCCGGATATATGGAGAGTGTTCTGTTCCCGGCTATCGCCTCTAAGATCGGGCTCGAGGATTTCAAGAAGATCACATCCTACCAGCCCGGCATCTGGACAGACCCGCGCGTGGTTTCGGTGCTGGAGCAGTTCGCTAAGATCTACTCGGGCGGATACCTGATGCCCGGGACCGTGGCGCTCAACCACACCCAGTCGCAGACTGATCAGATGAATGACAAAGCGCTGTTCATCCCGAACGGCACATGGATGGAAAACGAAATGGAAGACGCCGAGCGTGCCGAGGGCTACAGGTTCGCCCTCACTCCGCCGCCGGTTGATAGCGCGGGCGCCACACGTTACATAATGAGTTCGGTCGAGCAGTTCTCCATCCCCGCAAGCGCCAAGAATCCGGAGCTCGCGAAACGCTTCATGCGCTTTATCTACACCGATGACGCCATCAAGCTGTACGCCGAGCTGTGCGGAGCGGTCATGGCTACGAACAACGCCCTCGATTTGGTCTCACAGTATCTCACCGACGGCGTCGCCGGCATGTTCGGCTCCTACAGCGAGCCAAACGCCGCCGCGATAATCGTTGGGTTCGACGCTGTTCCGGAAGGCTCCAACATAGTCCCCGGCGACGAAATATTCCAGCCGCTTTCCGATGTCATGACAGGCAGCATGACAGCGCAGGAGTGGGCGGAGAGCATTGACCAGGCATATCAGGACATCCAGGCAGGACGATAGCCTGACTGATAATATCTGGAATACCAAATAGCTATAGCGCCCGGTGAGAAACCGCCGGGCGCTTACTTAAAAAAGATACGCTACAAGATCAACTTTCTAAAGGGGGGTGTGTATTATAATGAAAAAAGCGATTAAGACTCCATGGCTGTTTATTGCGCTCAGTACGCTCCCGGCACTGATCCTGACGATTTACTTCCTGTTATGGCCGGCAATCCAGGTGTTTTGGTTGAGCCTGACTAGCGCGACCACTCTCAACTTTTTTAACGCCAAGTTCGTAGGGCTTGACAACTTCAAGTATATGTTTGGAGACAGGCGATTCATTCAAGCGCTGCAAAACACGTTCAAGCTGCTTGCCGTGACGCCGGTCATCACCGTGCTCTTTGCTCTCATACTGGCCTTTACGGTGACCCAGAGCAAACTTAAGGAACGCTCATTCTACCGGACTGTGTTCTTCTTTCCCGCGATAGTATCGATGACGGTCATAGGCATCGTCTGGTCGTTCGTCTTCCATCCAACCATGGGCATACTAAACAGCCTGCTCGAGGCGATTGGTCTCGGAGCGCTTGCGCAACCATGGATAGGCCAGCGGAGTACGTCCCTTTGGACTATAGCCGTAGCGCTTATTTGGCAAGCGGCCGGCTATTATATGGTCATGCATATCGCCGCCATTGACGGTATAACCAAGGATGTCTACGAAGCTGCCACCATAGATGGCGCGGGACCGGCGCGAAAACTCTTCAGCATAACCCTGCCGCTGGTCAAGGATATCGTGGGTATTACATTCGTGTTCGCGATATCCGGAGTCCTTAACCATAGCTTTGTGCTTTCTTCCATAATGACCGGCGGCGGTCCGAACGGGGCGTCGAACGTGTTGTTGTACTATATCTACAAACAGGGTATGGAGAATGGCAGCTTCGGTTATGCCATGGCCATAGCGGCGTTCACGCTGTGCCTTGCGGTCGCGTTGTCGGTACTGTCGCGGCTGCTGTCAAGCAAAAAGGAAGGGTAGGTGATATCTATGGAAAGCACTGGGATCTTAAGAGCCAGAAGTATTATTGGCAGGTGGATCGTGCGGCTGTTTCTCATAGTTTTCACGGTCATTACGCTGTTTCCCGTTATCTGGAATATATACTCTTCGCTCAAGACGAACGCGGAGTTTCTCGGCGACCCGTTCGCGCTGCCTGTCGGATTCGCGTGGGATAACTATGTGCGGGCATGGCAAAAAGCGGACATAGCCAAAAACTTCTTCAACTCAATTTTTGTTACGCTCATATCTATCGGAGTCATTATGGTGTGTGTGATCCCCTGCTCTTACTGCCTTGGCAGGTATAAGTTCTTCGGGTCAAAGGCAATGAACACGCTGTACATGATCTGTATCTTCATTCAAGCTACTTATATAATGATACCCCTGTTTCTCCAGATGAGCAACGCGGGCATGACCGGTAAGCTCGTACCTCTGAGCGTGCTGTACGCGGCTACGCAGTTTCCGTTCTCTATATTCCTGATGACGGGATACATGCGCACCATACCAAAAGACTATACTGAAGCGGCTATGATCGACGGGTGTAATAATTTCCGTATTCTCACGCAGGTCGTCGCTCCTATGGCTAAGCCCGGCATAGTGACTGTCTGTATGCTGTCCGCTATGGCCGCATGGAACGAATACCCGCTGGCGCTGGTCATGCTGGCTGCGACGCCGGATAAACTAACGCTCCCCATCGGGCTGGCAAGGCTGTATGAGATACAGCGTTACTCAACCGACTGGGGCGCGCTTTTTGCGGCTCTCGCGATAGTTTTGATACCGACGATCATCATGTTTGCCATCGGCCAGCGTTACCTTATCCAGGGCATAAGCGCCGGCGGGCTTAAGGGTTAATCACTCAGCTTCCTATTGTACCGTTGGCCGGGCGTGACCGTTCTCACGAGCGTCCCGAAGCCGTTTTAGTCACTTTTACCTGACCCATGAACCATCCCACCATGCTCATACCCACCAGAAGAACATATATCAATAAAGGAGATGAATCAACGCATATGACAATATCCAGAGCAAGGAAACTGATAGCCACCGCGCTTGCAGCCATGATTATTGTGAGTATCGTAGTTCCAATCGGCGCGTCCGCCGAACCCGCCAGGGATACCGGTCGCGACTACTATGTCTCGATAAGCGACGGAAACGACGGAAACGACGGCTCGCTTGCGGCTCCCTGGAAAACGCTGACTAATGTCAATGATACGGAATTCCAGCCGGGAGACCATATCTACTTCAAAGCGGGGGACGAATGGCGCGGCCAGATAAACTTCAAAGGGTTCGGAACCGATGACAACCCTATCATTGTTGACTTCTATGGCGACAAAGCCATTCATGGCAACCTGACCGACTATCCCGCTGTCCACGGAATGGGCGGGGAAGGCCTTGACGACGCCGGCAAACCCATTTCGCCGGCAGGTCACTTCGAGCAGGGGTATTCAGGCACTATCATGATGGTCAATACCACCAACTGGCAGATACGCCACCTGCAGGTCACCAATGACAACATGGAGGCAAACGGGACATTCGAGTTCCGTAACAATATCCACTCTAATTTCAGGCAGAGGTTCCCCAACGCCAGGACACAGGGTGAAACGGGGCATAATACTACTACCCCATACAACACCGAGAGCGGCGGCGCGAACAGCGCAAGACCAAACATGGCGATGAACCTCATCAGCTTTAACCCGGTGACGCGCCGCGCCATGAACGAGCGTAACGGCATCATGCTCATCCTCAACCCCGACGTGTTGCCTGGAGAGCATTTCAATGATTTCTCCATGCGCAACGTGTCCGTCGAGGATATGTATATCCACGATGTTGATGGAATCCAGTACTGGAACCGGCAATACGCCGACGCCAGATTCCAGGGCGCGATCATGGCATTCCTCGAGGGCAGCTCCGTGCCCGGCATGACCTTTGAGAACCTGACGATAAAAGGAAACGTCATGAACAAGGTGGGCACGATGGCGATAGCCACCTTCGACTTCAGCGACCATGACGGGTTCCAGGACTATTACCGCGCGCAGGACCGCATGATGAAGAATGTCTATATTGGTTACAACTACATGACAAACATTCTCGGCGGTATTTTCGACATCTGTAACGTGGACGGCTCGCAGGTCGAGTACAACGTTGGCGACCACTGGGGGCGCGACTATTCCCGCGAATGCGCCGGCATGTACACATGGCAGGGTAACAACGTGACGTACGCGCATAATATCGTCAGCAACGGCCCGAACCGTTTGGGCAACAACGGCGGCGACGGGTCTGCGTGGGACATCGACTCGGGACTCTACAACGTCATCCACGAGTTCAACTACACCTACAACAACCCGATGGGCACATTGTCATGGCTGGGCCGCAACTACGGCAGCTTGTACCGCTATAACATCACTGACAACGACAAGCGCGGATTCATCATCCATGGATACTACGGCTCTGATTTTGACGACACATATATCACGAACAATATCTTCTTCTTCGACAGCACGAAGTCGACCACGCCCGGTACATCGCAGGGCAACTACGAAACAGCCTACCGCTTCTGCGATCCGAGCAATACGCTTACGGCCCGTACCAGTGGCGGAGTGATGTACCTGATCAACAATGTATTCTATGATTTTGGTAACCAGAACGCCAACCACTGGTTCTTCCAGAACTTTGGCACTGCCGCTAACTACGGCAGCACGACAGCGTTCACCGCGGGTTCGATCTGGAGGAATAACGCTTTCTACTTCGCCAGGATGGGCGCGACCCTTACCGCGGCCAATCTTCGTGCCAACGCCACTACGGCTGCCGTTGGTCCATGGAGCCTGGTGTCTCAGAGGCAATCGGGCAATCTGGTGCAGGTGAATCCCGGGTTCGTGGGCATATCCGGCACCTGGACAGGCATACCCGACCTCCCGGGCTCGACTTCAGCCTTACCGATGCAGGGACGCCCGACCCTCACCGTCGAACCAAAACTGCCCGGCGTCGCGAGGACCGGGACGCCCGGACACGCGGGGCAACCCTTCCCCGTTCAACTCGGCAAGGTCATGGATCTTTCAGACCCGTTCTGGGGCAAGTTCAAGTTGCAGCCCAACTCCCCGCTGATCGACGCAGGCATCTATGTACCGCAAATGGGACTCAAAGACTTCTATGGCAACGACCTTTATTATGGCAGCGCGCCTGACATCGGTGTACATGAAGTAGCCCAGGGAACGAGGACTGTCCCCACAAATAACATCACAAATCTGAACCCGGGCGGCGGCATGACGCCTAAGCGCTCCGGCAACCTCGCGCGGCGCAAGCAGGTCACAACGCAAAACAGCAACAATATAGCGTACTTCCTGACCGACGAGATGATCCTGATGGGTGGCGGTGAGGATAACCGCAATATCTGGAATTCAGGCAACAGCGACCCTTCGTGGATCGAGATCGACTTCGGAGCGCCGACCACATTCACTACCGTGCGCCTGTATGAGGAGGCCTTGGACAGCATTGCCTCCTGGACGGGTACTACCGGCGGCAACCAGATGAAGCGCCCCCATCTTGTCCATTACACCTACTCCAGATGGGACGACACGGCTAAGGAGTGGATCCCGTTCTTTGACAACGCGCCAAACCTGTACAGGGCCGGCAGCGGTACAGCGACGAGCAACTATATCACAGACGCGTTCAATACGGTGACCTCGAGCAAGCTGCGCATCGATCTCGACGAAATGAACGGCGTCGTTTACTTCCGGGAAATCGAGGTTTTCAACGACAGCACGGCTAAAACGACTCCGAGCCGGAGGACTGATCTTGCCGCCTCCGCGACCAGAGCGACAGGCAGCGGATATGTCGAGTTCACCCTGCCTGCAACCGGCTCCTTTAACCGCCTCAGGCTGACTGACGCCGGTGGCGCCGTTACCGGTTACACCGCAAGCGTCCAGATCGACGGCGAATGGGTCGCCGTCGGTTCCGGCGGTAAACTGGTTTTGGACAATGTCTTCTTTAAGGACCTGGTAGCGCTAAGCAAGACGTCAAATAAAATCAGGATCGATTACGAAGCCTCGGGTACGGCAAACATCGGCCTGGGCGTATACCTCGAAAACGGGTATATTGTCCAGAAAGAAGTCGCCCCCGCACTTGTCGCATCCTACTCGATGGAGCGCAGCGGCGCCAATATAATCGACACGAGCGGCAACGGACGTTCCATGACGTCCAGCAACGTCACGTTCGTTGACGATCCCGACAGGGGCATTGTCGCCTATCTCGGTAACAAAGGCACCAACACTACCAGCTATTTACAGCTCCTCAACGCGTCTGTTCCCGCAGCTATGAACAACACATATACGATTTCCATGTGGCTCAAACCCGACGGCCCGTATATGCTGCCATTCGCGCCGACAAACGGCAGGAGCGCTATGACGCTGTACTCAAAGGGCGCTGACAGCAGCGAGACATTCTGCACGCAGATGTTCTATAACGGGCAGTCAGGCCAGTTCCAGAGCCCGCACCGCATCGTAAACCTCACGGCTACCGGCGCCGATGGGACCGGGCAGATCCGGTACTACCCGACGTATCAAGGCTCAACGGATCCTATCAACAACGTTAGGTTCAATAAGTGGAACCATGTGGTGTTCACGTATGACGGCTACGCCTTCCGCACTTACGTCAACGGCAAGATGGCCATGGAAAATGTCTTCCGCGATCCTTACAACGAGACGGCCAGGGGGCTGCGCTCAAATACGACAAACATGCTGTTCGGAAAGAGAGCGACAACCGGTAACACCGACCAATACTTCGGATACATGGACGACATCACACTCTTCAGCACGGCGCTGACGCAGGAGCAGATCCTTACGATGTTCGACGAGAAAGCCGATCTCGCGAAGGCGATCGCCGACTTCGGGGAACTGTCCCGGTTCGACTGGACGGCGGCGTCATGGAGCTCTGCCTTTGCCGCTTATTGCATTGCGATGGATGTATACGAGGACGCCGACGCGTCGAAGCTTGAGATCAATAAGGCGACCGCGGATCTAAACAAGGCGATCGCGGATCTCGTGGCGCGTGAGTTGAGACTCGCCGATGGCCAGCCCGCAATGATCACGGTGCGCAGAGGCGCGACCGCGACAATAGCGATTGTAAGTAACTGCGACGTTATATTCACAAGCGCGGTACCTGTATTCGCGACAGTCAATCAGACAGGCGTGGTGACGGGCTTAATGGCCGGAATCTCTGTCATAAGGATCTCCGATCCGGAATCCGGTCTAACGATCAATGTACCTGTAAATGTAGTCAATTAAAGTAAAGCTATAACTTCGCCGCAACGCAGCGTTTGGCCGCCCTCGCCAGGAGCCGGCCAAACGCTGTATGCGGCAGGTGACGATGACGCCGCGCGCGCCACACCCCAAGCAAAAACTACTATGCGATGATCCGCTGGAGGATGCCTATGGCCGCCAGGAAACGCCCAAACAAAAAAGAGAGAATACTCAATAAGAAGCGCCGTAAGCGTATATTTTTTATAGCTGGCGCGGTCGTACTTGCTGTGTTGATATCATTTACGATGCTTCGTATCTTCGTATATGGCAGGGATGTCGTTGTGATGTATGTCGGCGGCTATCCGGTGACGCGCGAAGAGCTTCAGTTCCATATGAGTATGGAGAAGACCAACGTGAGCAACTACTTCCATCAGACTCACGGCGTAAACCTCAGCGGGAAATCCTGGCACCGGGAGTATGATGGGGAGCGGCCGATAGAGATACTGCGGGAAAGAGGCGTTCAAAGCGTAACCGACGCAAAGACGCTTCAAATCATGGCGTTGGATTATGGCGTGACAAGTGATATCAGCTTTGTGTCGATGAAAGAGGGAATGGAAGAGGTCAACGAGCAAAGAAAACAGCAGTTGGAAGAGGGCGAGATACTCTACGGCGTCGTGGAGTTTAATGCCCTTACATATTATCATCAGGTGATGGGCAACTTCAGGACCAAGGTATTTGAGATTGTCAAAGGCGCGGAGGTGTTCGCGGACGAGCGGCGTATACAGGATCTGTATGAGGAGAACTATTATATATACAATAACGATGAGAACATAACTATAGCCGAGTTGTTTGTGCCATATCTTCCATATGGGGAACAACCGACGGATACTGTCACACTATCTCAGGATGAAGCATATGAGCTTATCGTATATATCCACGAAGAACTGCTTGCCGGCGCCGATTTTGACGCTATATGCGAGGAGTATACCGGCGAACTACCACTTGAGAGCACACTTAACTACAACAGCACCAATCTCGGCGGTACTCTTCAGCTTATTCTCTATCACACAGAGGACCTGCAGCCGGGAGAGTTCAGCCTGCCGTTTCAAAACGGTTTCGGATTTTCAATACTAAAGCTTCTGGCGGACATGGTAGAGGTAAGCATGCCGTTCGAGGAGGCGTACACATATCTGGCGGAGATCGCCCTGGAAGAAAGCTTTGATACTTTCCTCGAGCAAAAAGCCCGGGCCGCGGAAATATCGATCAGGCCATTGCGGTATGCCGGTGTCAACATGCCATGACATCCGCCGGGCGTAACTAGCCTGATGTGGCGCCAGGGTGGCTAACAAGCTCCGGGCCGGGGCGGCGCAGCGCCTGTCGCATGAAATCGTCGTCGCCGATCCATTGCTCACGCTCGTCCGGCGCGAGTATTACCGGCATGCGGTCATGTATTGGTGCCATGGATTCGTTCGCGGCAGTCGTCAGAATAACGAAAGCGCTGTATTCGCAGCCTCCGGAGTCCCGGAATATGCTTATCATCCCCGCCATGTAGAGTACCCGCTCCCCAGGCAGGCGCAGCAAATACTTATCCTTCAGTTTCCCTCCGCCGCGGCTCCACTCGTAAAAACCGCTTGAGGGTATCACGCAGCGCCGCCGCATCAGCGGGCCGCGGAACATATTTTTCTCGAGCGCTGTCTCAGAGCGCGCGTTGATAATAACGCCAGAACGCTTCCAGTGCGGGAATCCCCACTTCGCGGCTTCCACGCCTCCGTTGCCTATGACGAAAGCGGTGTTGGCAGGGAAGACCTCGCCCCTCTTTACAAGAGCCGGGAGCGGAGGGGGGAGAGCTTCTCCACTTCCGCTTGACTCCAGGCCCGGCGCTTCGCCCGGTGACGCGGTTCGCGCGTCCGCGGGCACGCCCGCCAGCGCATCAGACAGCGCAATGCCATCCGGCCCGTTGAGCAGTTCCCACATTTCGGCATAGACCTCATCGTCCACGAGAAACCTACCGCACATATAAACGCCTCCTATAAAGTCCCGGCAGTTTTTCTCCCGCGGGGCATTTCATTGCGAGACTACTTTACCGATAGTTTTGAAAACGAATTCTTCATTGATTTCGATGTCTTCATACTCAGGGTTCAATGACCTCAAGCATACTTTACCATCGCCGGACACCAACTTTTTACAATATACTTCACCGGAATAGAAGAAGATACCTATCTCCCCGCTGCCAAGGACCTCCTGCTCTTTGACCCAGATGATCTGCCCGTCCTGAAACAGCGGTTCCATGCTGTCCCCGCTGAGGCGCAGCGCGAAACTCGCGTCGGTCGGAGCGCCGGGTGCGGCTATCGTCTCATAACCGCTATCGTCCAGAAAGTTACCCGTACCCGCCGACGCCGGGATGTCGTAAAGGCGCAGAAGACGCGGCGGCTCGAAAGCTTCCCGCGCGGCACTATCGTCGCGCAGGACGCTGGCTTCCTGATGAACGTCGGCTTCGCCGCTGCCGTCAGCGCAGGCTTCGCCGTCGCGGTACATATCTATGTACAGCAGCAAGTCAATAAGCTCGCGAGCCTTTTGCCGCCCGTCCTGGTTGAGCCCCGCGTACGGGCCTTTTTGCACACCCGCAAACCGCCAAAGCACATCGTCAACGCCAAGTATATCGCAAAGCGCGAGAAAATGCGGGATGCTGGGCTGCGCAAGCCCTTTCTCCCAGTTATAGATAGTCTTGGCGCTGACCGCGAAGCCATACCCGGATAGCTTTGCGGCCATGTCTTTTTGCATAAACTTTCTGGCCCGCCGAAGCTCGGCGAGGGTACCTCCGATAGAAGCATTCACACTATCACCCCACATGTTGAGTATAACCCGATAAACGGAGAAATGCAAGCACAAAATAGCATAAATCTTAAAAATTGTATAAAATGACATATTGAAATCTTAAAATTTAGGTATTATACTATAACAAATGGCATTCCCACGGTGGGGAAATACTCCGGTAAGCAGTCATGGTCAGGGATGGGGTGGTTTTATGGATCGCCAGATACTGCTCAGCGACTTGAACGCATGCTTCGCGTCGATCGAAATCGCGCGCCGCCCGGAACTTCGCGACAAACCGGTTGCCGTTTGCGGGTCGGTAGAGCAGCGTCACGGGATCATACTCGCCAAATCCGAACAGGCAAAAAAAGCCGGCGTCAAGACCGGAATGGCCAGATGGCAGGCGCTCCAATGCTGCCCGGATCTCATCACGGTCCCGCCGAATATCGACCTGTATATCCGGGTGACTGACAGGGTGCGCGAAATCTACTCCAACTACAGTGACCTGAGGGACGATTTTTCGATCGACGAATCCTGGATCGACCTCACCGGTATATGCCGCGCAGGCAAAGGGGCGGCCGTTGCCAACGAGATAAGGGAAAGGCTCAAGGCGGAAACCGGGCTGACGGCCAGCATAGGCGTGAGTTGGAACAAGATTTTCGCGAAACTCGGCAGCGACATAGCCCGGCCCGATTCCGTAGAGGAGATCGGACGCGACAACATGAAAGAAAAGGTCTGGCCGCTGCCCGCGGAGAACCTGCTTGGCGTCGGGCGGGCCACGAAACGCAAGCTGAATGAAATAGGCATAGGCACGATAGGGGAAATCGCCGAAGCGCCGCCGGATATCCTCAAGCACTGCTTCGGGAAAAACGGCCTTGTCCTTTACGCGTTTGCCAACGGTCTCGACACCACCCCCGTCAGGGCGCATGGCACG
>Ga0123353_10003931_pt1 | contig 18991 bp, 16 predicted proteins | sample TergutLab28metaG_3_FD_92763 | JGI IMG/M metagenome (GOLD analysis project Ga0123353, IMG submission 92763) | Labiotermes labralis P3 segment gut microbial communities from Petit-Saut dam, French Guiana - Lab288 P3 | ecosystem: Host-associated > Arthropoda: Insects > Digestive system > Gut ... | reverse complement strand
TAGCTCGACATGTTTCGGGTACATACGCCCATCATCAGGAGCATTAGATGTTGAGTTGCAGCATATGGATTTCTGCACCGAGTTTTTGGATGGGTGGTGGTCTTGAGAGCCGCTGCGTGGGTCGTGTGTACGGTGCGGATGGTGCACCGAGTTTTTGAATGGGTGGTGGTCTTGAGAGCCGCTGAGTAGGTCGTGTGTACGGTGCGGATGGTGCCGTGAGGTAATTTTATTGATGTATTCTTAGCTCGACATGTTTCGGGTACATACACCCATCATCAGGAGCATTATATGTTGAGTTGCAGCATACGGTTTTCTGCACCGAGTTTTGAGAGCCGCTGCGTGGGTCGTGTGTACGGTGCGGATGGTGCACGGCACTATCCGCACCGTACACACGACCTACGCAGCGGCTCTCAAAACCACCACTCATCCAAAAACTCGGTGCAGAAAACCATATGCAGCAACTCAACATCTAATGCTCCTGATGATGGGAGTATGTACCCGAAACATGTCGAGCTAAGAATACATCAATAAAATTACCTTGTTGCATCAAGTTGGCATTTCACTTTATTTCAAACGTACAGTCTTACCACAATGACGATTAACCCTTTAAAGACGAAGCGCAGACTACTTTGATGACTCATCTCGTACCGCGCACTAAACACTTTTCATCCCGGTTATAAAAACCAGTCAGTTATGTAATGCTGTGTAGGGAACTAATCGCTGTTTGATCTCAGATAAATGCAAAATACAAATAGAGGGTGTGGACAGAAAATACAGCTGTTGAATTTTAAACCTGTTGGTGCAGCACATAACAGGTTAGCAGAACCAAACGTTTAGGCCTAATTTTTTTTTTTTTGCGATTTGCTGACCGTGCATCGCAGTATATTTATCTCAGTAATTAACTAACATGATGCACAAAATTTTGTTTCACAATAAGTTTATTTCATGCCTGTACATGTTTCAAGCACATGTGCTCGAAACATGTAGAGGCATGAAATAAACTTATTGTGAAACAAAATTTTGTGCATCATGTTGGTTAATTACTGAGATAAATTTAGGCCTAGGTTTCCTTTCAACCTTCTATAAGGCACGGTAACTGCCATTGGGGGTTTCCAACTACGACGCATCGGACATTCTTCTAAAAGCGATCCCATATGGACCAGTTCAACGCTGACGTCAGGCATACCACAGCTCCACGGATACTTCAACCTCGGTAGTAGACACAGCTGAGTCATCAGTTTGAAGCCCCGGCCGATTTACCTCCGGTACCCACCGTGTAAGTTGCTTAACTGCTGTCACGCGCAGTGGTTACTGTTTGCGCCACCTGGCTTAACGTAACGCATTTCACAAATTTGGCGCTATTCTCACAATACTGCATCAACTGGATGGCTTTTGTAATTTGAACGCAGTGTGTTTTCTGTGACGTAGGAATGTAATTCTCTTATTGACAGCCGAACAGGGTTGCATGTAAATAGCAAATAAAGTTACACTTTTGATGTTTGTTGGACCGTGCATCGTTGTGATAACTGAAGAATAAAAACCAACTAGATGCCACTTGTTATTTTATTGTACTTCTTATAGGCTCAACATGTTTCGGACACTACTATGCCCATCATCAGAAGCTCGCGACTATGATGTTGATTATCACATTGGTCGTTTCGTTCTTGGATTGCTGTGGGTTAGAGGTTAGGTGCGGTTAGGCTGGAGTAGTGTTCGGGCTGTAGGCTAAAGCACGACTGATGGGCATGGTAATGCCCGAAACATGTTGAGCCTATACGAAGTATAATAAAATAATAAGTGGCTTCTAGTTGGTTTTTATTTTTCAGTTTTGATGTGGTTTAATTACAGGGCTGCTACGGCCTAGAAGACGGTACCTTGTAATTAAACTACATCAAAATACTGCTGTGTATTTGGAATTGACATTGTATTCACCCTGTATAGTGTTGGTCCCGAATATAAAATCTGAAACAATTTGATAGTGCGGTTGCTCACGGTTATTGGGTGAAGGATGCGAGGACAGCAAGAGGCGGTTTTCTAAAAATGTCAGTCAGTATGAACCCAATGCTTTATGCATTTCTTATAAGCCTCATCTTTCTGGTTTGCGTTGGATAGTTCGAAGGTGCGATATCGGTGGATCATGGCTCTGTTCATGAAGAATGATCGAACCGTTATTGAATGTAGTGCCATGCTACAATACCTCTTCAACTCTGACTTCATAGTTTAAGTCATGACGTCTGCAGACCTGTGGGAAATCACACAAACATTTGCAACTGCCTTATGTCGTCTTTGCTCCTTGATAGAGGACAGAAATTCAGACAGAATTTTAAACCGGTTAAAAATTCTTTACTCTCTCTTAGAAGAGAAATTGTCTGTTTGTTAATATAAGGATGGCCTTCAATTTGCACAAGTTATAAGCTTCATAGCCTAAGGGTTAGTCGAGAACAAAATGGGAAAGTATGGAAGGATATCATTTGAGCGTATTTGAAGGTGCTATTGTGGCATTTGCCTGCGGGATAAAGGTAATTTTCGTCGTCTAACTTCAGGAGAGGGACACGTGGCGGCGCAGTTGTGAGGCACTGCGCTACAAGCCGCAAGGTCGGGTACGATTACCGATGGCGTCACTGGGATTTTCATTGACATAACACTTCCGGCCGCACTTCGGTCGTAGTGTCCACTCAGCCTCTAAAAGGAATGGGTAGCAGGGGTAAATGGGTAGCAGGGGTAAATGGGTACCAGGGGTAAATGAGGCCGTTGTTCAGGACTGACAAATTTACCACCTTCATGTGCTGACTGTCTAGAAATTCTGGGAGTTTCAAATCCCTGGATCCACGAGGGCCCGTCCAGGTCTGTACAGGGATTGTTTTACCTTTAGCTTTACCTAACTTAAAAAAGTATGCCGTGTAGCATATTAGAGACTGGTGGTATAGCTACACTTATTTGTAACCTCTGCACTGAATAGAGTTTCGTGGTTACCTTCCACCCTTAGTCTTTTCGACCTGGGCGAAGGCGCTGTCGGTATTATTTGGATAAAGGCTGGGTGAATCCCGTAACTGACGTGCGCGCTTTGGAGGAGAAAAATGTGTGGGAAGTTCAATACTTATTCTACGCCAGTTCATTCGTAACACGCGAGTCGTTACTGTTAGGGAATGGCCTCGGTGAAATTGGTGATAAATTCCGGTAGGATGTCACCCTCACCACGCCGAGATTCTAAGTGGTCACCTACCACATACGTGCGGTTGATAAGGAAATGATGTTCTCTACTAAAGCTTATGCGGTTAGCGAATCAACGTTCTTTGGCCCTGATTGGTGCTGTGCGCCATAATACTGTTATCACGCATCGCACTCCGATTAGCTTCTCAAGAAATCCCTGTAGTTTCACTGCTTGTTCAACGGTAAGAATTATACTGTCTTAAGCTTAGAGAAGTTTAATCGTTTCCTGCAAATGAGACGAAAAATGTGTCATTTTATCATGATCTCGGATGTGAAAAGCATATGAGGATCAAAATAGGGGAGATAACAGCTAATTTTTATAATTCGAACATCGACGACCCAGAAGGTGATATGAGTTTTACTTTCTTGACGATTTAAAGTGCAGTAGCAACTACAGCGCTGTGTTCCATTTGCTGCAAAAACAAAAAATTCTCCGTCTCACGTTTGATATTTGTTAATCCCACGCTTCTCAGAAAAATCAGCACTTTATCAAAGCTGCATTGCATCTTGGGTCTTTATAACAAGGACTGTGGTTCTTTACTGTTGGGTAGGAAAGGGATTTGAAGTTTGATTTAAAGGAATTCTGCTTTCAGAATTTTGATTGACACGGAGCATCTGACACTGCATCAGTGGTGACCGGATTCCAACTTTTCGAGGTAAGGTAGTATGTCCTCATCTTCAAGAGTAGATGAATGAAGTTGAGGACACTGCGCTGCCTCGATACTTCGGAAGCCCATTACACATTCCTGCAACGTCAAATACGACAAAGAATGGAATCTTCACAGACACTGATGCGAAAACTTCAAAACCGAAACCTTTCAGCCAGTTTGTCCAAAATCTTCCAGCTATTTATCACGTTTTGTGCTACAAATTTGAGTTATTTGGCATGTTTTTGAGAAGCTACGAGCTAGCTGTACTTGTGCAATAAATCTGGCCTGGTTGCCATGTTTGTGCAATATCTTCGAGTTAATTGCCATGCTTGTGCAATATCTTCGAGTTAATTGCCATGTCTGTGCAGTAGCTTCGAGATATTTGCCATGTTTGTGCAACAACTTCGAGTTAGTTGCCATGATTGTGCAATAACTTCGAGATAGTTGCAATATTTGTGCAATAACTTCGAGGTAGTTGCAATATTTGTGCAATAACTTTGAGACAGTTGGCATGTTTGTGCAATAACTTCGAGACAGTTGCAATGTTTGTGCAATAACTTCGAGACAGTTGGCATGTTTGTGCAATAACTTCGAGGTAGTTGCAATATTTGTGCAATAACTTTGAGACAGTTGCCATGTTTGTGCAATAACTTCGAGATAGTTGCAATATTTGTGCAATAACTTCGAGAGAGTTGCCATGTTTGTGTAATAACCCACGGTGTGATAAGAGTGAACCACACAGACCTTCTCTTCTTTGTTATCGTCGATGGGGTGCAAGTACTTCTCCAGTAGGTCTTTCCAGAACTGCGCCTCCGCACTCGAGATGTAGTCGACTTCGCCCTTTTTCAGATCACGATCCTCTATCCAGTACGGGTTGATCATATCGTCTCTCTCTTGTTTTGCCTCTGCATAGTAACAGTGACAGTGTTATGACTGAAGGAGCCTCATGATTTTTAACGCTAACCAAATATTATTAGGGAGATCAAATCTAGGATTTTGAGTAGGTCTGAGCACATGGCACGTGTTTGGGGGGAGGGAAGAAATACCTACAGCATTTTGGTTGGGAATTATGAATTACAGAGACCACTTTGAAGACCTAGGCATAGATGGTATTATAATATTAAAGTGGATCTTAAACGAATAGAATTTGAGCATGTAGACTTGATTTATCTGGGTCAGAATAGAGAAAATTTGCGGTCTCTTTTTAAAACGGTCCCAAAATATATGGGGGAACATTTTGGCTAGCTTGGAAACTATTAGTTTCTTAAGGACTGTGCTACGTGTGGAGTTCGAGTTACGAAATTCTGGAGCAGAATTGTTTAACTAACCAAATAACAAAACTTATGAGGCGTAGTCTTTGATACGCTTGTAGTCGTTAAGCTGACCGATATGTTGCTCGCATTATATGAAAACTAAATTGTATTATCTTCGGTTTCAAATGTTTCTGACGGCGGTAAATTACACTTAGGCCATTTTCAGTAATTTTGTATTCGAAAAAGACCATAAACTTTAGACAGTGAATGTATTCGTTTTTTTTTTTCAGGAAATGATCTAGGTTTGCACATATCTGGTGAATAAGAGCAGTTCTAATTGTAAAGCCCAAATTAATAACTGTGTCCACGTCCTTTCATCTGACTCAAGCAGTCAATTCGTTGTATTTTCCCTTATTGAATTAGGATAGATTAACACAGGCGAGAAAACCGCCAGTTGCCTTTAATTGCCATCACACAAAATCCACACACTTGAATTTACCCTTCGCCAGTTAAATTAATGATGATTGCCGTCGTCTGGGATGTGGCGCTTTATTGTGCGGTGAAAATTTACTGGGGTTTCGAAAGAATTTTCTGTCTCCAATTTTACAATTAATCCCTGAGAAAGAAGGAAGACAGTTCTTCTGAAACGATAATAAATTTCTTAACCATAGGTGAAGTCACAACCTTAAAGACAGTGGCGAGAATGTCAAATCTCGCGTGGCTGAACACAATCTACACTTTCGTAACCTGTTCATTCTCCCATCTCGTTCTAGGTCTTAATTCTCTTGCATTCGCGGTTTTCCGACTACACATTCGTATGCGTTAGACATGTATCCCCCATTCGTGCTACATGTGCAAATTTTCGTTGTGATTTCGATAGGCTAAATAATATTTAAAAAATTATGTTACATTAGTCTATTTGACTGGAATTAATAATTTATGTTGTACGGCTTATGGCTTACGACACGGTACAGGCTGTTAGGTTGACACAAATATTTCTGGAGAAATTATTTCCTCCATCTTCAGTTTAGAAAGTTTCTACCGTGAAGATGGAAGCAACAGATCGCTCTGAAACAGTCTGTCAGATGGGAGTTCATTGTGACTCTGAAAACCACAGTCTAGGTCTTCAGAGAAGCTAAAAGATCAAATCCCACGACACAATAAAAATTCTACATATAATAATCCTTTGAGAGACCTGAGTCACACCCCTGGTCGATTATCGATAGTAATCGACGGCGGTGGATTCTAATCGATAGTAATCGAAGATAATATTACTCCCTACTAAACAGTAACAATAATAATCCAGTTCATAAGCTTGAACAAGTTACAGTGAAGTGCTAAACTGGGCACACCCACCAGAATTCACCGTCTCGCTGTCCGTATCATGAACCTGGTCCTCCTCGGCCGGATCCTCAGCCAGTGATCCCAGATGGTGATCCCGGCTGTTGACAGAAGCACTACGCCTCCGTGAGGTCAGCTGACCGTGTGGGTCCAGCACCCTGCAGTTGGCAACGTGGAAATAAATCTTAAAACATAATTTGTCATTCGTTTTCGGTAACTTACAGAAAGGATGCCCGAGCGTTCGCATCCTAGCACCTTGGTGACCACCGGAAAGGCCTTCGCTTATCCACTAAAATTTTAAAATATTCGTTAACATTTCCTTAATGAGAACACAAAGCACGTGGAAATATCTGGTTCTTTAGGTTAGCTCTTCTTCAAGTACCCACTATTTCTAGAGGCTCATATCTGTTTCATTTAAATATAAATATGACCACTTGCTTAGTTAAGCATCACATAATGATTTAATGTGGGGATATCAACATTTTATTACCAACTGATGCACAAAAGAAACGTTTTAAATGGTGCCACCGGGTGAAAACCCAATTGCAGTTAAATAAATATTATTATTATTATTATTAAAATTTATATGCAAAATGCTCCAACATGTTTCGGTGTGATCATCATCATCATCAGTGAGTGCACTATACGAGTATGATCTTGTTAAAACAGGTAATTAAAATACATCGGTGTGGTTAATCTGGTGGTGTGGCTGCATATGCAGTATGTATGCATATGCAATACCGATGTATTTTAATTACCTGTTTTAACAAGATCATATAGTGCACTCCCTGATAATGGTGATCACACCGAAACATATTGGAGCATTTTGCATGTAAATTTTTAAAACGTTTATTTTGTGCATCAGTTGGTAATAAAACTTCGATAATATCAAGATGCACGGTATAACTGTGCAAATTAATGTGGGGGGAATTGTGGCATTGCTCCACGTAGCTTTCATCTCCACTAATTATTGTCTTGCTGGTCATGAAAACATGTAGTCTGGTAGAAAAGTGTCAAAGTTTGGGATAAGCACTATTCCTTCAATCAGAATTTGAAATCAACCCTGAAGATGGAAGCCGTATATTTTTCCATCTACCAGAATGCAATACGCTTTCAACCCTGAACCTCGGAATATAAGTTAGCACATCTGTGATAACCTCAAATCCACAAACCTCTCGATTGTTTCAAGGCGTCGGCTGAGGCTGTCCAAGGACTCTGCAATTCGAAGGAGCTGATGTTTCTCGTCCATTGACTTAGGGTGTGTACACAGCATGATCTTGAAAAGCCCAGCCAGAGAAAACTCGACGGATCCTTCGTCATTGTCCTTCCCGCCACCAGTTCCATTCAGAAAACCCAACAGTGATTTTTGCCTTGCTTTCTTCTTCGCTTCTTCTGCCTCTTTCTTCTCCTGCTCCAGCTCCTGCAAGGCCAATAGACTCCAGTTGAAAGGTGATGGCACACGGCGACGCACGGAAGGGGAAGTGAAGTGGAAACTGGCGAATGGAGTGGGTAGCCAATACCCTTCACTTACCTCGGAACATGGTGTATCCACCATTACTACCGCCGATGTGCACAATTCGGCTGCCAGTAGTCGATAGAAATGACGCCCCCGCCGATTTAAATGGACTCGTCCTTTTCACCGTAAGACGAAATATGGTTTGTGCGAGTGCGCCATCACATTTCAAACGCAGTCTACCGATCGTGTGTTGTTACCAGAAATATCTCTCTGATCTTTTATTGCGCGGTTTGGAACCCTTTCGCCTTATGCCTCATGGGATGTGAAGCCGTGATTTGTACAACAAAGAGACAGCACCAACCGCCTATTACAATTTGTTTTATTGAGTTCTATCGCTTTAATTTTATTGATATTATTACTTTATTTTTTTTTGAAGGTGATTAGTCGGGTCGTTATTAATGATGCCAAAGTTGCTTGAAATTATGAATAGATCTGTAGATGCATACAAAAGTTTCGTATGAATCTGATTATGACACTTCTAGAACAGAATAACAAGTAGCACGTTGCTGCGAAAAATGCAGAACCATAGAAAATTACATTGCTTCGCATCCCATAAGACAACTGCTTAGTACGTGGGGGGGGGGAGACAATAATTTGTCGGTAAGGTCACGGTATTTGTATAGAAGACAGTTCATTGATGTTATTTTTACAACTTTAAAACACAATACCCAATATTAAAAGAACGCAGTATAGGAAGGTAAACTCATTAATATTGGAATTAGTTCTAACAGACTGCCCTTCGCAACATAGTGTAAAGGTAAAGGTAAAGTGATCCCGTTACATGCCCGGTGTGGCCCAGAGAGTCGGTAGAGGTTTAGCTCTACTCTTCCATGGCCGCGGCACTAGAAGGGGGTGAGTGGTCAGCAGCACGCACCGGCCGCACTTTACCCCCGGGGAAGACCCGGTACCCATTGTACAGGAGGCTGGGTGGACCCCAGGGCCGGTCTGGACGGGCGGAAAATCTCATCCCCACCGGGATTCGATCCCGGACCGTCCAGCCCGTAGTCTACCAAGCTAAAATATATCAAAAAAGTCAAGTAGCTAACTGACTAACTAACTGGAGCAGAGTCCTTCTTGAGAAGCTAACAGGTTTTCAGCTAGTCAAGAAATTCGCCACGTTTTATGGAACCCGAAGGTTCGTTACAACATCACAAGCTCCGCCACCCTGTCCCTGTCTGAGCCATACAATCCACTCCATAACTCCCAATCTCAGTTCATGAAGATCCATTATAAAATCATATTCCATGTACGCCTAAGTCTTCCTTTTAAGTACTCTCACGAAAAACTTACATGAGTTAAAAACTGGATTATTGTATTGATATTTATGTTAACTTGCTGTAGTCAAATGACAATGGACAATTCTTATATAAGCTTATAGTAATAATTTTTTAAATCTGTTTAAAGTCTGTGCTCGGAACAATTAAGACAGATAAAGAAGTCTTGTTTTTATCTTACGGGAATGTGCCATATGGCGGTTGTTATTGATCGAATATTGTTGGCAACTGCACCACTGCACTGCCTAGCGGTAGGTTAGTAACCTGCCCTACGGAATTATTACTTTCAAACCTCACTGTAAAGAAAAATAACACCGTAATAAAACACTTAAATAAGCACACTTAACTTCATGAAATATACTGAAGTCTTCATGAAAGAATTGATTTTCTGTTATTATTCGACGAACTTGTGGTAGTCGAAGTTCACCCCATAAAATACCCTAAATGGGGTAAAGAGGTTGGTTTACAGCCCCACACTTCTTAACCTCGGCGGTAAATGGGATGGGTGATCAAATCTACGCGCTGGCCGTTTGAGACCCGGGTTTGAGGCCCGGTACACATCCTAAACATGCGCTATACATGTACGCTTTTAGAGACTTTTCATATATTTTTCCTTTATTTTTAAAAGTCGTCATTTTAATGTGACTTACTTTACTAAGCCTTAGAATCCGTTCATTAGTTTTTGTGCCAACGCTGCACGGTCTGAGTGGATTTCGTACGTACCTTCTTGGTCTTCTTGACTGCGACCTCTCTGGTGCCCCAGGAGACGACGTTGAGATTGATAAGGGAGTATAGGATGAGTAGGAGATACATGGACGGGATAGAGAGCAGGTAAATGAGACCCGGCACGATGCAGAAGAACTCCTGAGGATGGAGACACGCAGCTATGAAGAAGGAACCGGAAAGGGCTATCAAGAAGATGGCTGACGGGGACCCGATGCCGTCCTCACCCAACTGCAGCGCCGTGCCCACAATGACGGCCATCATGATCAGTGCGTAAGACGTGGACAGAATCTGAGCCACTAGCAGCTGCAGAAAAAAAGAACATTAATATTTTAATTTTGAGGTCTCGACGGTAGTTTTAGTTCGATTTGTCCCCTCTTACTCTCCAGTCTACATCGTACAGAACTATGTGGACTGGCGGGTAAGGGAGGGCACACTGTTAGCCACGCCCGCCCAGAGCTCACGAGTCGATAGCCGGCCTGTAAAGCTGTAGACTTGTATTCGGGTGGTGGCTGGTTCCAATACGGGTCGGTACCATGTTGCCTGGCGCTGAACGTGTCCTGCCTCAGTCCCTCACAACAAATGCCACACTGTCTGTTATGCCAGGTCTGTACAGATATTTAAAAAATGTAGGAGCAACTTCAAACTTCTAGGCGCCAGAAAACAGGCACGAGGCAAGTTTCATACTGATGGCCCCCATATATTGTTGCCACGGTAAAAAAAAATGTGGCCATCAGGGCGTCCTGGTGACCTACTTTCGTGCACCCCTGTATTAGGCTGTTACCTTTTCCTTCCACATTCATTACAATTCATTATTCACCGGTTGTATCATCGAAGCTATGTAGTGTCCAATATTGACGGCGTTGTACATTGAAGTAGGATGCCATCTCAAATGTGACGTCATGTAATCTGGGAGAGAGGTGTACCATCGTTTTGGGTAAAACTGGTGCCTCCTTCTTCAGTCTGGCTTGAGGATGGAAGTAGCTAGTTTCTCCGAAACATTGGTACTTCCCTACCAAACTACACGACGTCACATCACAGTACATAAATTATGTTTTGACTTTACCTATCTTCGCAGTTTCCACACAAGCTACCTCCAGGGCAGCGGCTTTGTTGTCTTGATCAGGTGACGGGCGGACGGATCTATTCTGCTGGCTCGCTAGGCGGGGCTGGTCTTAAGCCATGAACCAGTGCCAACTTCGCATCATATTTTCACGCAAACATTTTGAAATAAGTAACTAAGCCGCTGTGTGCAGCTGTGTACTTGCGGCTGCAACCGTCTGAACCGACCAGAGCGCCGTTTCTTAACACGCTATTCACAACCTCCATGGGGTGCGAAACGTGCCAAATATTTCCTCATTTTTCTGTCTTCAGTAAATATAATAAAAGTGTCAACAGCGTTTCTTCTGTTACCGTAAACAAGGAACATATTTAAGCTATCTAGAACTGATAAGTTTTCCCATTGAAAATTCCACGAGCTTTATTATTATTATTATTATTATAAACGAACTCGACCTTTTATATCACAAAACAAAATAATTTTTTAAATCCTGTTCTTGTAATTGAGATCGAGGAATTATCACAGAGTAGAACATATTTCAAAGAACTTGAAATGCCATGGAAAGTAATTTAAGTATTTTCTATGCGTTTATTTTTTATTCATTAACCCTTATCCTGCTAATGTGGAGAATATGGTGAGCTTCTAATAATGCCAGCAAATGGCAGATGGGATTTAATTAGGCGTTTAAAGTGTTATAGAAGCTAGCGTTTGGTATAGCTATGGGGGGACAGATAATGTTTCGCACAGTCACTGTGTTAAGGCATTTTACTGTACCGCAAATTCGAATTCTGTTAATCAGATACATGTTCGATGTTTGAAGGAAAATTTACTTAAGCATATCGCGAGATCTTGCTGGTACAAGCAGCCTACACGAAATAACTAGTCACAAACTTATGTCTCTATTCGCGCTTTAAGTCACGCTAACCCTACAAATACTGGGAACAACGTGAATTATAAATATTCAGCTCGTACCGCGCAGTAAACCCTCTCCATCTCGGTTACAAATCCAATATGTTACAACTGTATAGGGGAAATAATCGCTGTTCGTTCTGAGTCCAATACCAAGGCACATAAATAGACTGTGTGGGCAGAACGTAGAAATTTTAGATATTAAAAATCTGGTGGTAGATAAAGTAACCACTGGCTTTAAGGGGTTAAGTGACAAATTTTGGACATCAATTACGCCTCCAGCTGACCTGTATTTCTGATTTGCAGATGAAGCAGATGAACATGAAGAACAGGATAGGCACTATATTGTATTCGAAGCTCGTCCAGTTGTCTATATGGAAGGCAGCAACAAACGCTCCTACCAACATAAGGAAGATGGTTCCAGGACCAAGGATGGTGCCTCCCATCAACATTATCTGCAACAAAACACAGCGTCACACCCGGTGAGTCACTGAAACTTCCTACACTATCATAAGTCACTATGAATGGCTTCCATTTGAGTTTCTTACACATGCGGCCAGCCTGCATGTGACATCGGTAATTGCTTAACAAGACTGCCAGCACAATCACCGGCCGAATGAATCAGTATCATTTTGAATCAGGATTATCACAGTAACGTGTGTATATAAGGCGTTTACTTACTGAAACAAAGATATTTGTTTTGCTACTAAGATAAGGGTTCATATCAATCACTTTTCAGATGACGTTATTACATGCTTATGCTCTGAATGCTTTGTGAAGTAAGGTGCTTAATGCTTTGGAAGGAGGACACTTCGCTTTAAGGCACAGAGACAAGTTCTGTTTCGAAACGACATAAGCTATCAAAATGCAGTTTCTTAATAATGAAATAATGTGAAATGCCAGCTTGATGCAACAAGGTAATTTTATTGATGTATTCTTAGCTCGACATGTTTCGGGCGCATACGTCCGTCATCACGAGTACTAGACGTTAAGTTGCAGCATATGGTTTTCTGCACCGAGTTTTTGGACGGGTGGTGGTCTTGAGAGCCGCTGCGTGGGTCGTGTGTACGGTGCGGATGGTGCCATGCGACGGCACCATCCGCACCGTACACACGACCCACGCAGCTGCTCTCAAGACCACCACCCGTCCAAAAACTCGGTGCAGAAAACCATATGCTGCAACTCAACATTTAATGCTCCTGATGATGGGCGTATGTACCCGAAATATGTCGAGCTAAGAATACATCAATAAAATGACCTAGTTGCATCAAGTTGGCATTTCACTTTATTTCACGAGGAAGATGCACGGTCAAACAACCCTCAAATGTCCTTGATAATATCACTGTCTAACGGATCCTTTGCTATTGTTTATTGGAACTTGAAACATGGGCGCTGAGTTTGACGTTTTTAAAGGCAACTTTGTAATGGCCAGTAAGCCACGCGGGCCCAGGATTAGGTGCCAAGAACAGTGTTAATTTTGCAAGTTTTTTGACAACTTCACTCATTGGTGGGCCACCAACCATTTCAATCCGTGACGAGTTAACTTCGTCATTGGGCGTTAATATCTGATTCATCATTTATCATTCAAATCTTATAATGAAGGTTTCCAGGACTCTGAACCCTTGACTTATTATTGTGAAATTTCTGAGAGTTTGTGTGATTTTTATATGTGTATGTTGTTGTGCAATTTTGGGCCTACTGACCTGGCACAGAAATGCATTGTCACTTCTATTAAGCTTGACATATTTGCTTACAAGCTAAATGAAATAAGGAATGCATCGTAATCCGCACAGTGTAAGATACAGAGTTAATGTGTCGAATGAATCAATTTATTATTGAATAGCATAGCCCGTTTTTCAAGGATACCGAATTCGCTCTGTCTGTTGGAAGTCAGAATTCTAAGCATATAAATAATGTGAGGTGGAATTAACAAACAAAGTAAATTCGATCTGCCGAGATTCTCATTTATTTTACGCTGTATATCTTGCCGATCGGAGTCGTAAATATGAAGCACTAACTCTTTGCCACTTCTGCTTGCTTGTGTTAAGGGCCTTCCGTCTTTATTTGACGTCATTGGCGTCTACTGTTTCTATTTTTATAGATGCTTCGTAGTTCGGCTTCGGACATTACTTAAAGTGTTGTCCAAACTTCTCTTCATAGGTTGGTATTTTTGCTTTATTTTCTCCATTCTTGACCGTTTTTCTTTAACACATTTACCGTGTTAGCGATCCGCCATTCTGTGTCCAGCGACCGCTCTGAGGAAGCGCATTTCCGCAACCAATATGCTAATTTACACCACAAAATGTAGGTTAATTGGCAAACACAAAGCTTAGTTAGAGCAGATGATAACAGTGATGATCCCAGTGGTCGAGCGGTGTATGAAGAGGGTCTACGGCCGCTCGCTTGCTGGGATTGCGGGTTCGAATCCCACCGTGGGCATTGATGACTGTCTATTGTGAGTGTTGTGTGTTGTCAGGAAGAGGTATCTGCGACAGGCCTATCACTCGTCGAAAGGAGTCCCATTGAGTGTGGTGTGTCTGAGTGTGATCACGAAGCCTCGACAATTAGGAGACCTATGCCCAATGGAGCACCAAAACATGAAAAAGAAATGTTATTATTACGAATATGAAGCAGTAGAAATTAGAATTTTTTTAGATCTTTAGTCATACATCTGGGGAGACCTAGGCGTAGATGGGTGGATAACATTAGGATGGATCTCCAGGATGTTGGATGTGGGTATATGGACTTTATTGGGCTGGCCCAGGATAGAGACAAGTGGCGGACGCTTGTGAGTGCTGTAATGAACCTTCGGGTTCCGTGAAATGCGGGGAATTTCTTGACTAGCTGCTAACCAGTTAGCTGCTCAAGAAGGACTCTGCACCATGGAGTAAGTAAGTAAGTCATACATCTGATGCTAGACGATGACTGAGAAACTTGACGATGTTAAGATCAACGATAGAGTTGAAAAGGTTAGTGGGTGTAGGAAGAGATGCAGAGTGGTGGCCGAAGGTAGCATGGGGTTGCGAACTGGACAGCCGAGGAAGCAAATGCAGATACAAGAGGCACAAAAATAATGATGCTGGTGCCGAAGATGGCAGTAATTTGCGTGGTTCAGAAAAAGAGCATAAGAAGAATAAGATAAAAAGGAAGTAGGAGAGGAGGAGAAGGAAGAAGAAGAGGACGAAGTTGAAGAGGAAGAAGAAAAAGAGGATAAAGCAGAGGAGAAGAAGAAGAAGATAATGATGATGTAGTAGTGAGAAGGGGAAATGTTATCATGCGGTATGAATGGACAATAAGAAAGCAGGTTTATGTGTGTGTGTGTGTGTGTGTGTGTGTGTATACTCATATGCATACGGAGTTTTCCAGTGCACTTAAGATCCTCTCCAAATACCGAGACAGTAACTGTATTACCGCATGACCGCCTCCTTCCAAAAGTTACAATTCTTCACCAGTCACTCTGACACTCGAAACTTCAGTATCTGAAGTATTGATATCATCATAAAATATACCATGAAAAAATACATTCTTTATCTCCGAATAATGATTATTATGTGGCGAAATATTACACAGGGCATAATGAAAAGTAGCCGGATTTTGTGAACACGGTAAAATGGGGAGAATTTCTTGATTTTCTGAAAATGTATTCGTTTCTGTAGGATTCTGCTGTAAGAGGATTACTCAACTGGGCTTCGAACCAGGGTACATTTGTGTCTTTTCAACGTATCACCTCATCGCAATAAAATTAGAGATCCTGCTGTCAGTGCATATCTCAATGTCTGCATGGCCTGTCTCACATTTCCCCTGGCCATATAGACCACACCGCATTGTGAATGTGCCAGGTAAGTTGCAGAAACAATAAGGCGCGTCCTAGGCGCTTAAAACTTCAAAGACGCCGGCCTTTAACTGAGGCTTCAACCTGGGACGGAGTTGTTGTTTTTTTTTTTTAAAGTACCCCTGCAAGAATTCACATCCGTGCAATGCACCGACTCGGGCATCATGCAAGCCGGCATTAATAAAGTGCCACAGACATAACCTCAAATCTTACACAGTAGTTCTCACCTGGTAGGCAATATAAGGCATGGAGATATTGTCATTGATTTTGATAGTTCTTTTGTAGTCTGTAAGCAAGTCCATGATGTTAGCCATAGTGGAGGGCACCCAGCGTCGTCTCTGGTTGTAGAATTCGTTGAAACCTTCTGGGCAGTGCGTGTAGGCGTCGCTGGCAGCTGAGTACTCAACCCGGTAGCCACGCTGTAGCAACAGCGTACAGAGCCATCTGTCTTCACCTGCATTTCAAATTAATTTAAGTTACAACCAACAGATGTTTGTAATTGTCCCACTAACATCGACAGACCCAACAAGGGAGTGAATTCTGTTTCAGCTGTAGCAGGCGCAAGTATGCGAACGTCAATCGCGACTTTTTTTTATTTCCATGTCAGTATGAAAGCATATGTTGACCAGAAGTTTAAACAAGGTGGGAAAACTTTATTTAAAATTAAGATTTATTTATTTATTTAAATTATGTAGGTTATTCGGAAAGTAAGCACCGTCTGCGCATATCTCTCGCGCATCCTCGAGACTGTCACTTTGCGCATGCGCAGTGACTTCCTCTATCAACTGAGAAGCCACAGACGCCATTTCGTGAAATTCGTGTTATGTTTATGTTTGTTCCTGTGCGTTAAACATGTTTAAGACAATTGAAGGGGCTGCCGACTGTGAAATAGGTCTGTAATTTGTTTTTTGAACGTTAGGAATGTGCTACCAAGTGAGATTCATCACCAGATCTGTCAAGTGTATGGTGACAATGCGATGAGTGATGGCATAGTTAGGAAATAGTTTCGGATGTTCAATGAAGGACGAGAGAACTTTCACAATGAGACGCGACGTGGGCGTCCATCTTTGGTGAATGATGATTTGGTGCTTAAGGTCAACGAAAGAGTGGGTGGCGACAGACGTTTCACAATTTCTGATCTGTCTCTGCACTCTCCTCATATTTCAAGGACTCTATGACATTGTCAGTAGTGGCTAACGTCGCAGGCGGCCGCATGCTATGAAGAGGGTGTACAAAAACTTGTGCCCCGCTACGATAAGTGCCTCAATTATGGCGGCGAATATGTGGAAAAATAGTTTGAAGAATGTAGAATCTGATAACAATAAAATTTTATACGAAACATTATTCGATTTTTTTTACAGGGAAACTGTACTTACTTTCTGAATAAGCCTCGTATTAAAATCGAGGTCTTACTTCTGCTGGAAAGTTACAGTATGGTAGTTAGTCACCGACGTTTAGGGACAACCTGTCGGTCCCATCTTCAGTTGTCAAGCACTTACTTGACTGGGCGATGACCTCAACTGTTCCTCGGCGGAAAGGTCAAATTAAAAAACTTCTTTGGCTATAACAGTCTTATATGGCTCAGGGCTTCTCTTTCATTGGGGGTTTCTAAATCCGTTTTGGACATTTGTTAGGACTCACTGGTTTGGGAAGGGAGCGCGGTGCTGCCGCAAGGTCGCGGGTTCGGTACCCGATGGTATTTTTCATTGACGTAATCCTTCTGGCCACACCATGGTCCTGGAGTCGACTCAGCATCTAACAGAAGTGAGTACCAGGGGTACTTCTGGGGGGTAAAGCCGGATGGTGCGTAAGGCTGACCACCTTATGACCTTCACATATCGATTTTCTTTAAATCTCAGAACCTCAACCTCCTGAAACCCTAAGGGCCTATACAGCCCTCTCAAGGTATTGTTTTACCTTTACCTTTTACTTTGGATTGTGGATAGGCCCGTCGCAATACCGCTGCCTGGACACACATATATCGTCGAATGGGATTCGAAGTCTAGAATCTGGTCTCCGAACAGTAGCAGAGGAAAGATGTCTTTAGTTGGTTTCGGACTACCAGCAAACTCACGGCCAGGAAGAATATCCTCGGTCTGCATCTCAACGAATCTCTTCATACCAATGGTCACGGTCACGTGACAGGCTTCTGCAGCTGGGAATACGTTTTGTCACGTTTCGTACATGAGCACGTACCTTGATCGTACTGCACGTAGTGCCTGGCTTCCTTCGAAGCTGTGGTGTATTTCCTCATGACGTTGTCATCCATGAGCGCCTTTCCTCTAAACAAAGAGAAGCACCCCGGACTACACAGCACACAGCCGATCATGTGTTCTGTTGCCTTCTGCAGCCAATGTCCGATAGCGTACTCAAACATCTGATACCATACCATAGGCCCTGCAGCAAGGAGAATAATATACATGGAAAATTATCCATAACAAATTTCACAGGTTAGTATTTAAATTAACTTCTGAATGATGGCAACGTTTATTCTTGTAGGAGGTTAGTAAGCTCTCGAAGGACTGTTTTACTTCCACTATAAAGGTACAGGTGGAAATGGCGTCCGCAAGTCCTTCCATAACGTGACAATCCTAACAGAAGGATATAATCGTAATTTCTTAGCAACAAAATCTAAAATTTCGCTGTTACTAAAACATTAAACATCGCAGAATTTTCTTCCATGTTGTGTATTTCGACTAACTTATTTTGCAATTCAGCACATTCGAAGAAAGGCACGCAATGTATGTTTAATGTAATACTGAGCCTTTTCCGTGTAACCACTTTTGCTGTGGAAAAACCACAGGTATTACATAATGTAATTGTTTGTGTGTGTGTGTGTGTGTGTGTGTGTGTGTTTGTGTGTGTGTTTGTGTGTGTGTTTGTAGCCTTAGGTATCTAGTATGCAGAGCGCATGCTTCATATTGTATTGTCATCTGTGGTTTGCCTTTCCTAACATACTTTTCCCTATTAACTAAAAAAAGGCAGGAATCTCGGGAAAAGGGTACTGAACATAATATGTGCGCATTGTTTGCTCTACAACTTTTGTCTGAAACATTTCTAATTTTGAGAAGAATTCTGCGAGATATAAATTTATATAGATCTTCAAGTAAAGTACCCGTTATTCAGTGTTAATAAAAATCCAACCAGATGCAACAGTATGCAGATATTTATTTACTGCAAAGTCACTCTACATGTTTCGGGTGTCACAGCACCCATCATCAGG
>Ga0123353_10003930_pt1 | contig 18991 bp, 13 predicted proteins | sample TergutLab28metaG_3_FD_92763 | JGI IMG/M metagenome (GOLD analysis project Ga0123353, IMG submission 92763) | Labiotermes labralis P3 segment gut microbial communities from Petit-Saut dam, French Guiana - Lab288 P3 | ecosystem: Host-associated > Arthropoda: Insects > Digestive system > Gut ... | reverse complement strand
TCCCTTTGGTTAAATTCTTTGCACAATACGCCGGAAAGCTCGTGCGGCTCCTGCTTGGCGCGTTCCACTTTTGCGGCCAGGTCGTCCAGTTTTTTTATGGCGCATAGGGCCGGATTGGCCTTCATCCACGCCGCCGGGTCTGTCCACTCGTCGCGCTTGTCAAGCTCGTAGAGTATCGGCAAAAAATGAGGGTCAGTCAATGCCCCGTCCGCGACGCCGCAAGCGTGGTTATACAGGTCGTCAAAGATGTTTTCGCGGGTCGTCCCGGCGGTGGTGATGCTCACGAAAAGCGGCTGCCGCCGCGCCGATTGGCTTTGCTTCAGCACCTCGTACAGGTTGCGGTCACGGACGCCGTGCAGCTCGTCAAGGCAGACAAAGGACGCGTTCAGGCCGTCCAGGGTGTCGCTGTTGCGGGCCAGGGGCTTGAAAATCGACATGGACGGCGCGAAGTACAGGTCATTCTTGCGCTTGCGGAAATGCCGCGACAAGTCCGGGTTTTGGCGTATCATGTTGTGGACTTCATCGAAAATCAAGCGGGCCTGCGCGTACTTCGTCGCGGCGGTATAGCATTCCGCGCCGCCCTCAAAATCGGACGTGAGCATATACAGGGCCAGGCCCGCAAGCAGCGTGCTTTTGCCATTTTTGCGGGCCACAAGAAAGAACGCCTCGCGATAACGCCTTAGCCCCGTTTCCCTGTCCACAAAGCCGAACAGGGCCTGTATGAACGCCTTTTGAAACAGTTCCAGGCGTACAGGCTGCCCGGCCCATTCGCCTTTGCTGTGCTTGCAAAATGTTTCGATGAAGGATATGGGCCGGGTCGCCTTGGCCTCGTCGAAAATGTATTGCCCGGCGGTGTCGCCTGTTTCAGCCGCAAGCCCCGCATAGACGGCGCGGATGCGTCGGCAAGCGGCGATGTCCCCGCGCTGTATGGCGTTGTGGTATTCCTCGATGTAGTTCATGCCGCGCCCTCCATGTTAAAGGCCGTGAGCGCGTCCAGGGCCGCCGCCGTCACCTGGGGCGGCAACAGGGCGGCGAATTGCTTTTGCGCCGCAAGGAACAGGCGCATATTGGCCTGGTACGTCCTGTCTATGTCGGCGGCTTTCATGCAGCAGTTGAGCAAATCCAGCTTTTCCGCAAGGTCTAGGGCCAGGGCGCGGCGGCGTTCATCCTCCAGGCCCCGCGCAATTTCCGTATAAGTCATAGTGATTCTCCCTTCATTAAGTCGCCAGTTAAAAGCAAGCCCTTTGAGTACCGCCCCGCCCCTGCCGTAATGTATGGTGTTGTGGCACTCGATACAGACGGCTTGCAGATTTTCCGCGTTGAGGGTGATTTCCGGGTCGCCTAGGTTCGACGGCGTGATGTGCTTGACGTGATGCACGATGTCGGCGGGCCTGCCGCAAACCTCGCAAATATAGTTCCTGCCGGACAGGAAAGCCCGCGCCAGCCGTTTCCACGCCCGCGAATGATAGAATTGCTCTTGCGTCATTTTTGTTTTTTCCTTTCCGCTGACAGGGCCTTTAACAGGCTGTCAATGATGCGCTGGTATTTGTCCGCGTCCGCGCTCTCGCCATAATACCACTGTTGCAGGATAAATTTAGCCGCCGTTTTCGCAAGCGGGCTATAGGGCGGCGCAAGCCCGACGGTGTGTGCCAGATAGCCGGGCACAGCGTCCAAAAGATTGTAGACAATATCCAGATTGTCCGCTGTGTTGTCCAGGCGCAAGGCGTCCAGGGCTTCCCCGATGTCCAATATAAAAGGCGGATGTTTCATCTTGTTTCCCTCCTGGAGAGGGGCGGAATGCAGTTCCGCCCCCCCGGTCACAATGCCTATTCGTTAACCGCGATTTTGACAAACGCGGCGGGCAAAATGGGCTTGCCGTCCGCGATGCACAAGGCCCGGTAGTCGATAAGGCCCGACGTAAAGCCGCTGTCCCGGCTCACCTCGACGGCCACGCCCTGGGGGACGTTCACGCCGTATAATTTGAAGTTGCCGAACAGGATTACCCCGGCGGGCAAGTTGTCGTCCAGGACGATTTCGAAGCCGAAAAGCCTGTGCTGCCCGCTCTTTTCCGTGTTGGTGAACATATACGCGCCGTTGTTGTCCTTCAGCGGGTAGATGCTGTTGAACAGCGTCGCGGTGCTCATGGCGAATTTCGCGCCGCCCACAAAGGCCGGGTTGAGCTTGGCTATCGCCTGCAACAGGCTGTCGCCCGTGATGGCCGCCGGTGTGACAGTGTTTGCCGCCGTCCACGTTATGCCCGTGAGCAGGCCCTGGGGTTGCCCGCCGCCCGTGCCGGACACGATAGCAACGCCCAACGCGTCCACGATGGAGGCTTTCAGTTCGGCGGTGACGTAGTTTTCAAAGGCGGAAATGGTCATGCGCCGCGCCGCCGCCGACATGGACAGTATCTTGATGAGCTCGAACGCGCCGAAGGTGACGGCGGTTGTGGTGATGTTCTTGCGGTCGACGGGCTGCCCCTCGATATGCCACATGGCGGGGTCCGTCGGTGTGCCGATGGGGACGGACAGGTTGGCGGGGACGTTGAAAAGCCGCACTTCGCCCCACAGGCCGCTTTGCCTGTGCCTTTGACTGATAATTTCGTTCAGGGTCGTTTCGGGGACCACCGCCGCGCTGGTGGAAAGCGTGTTGAACGCGTCGGCGCGGTGCTCGGCGCGGGCGGCGGTCAGGGCGCGGGTTTCGGTGTCGGTGAGTTCCTGCCCCAACAGGGACTTGAAAAAGCCGACGCGGTATTCCGGGGTCGCGGTCACGTCGCGGGTCTGGGCCTGGGCTTCAAGGGACGCGGTAACGGGGTTGAATGCGCTCATAGTTTCTTCCTTTCCGGCTCTCGCCTGTACGGTTGTGGTTTTGTATGCCGCGTGGTTTACGACGCTGATTTCATAAACCCGCGCTATACTTTTGATTGTGCGCGTTTGGGTCGCCTGGTCAAAGTCGCTGTCGCCGATGTCGAACGCGAAGGACATTTGCGAAAGGTCGCCGCGCTTGACGGCGGTGTGGATGCTGCGCCCCTGTTCGGTGTCGGGTAAGGTCGCGGACATTTCAAGCCCGCGTTCCGTCACGGCCAGGGCCAGGGTCTTGGGGCTTCGCGCAAGGGGTATCTGCGCGCCGTCGTGGTTCGTGAGCAATACAACGTCGGACAAGTCCACGCCGCGCAAGGCGTCGGGGGCGATTACCTCCGTCGTGCTGCCGATTTTGGCGGGTTCATTGAAAACTATCGCCGTCCCCTCCAGGGTGAGCGGCGCGCCCGCCGCCCGGACTTCATAGCTGCGCTGGTTCATTTGCCTGTACCTCGCTTTCCAGTTGGTATTTGTCGGCCTGGGCCGAATTGACATAGTTTAGGGATTGCAAAAGCGTTATTGTTGATGAAGTACGCCGCCGCAATGCGATAGAGCATGTCATAGCTGGACATATACGCATTGGGGCTTTCGGTGAGCAATTTTTCCAACGGGCGGCTGTCGCTGTGGGCGGTGAGCTTCGCGCAATGCCGGGCCACGGCGTCCACTGCGGCGCGGAACACGGGGCTATTGAACGCGCTCCCGGTGAAGCTCGAAAAGCTGTTAAGCGTTATTACGAAAGGACAACTTTTATAGGCCAAGAAAGGCAAAAAAAAATTCAGGCGGTCACGGCTTCATCAACCGCGACCGCCTGCTCCTTGGGGACTTCCCCGATGAAAGTGAAGTGGATGTCTATCTGCTGGGAGAGTTTCTTCGGGGATTGAGGAGGGCTATGTATCACTGGTATCACTGAGGGGCGGGAAAGCCAGTAGCCATCTCGAAATGTTGCACAACAGGCATATATTTCGGCAAAGCATCAGTCAGTTTTTTGCTTGAACCCACCAACCTTTTGTGTTATACTGCGTTTAATAGGTGAGACAGGTGGTGAGGCCCTTAGTGGTGAACGAACGCAAGCTGCTGCGCATGGCGCGGGACGGCGACAAGGAGGCGTTCCAGCAACTGATTCTGGCGTACTACCCGTATGTGACGAAGTTCCTGCGGAAGCTTTGCGGGAACGGGCAGGACGCCGAGGACCTCACGCAGGAGACCTTTCTCAAGCTCATTCGAAGCATCCGGCAATATGAGCCAAGCGGCCAGGCCGCATTCGCCACCTATCTCATAACCATCGCAAAGCACTGCTACCTGGATTTCCTGCGGCGAAACCAACATATCACTGTTGACTTTGACGCGCTTGTACTGCCCTCGGGCGAATTTTTCGAAGGCGAAATAGAGCGCCGGGAGGACGCCGAAACCCTGCGGCGGGCGATGGAAGCCCTGCCGCCGGAACAGGCCCTGGCCGTTCGCCTGCGGCATTTCGAGCGGCAAAGCCTGGAGGAAATCGCCCTGCAAATGGGCTGCGAAGCCAAAACAGTGAAAAGCCGGATACACATTGGCGTAGTGAAGCTGCGCAAAGCGTTAGGAGGGACAACAAATGGAGCAAAATGAGCAAAAGCTGCTTGCCGCGCTGGATTCAGAACTGACGCAGGCCTGCTTTGAGCTGCGGCAGGAGAGCTACGCCCGCAGACTGCGCCGCTGCTTCGCCGCGCTGCTGGCGCTGTTCGTCACAGTGCCGGTTGCATGTGTGCTGCTGGGCATTTCGCTGGCGGCTTTTGCTGTACCTGTACTGATTTTCCTGGCGCTGGGGACGCTTCTGGCCTCTCCGATCATCTTAATTCACAAAGGAGCTGTATCGTCATGAAGAAACTTGCCAAGCTGAATTTCAAGAAGGCCATCGCGATCTATCTTGTTGCCGCGCTGCTGTGCGGCATCGCCTCTGCCGGGGCATTGGGCTACCTGTTCCGCTCGAAGATTTCCCTCGCGCTTGATTACGACAAAATCAGCGAAACGGACAGGAAAAAAACACCCGCCACCTATGACGAGATTGCGGCCTTCGCAAAAAAGCATCCAGATATCGCCGAGGCCCTTGTGCTCAGTGCGGAGCGCGAAATCGTTTTCCGCGCCAAGGACGGCGGGATCGTCAAAGGCGACCTATGGGCATTTGAAAGGGCCGGGCAGGAGCGCAAAAAAAACCGGCTCACCGATCCGTCGCAGCCCGGTGTCGTCTTGCAATGGCTGGACGACGATATGACCGATCCCCTGCGGGCCATCGTCGGCGAAAGGGCGGGGCATGAAAGGTATGACGGCGAGAAGGGCGCGATGCTCAACCCGAAGGATCAAAAGGTATACCCTGTCCAGTCCTGGCAAAACCGCCAAACCGGCGAAACCGTGGTGCTGTTGTTCAGCTTTCGCCCGGTGCCCCGCGCGGCGCTCGCGTTGAAGCTCGTGGCCGCTGTAGTCATGCTGTTTTTCATGCTCTATTGGGCTCTCGTGGCGTTATGGGTCTATGCCGACGCGCAAAAGTCCAAGCTGCGCGGCGAAATTTGGGGCCTGCTGGCGCTGCTGACGAACCTTGCGGGGCTGCTCCTCTATCTGATATACAAGGGCATCAATCAAGTGTGCTACCAGTGCCACGCCGTTTTGGGCCGCGAAAACACCTATTGCACCAATTGCGGGGCAAAGCTCGGCAAAATCTGCACAGGCTGCGGCGCCGCCGTGGGCAGGTACAGCAGGTATTGCGGGCGCTGCGGGCAGGCGCAGGAAGAAAAAGTTTGAAAAAATAGAGAGCATTTGGACAAAACCACCGGCAAAATTCAAACGAAAGGAGGGCCACGGTGATGGAAGCGATCTTTGATTTCCTTGTGAGCATCCCCCTGCTGGGCGGTATCATCGAGTTTATCTGGAACTTCATCTCTGGCCTGTTCTAGGTGGGCTTATGATTAACAGGAAGGCCCCTGCGCAACGAGGCCGGCAGGGGCCTTTCCCTTTTCTCGTAGAATAGCTGTCTGAAAGAAGTGAGCTTTTGAAAACCATGCAACTGGATATGGCGGCAAACACATTCCTCTGCATACGCACCCGGAAGTGGAACTATGTCATCCGTATGGGGTATCTGCTCAAGGAGGAGATCGACCCGGAGCGCCTGCGCCGGGCCGTGAAGGATATTTACCCGCGTTTTCCGTCGTTCTTTGTGGCGGCGCGGCGCGGGGTTTTCGAGTATTATCTGGAGTGTATGGACTATGCCGACGTCGTACATACGGAATTGGCGTACCCATGCAGCCCGTTCGAGCTGTTCAGCAGGGACGCGCCCATGATCCGCGTCGTCTACGCCGACAATCGCTTTGCGGTGGAAATCCCTCACGCAGTGGCCGACGGCAAAGCGCTGTCGGTTTTTACGCGCGCGCTGTTGGCGCGCTACCTGGGCCTGGACGACGCGATTGATCTGAAGGAACCGCCCAGGGCCGGGGAGCTGTCCGACGACTACCCCAGATTTTGCAAGAATATGAAGGGGAAGATTCCGAAGGACAGTGCCGCCTGGCAGTACCGCAGGCCCTATGTGAAGGATTACCTGAAGGTCATCCATGGCGCAGTCCCCCTGGAGGACATCCTGCCCGCCGCCAAGGCGCGGGGGATGTCCGTGACGGAGTACCTCATGTGCGCGTACCTCTACGCGTTTTACTGCGCTGACCCAAGCGCCCGCGGCAGCGGCAAGCCCATCAAGCTGCGCATCCCCGTGAATATGCGCCAGTTCTATCCCAGCGAGACCCTGCACAACTTTACCCTCTACCGCAACCTCGGTTTTGTACCAAGCGAAAAAGAGGCATGGTCTTTCGAGGACGTCATTGAGGCCATGCGCGGCAAATTGAAGCCCTGCACCACCCCCGAGGCGATGCGGACGCTGCTCAACCAGACCGTAACCCTGTCGGGGAATCCCATTCTTCGGGCGGTTCCCATAGCGCTCAAGCGGTGGTTCTTCAAGCTGGGCTATTTTCTCACCGGGGAGAGGCCCATGACCGGCGTGCTGTCCAACCTGGGGCGGGTCGAGCTGCCGCCCCGCGTCGCCGAGCGCGTAGAGAAAATAGAGGTCATCATGGGCGGCTCGGTCTTCAAAAGCCTCTGCGCTTTCGTGCTGTCGGATCATCAGGACCTGCATATATACCTGAGCGGCGCGTGCGAATCAATCGACGTGCAACGGGAGCTGTTCCGCCTGTTGGAACAGGAGGGCCTGCGCGTGTGCGTGGAGTGGGATTATCTGAAGCAGGCATAGCCAGCCCTCTGCCTCTGGGGCCGGTAATGTTTATAAACAGTTTAGCTCTTTTTATTGTTGGCTTTATGATAATAGGTTATGATGGTTAAGCAATCCGTCAGTGATACGGGATTGGTTCTGACAACACATAAGCAGCAATACGCTATAGCAGGCCATACGGAAAGGAAAGATTTATGTTAAGCCTTTTCAGGACGATTCTCGCAGTCCTCTTGACTGCCGTGCAAATGCTCGTTGGGGTCATCGGGTTCGGTACGCAGCCGCAGGCGGCGGCTTCGCCGCCGAGGGACTGCTATCCCGTCGTCTTTGTCAACGGCCTGGGCTGTTGGGGGGAGGACGACCCCATTTATGAGCTGCTCCCCGTTTGGGGGATGCTCGCGGGCAGCATGCGCGACGCCATGCGGGCCGAGGGCTTTGAAGTCTACGAGCCCTCCCTCGGGCCGTTTTCAAGTTCCTGGGACCGGGCCTGCGAGCTGTACGCCTCCCTTGTCGGCACCCGCGTGGATTACGGCGCGGCGCATTCCGCGGCGCACGGCCACGCGCGCTACGGCCCGACCTACGAGGAGCCGCTGGTGCCCGGCTGGGACGGGGACACGCGCAAAATTCACCTGATCGGCATGAGCTCCGGCGGCCTCACGATCCGGCTGTTCGCGCAGCTGGCCGAGGAGGGCTGTGCGCAGGAGCGCGCGGCGGCGTCCGCCGGCGAGCTGTCGCCCCTGTTCACCGGCGCAGCCAAAGGGCGCGTGGCCTCGGTGACGACGCTGGGGACGCCCAACAACGGCACATCCGGCCTGGAGCCCGGCAGTTTCCTGCTCACTACGGGTATGCTTGGCGGCGCCTATTTGCTCCTGGCGTTCTTAGGGCTGATGATACCTCCTATGGAGAGCTTCTATCCCACCCGGTTGGGGCAGTTCGATATTTCCAGCGATGATTTCAAAAGCGCCCCCCTGGCAACCCTGTGGGATTTTATGCAATATCTCCTCAACGGCAGCGACAACGCCCTGGTGGACTGCACCATCGACGGCGCATTTGCCTTAAACGAAACAATCAAATGCCAGGACGGCATCTACTATTTTTGCTATTCCGCTTCCATCACAGAGGAAGATCGCAATGGCAACCAGGTGCCCAGCCGGGATGTGTTCTTTGCCCTGCACCCGGGTGCTAAGGCCATGGGCCACAACCGCAGTAGCTATGTTACCGCAGGTGGCCACGTGATTGACGACCGCTGGCTGCCCAACGACGGCCTGGTCAACACCATCTCCGCCCAGCAGCCCTTCGGGGAGCCTTTCCAGGCGTATGACCCGGCGGACCTGCGGCCCGGCCTCTGGAACGTGATGCCCGTGATCGAAAGTTTTGACCATGCGGATTATATGGGCGGCCTCGAATACGCGGGGGGCAAGCCGGGGACACGTGAGCGCTGTCTTGATATGATAGCGGTTTTGGAGGCGCTTCGATAAAGATGGGCCCAGCCCCTATTTTCAACATAAGGGAGAACTATCATGAGCCTTGCCGCCAAGCTGGACAACAACAAATTCGCGGGCAGCCACCCGGAGGCCTGGAAATTCATCAAATCCCTCGCGGGGGGGCTGGTGACCTCTCTGCCGGGCGTGGCCGTGTACATGTGGCTATGCCGCTATCTGACCGAACCGGGGCGGCCCTGCCGGATAACTTTTTCTTCGATTTCCTCGCGAACGTGCAAAGGGGCTCGGCGGATTACTCCATCCCGGCGCTGGTCTACGCGTTCATCGCGTCCACCTTCATCGGGCAGTCCCTGGCGTTTGTCCCCAACCGCAAGCTGGCCTTCCGGGCAAATTCCAACGCGGCCTTGAGCACCTTCCTGATGGTCTGCCTGGCAATTGCGACAATTCTTCTAAATGGCATTGTCGGCCCGGCCATCGCGGCCGGTGTTTTCAGGCTCGCGGCCTGGAGCGCCGGGACGGAAACACTTTCGGCGGGCGCGGCCAGCGCGGTCAACCTGGTGATCAAGGTGCTGTCCATGGCCGCCACCGTTCTCTGGTGCTACCCCGTGAACCGCTTTATTATCCACCGGGTGCGGAAAGAAAAGGCGAAAGCGCCCGTTCAGTAAACCTGCAAAGATAATGTCCCGAAGCGGCAGAAATGGCCGTTTCGGGTCTTTGGAAATTGTTCTTTCGTAATAACCGCACTTTCAATCAATCAGCCATTCGCCAGCACCCTGGGCAGCCACCCCAGCACGTCCCACAGCCCGCTCCAGTCGCCGTTGAACAGCTTGATCACGCCCATCTGCAGGGCCTCGTCCAGGAAGCCACGGGTCATGGGGGTCAGCCAGAACAGCGGCACTTCCAAAATATAATTGACATAGCTGCCGTAGGGAATCACAACCGTGACCGTTGACAGCAGGGGCAGAAAAATACATTTGTAAAACGCGCCAAGCAGGGGCCGCTGCCGGATGGCGTCGTCCAGGCTGTCGCTGTTGGCTATCACCGCGCCGCGCGCGAGGTCACGGGGTGGCAGCGGGCGGCCCAGCAGCGCCTCGAACTGCGCCTGGGGCACATCGGCGGGGCTCTGGCCCTGCAGACCGTAGCAGGCCGGGGCGGCGGCGCGCAGGTCGGGGATTTCGCTGGCGGATGTGCCGCTTTTGTATATTCTTGTTTGCAGGCGAATATCCTGCGAGGACGCGCCCACCAGAATCTCGAAGTCGCCCGCCTCAATGCACCAGCTGTCAGTTTTGGTGTTGTAGAAGGCGAAGGAGCGTTCATCCAGCTTGAAAGAAACAGTTTTCGCCTCGCCGGGCCGGAGCCACACCTTCGCGAAGCCCTTGAGCTCCTTGGCAGGGCGGAAAGCCGTGCTCTCCACGTCGCTGACGTAGAGTTGGACGATCTCAGCGCCGGCGACGCTGCCGACGTTTTTGATCTTGCAGGTGACTGTATTGCCATTAATTTTCAGGTTGGAATATGCAAAGCTCGTGTAGGACAGCCCATAGCCGAAATCGAACTGCACGGGCTGCCGGAACGTATCAAAATAGCGATAGCCGACAAAGATGCTCTCGCGGTACTCGGCGCTTTTTGGGTAGCCGGGGAACCAGGCCGCGCAGGGCAGGTCTTGCTCCGCCAGGGGCCAGGTCTCGGCTAGCTTGCCGCTGGGGTTCACCGCGCCCAGCAGGATGTCCGCCAGGGCCGCGCCGCCCGCCTCCCCGGCCAGATAGGTGCATACGAAGGCCTTGACGCTGTCCAGCCAGGGCAGCTTCACCACGGAGCCGCCGCAATACACCACGACAGTGTTGGGATTTGCCTTTGCCACGGCCTCCACGAGCCTGTTCTGCTTCGCCGGGAGCTCCAGGTCGCTTCGGTCCACGCCCTCGGCCACGGACATCTCCGGCATACCCGCGAAAACCAGGGCCACGTCAGAGGCCTTTGCCAGGCGCACGGCCTGCGCCCGCAGGAGGGCGTCGTCGGGGGTTATCCCGGAGCGGAAGCCCTGGGCGAAGGTCACGTTCGCGCCCATGTCCTTGAGCGCCTGCAGAGGGTTGTCCACGTTCTCAGTATTCACCTGGGAACTGCCCGCACCCTGGTAGCGGAAGTCCTGCGCGAACTCGCCGATGACGGCGATTTTCTGTGTTTTCTCCAGCGGCAGAATGCTGTCGTCGTTCTTGAGCAGCACGATGGACTGCGCCGCGATCTCACGGGCCAGGGCGCGCTGCCGCTCCTGGCTCAGTTGGGGTTTTCGATCTCCGCTGTTTACCCTGTCAATCAGCGTGAGAACGCGGTCCACGCTGCGATCCAGGTCAGCCTCCGAAAGCGTGCCATCCTGTATGGCGGCGAGGATGTTCCGCTCCCCCATACCCAGGGAGTGGGGCATCTCCAGGTCCGTGCCGCCTTTTAACGCGGCTGCCCTGTCCCGCGTCGCGCCCCAGTCGGTGACCAACAGGCCGTCGAAGCCCCATTCGCCCCGCAGTATATCGTTTTGCAGGCGGGCGTTCTCGTTGACATATAGGCCTTCAAAACGATTGTATGAGCTCATAATCGTCCAGGGCCGCGCCTGTTTCACGGCGATTTCGAAGGCGGGCAGGTAGATCTCCCGCAGGGCGCGCTCGTCGGCTGCGGCGTCGATGGTCATGCGGCGGTTCTCCTGGTTGTTCACGGCAAAATGCTTGAGGGACACCCCCACATTGCGGCTCTGTATGCCCTGTGTCACGGCGGCGGTGAGGATGCCGGAAAGATAGGGGTCCTCGGAGAAATACTCGAAGTTGCGGCCGCACAGGGGCGAGCGCTTGATGTTCAGCCCCGGCCCCAGGATGACGTCCACGCCCTGCTCCAGGGCGCTGTCCCCCAGGGCGCCGCCCATGCGCCGCAGCAGCCCGGCGTCCCACGAGCAGGCCGAGAGGCTGGCCGTGGGGAAGCAGACCGAGGGCGAGCCGCCCCGCACGCCGTGGGGGCCGTCCGCCAGGGTGACGGAGGGAATGCCCAGGCGCTCGATTGCGCTGGTTTGCGAAAAACTCGCCCCGCAGACCAGGGCGGCCTTCTCCTCCAGGGTCATTTGGGCGATCAGCGCCGCGTGGGCCAGGGGCGGCTCTTTCGCCGCCGCGGGGAGTGCAAGCCCTCCCAGGAGCAGCAGCGCTGCCATGGCTGCGGACAGGATTTTACGCATGTGATTTTGCATGGCGGGTTCCTCCTTCAGGAATTGTTGCTTCTTCATGGACTAAACACCTCCCTGCGCCCGACATTTTCTATACCAATCTCTGCAAAGCCCGGCAGTTCCCAATACGCCCGGCCTTTCAAGACGCCGAGTTCTTCGTTGGGCCCGATCTCGCTGAAGCGCCGCACGCTGTCTGCGACGTTCGGCTTGTTCTGCCCGATGAAAGTATTGCCCGTCACGCTGCTGTCGGCGCAGTTGGCGGCAAAGCCGGGGTTGTCTGTATCAGCAAAATTTGAAGAGTACGCAGCCAGCTTCGGATAGGCCGCGCGCCAAATGTCCGTCCGCCAGGGGGAAGCGAAGAGCTCCGTCCACAAGGGGCCGCCCTCCCGGGAATGCCCGCTGAACCAGTAGTTGTCATCGAGGGCCCCGGCGCGCATACGCTCGTCGTAGCTGAGGGGCCTGCCCGCGTTCACCACGATGTTGCCGTGGGCCTCCAGGTCCCGTCCGCTGAAGTGGAGCGCCAGGCCCGGCACGTTGACCAATAGATTATTCTCAATGGTGATCCCCGAAAGCCCGTCGTCCAGATAAAGCCCGTCGGGCGTGTGGCCGCCGCTGCCCAGGTTGTACAGCACATTGTTGCGGATGACCGTGCCCTGGGCGTCCCACAGGCTGCGCCCGCTGTAGATCGCCCCCGCGTCGTCGGTGAGCAGGCACACGTCGTGGATAAGATTATGCTCGATCACGTTGTCGTTGCCGCCCAAAAGAACTGAAAAGTGCGGGGATTCGACCAGCTCGCCATCTTCAAAGCGGTGAATCGCGCCGAAATTCCTGCCGCCGAAAAAGATGGCCGTGTGCGGCGCGCTGTGAATCTCGTTGTGGGAAAGGGTGTTGCCCACGCCGTAGACGTTCACGCCGCCCTGATAGGTCAGGATGACCTCGGCCCAATCGTGCACCAGATTGTTCACAGCCTTATTATTACCGGAGGTGAGGGTCACGTAATCGCCGCCGCTGATGCTGAGGCCCTTCGAGCCCACATGGCGCACTGTGTTGTTGGCGATAGTGTTATTAGTACCATCTATGGTGATCGCGCTGCCCGCGATGTTCTGCACCACGCAGTGGCTCACCGTGAGGCCCTCGCCGCGCAGCACCATGGCGTCGCCCCGGGTCCCCTGCAGGGTTAGCCCGACGAAGCTGAGATTTTTCAAATTGTTGCCTATTATGAGGTGTTCTGTATTGACTGTGAGCTCAATCCCGGCATCGTCAAATCCCCCATCAAACGGCCAGAGATACAGCAAGCCCGCATCTCTATCCAGATACCATTCGCCGGGCTCGTCGAGCTCTTCCAGGATGTTATAGAAGTAGTAGGGCTTGTCCCGGTCAAAGCCATAATTGCTGCCATGCTCTGTCATAAGAGTGCCTGCGTTTAAGTCGATGGTCTGCACACGGGTTGTCGTTTCCGCCCAGTCGTATTTGAAGAAGCCGAACACCCAGACGTCCCGCGTGTCTGTCCAGGTTGCCGCTCGTTCAGCGCTCGTTTTGTCCATTTCAAATATTCCGCCGCGCGGGTTGCTTTCATCGCTCCTGTCGCCCTCGTCGAGGACGCTGCCGGTCTTCAGCCATTCGCCCGCGTTGGGGTAGCGGGCAATCGTCATGCGCCTGCCGTTGAAATATAGCTCGCAGGGCAGGGGCCCGACGCCATTGTCGTACCGCGCGGCCATGGTGTGCGCCCCGTGGGGGTACAGCTCGCCCCAATCATCGGGGCTCAATCCCAGCTTTGTCAGGTCAATGACTTTTATGTTCGTGTTTTTATCCCAGGCTGTGAAGTCCTGCGGATCAAGGGCTATACCGCCGTTGAGGACCGCCCCGCCGTCCCGCGAGCGCCAGGTCGTGTCGTGGTCGCGTTCATCGAAGGCGATCTGCGTGATATGATACTCGCCGTCTTCGATCAGCACGGTGAAGTGTTTGGCTTCGCCATTTACGCGGGCCTCGCGTATAAGATCACGCACTTGCTCGATAGAGCCGTCCGTAGGCACAGTAAAATTTACCTCGCCCATCGCCGGCATGGGTGCGAATTTACCCTCCGGCAGCGTGGGGATGGGTGCTTTGTAATAGCTTTGCATATAAACGGGCGCTCCAATCATTAAAGTGAACCCGGTCAGCCATGCGATAGAAAAGCAGAGCGAGGCGGCAAGCCTGATTTTTCGGCCCTTCAGCAGGAGCATGTACAGCACGAAAATCTGAATCGCCACGGTGAACATGGCCGCCAGCGCGGCGCGCCTGGCCCCCAGGCGCAGTATGTTGTTGATCAGTGCGGATGGGCCGAATAGGGCCACGGCGAACGCCGCCACGCAGGCGAGGCTCTTCCAGAGGAGCGCTTTTTTCTTCTCACCGCGCCGCCACAGCACGAACAGCGACAGCCCGGACATGCCCAGAACGACGGCGATCACTGTGAATGGGTATACGCTGGGTTGCCAGTTGACGTAAATATGATAATACCAGGCCAAAATGGCGGTCAGAGCGATGGCCAGGGCCAGGGCGGCGATTGCCTGTAGATTATTGCGAGTTTTGGCTGAAGCGGACATGGAAAATCCTCCTTTGCCTGTGCTGTTTTGACAGGTTTATCATAGCACAGATTGGAGGAGTTGGCAAGCGCATTTTCGGGTTAAGTCTTAGTTGCCCGGATAAATCAAAACTAGCTCGTCTCTTTTTTCGGTCGTGCCGTCTCCAAGCTGGCTGTAAGAGTTGCTCCCCCATGCCCATACAGATCCGTCTTCTTTGAGCACAAGCAGGTGATCGCTGAACCTGGAAGCTTGTACTACTGAGTCTGCGATCGGGTATAAAATGTCATACCTGGGAGCCCAAGTATAAAGCGACCCATCGTTAAAAAACAAGAGAACCCAGCTGTTGTCGTCATTAGGCTTTTTTATCTCCTCAGAGATTCCTTCACTCACAATTCTTGTAACCATACCATCCGTTATGTCACCCCACGCCCACATTGAGTCATCGTTTTTTGTTACCGTCGAATGCTGATAGCCGGTCGTTATGTTGACTGCATCCTCGTGGATCTTTTGCGGCTCTAAAGCAAGCTTGAGTACCTTCGCGAATCCCAACCGCCCATTTTCGTTGTTGCCCCAAATCCATACTGTGCCGTCTTTTTTGAGTGCCAGTCCGTGATACGCGCCGGCAGACGCCATAAAGACATTGTCCATCATTTTTATTGGCACACAGCTGTGTCCCCCTACTTTTGTTCTGTTACCCAAAACCCCAGAGTCATTGTTCCCCCAGGCCCATAGCGTTCCATCATTCTTAACGGCCATGCCCCACTTGTCGCCCAGCGAAACTCTCTTTACATCCTCAAGGATCTTATACGGCGTTGAATCAATCTCAAACTCTACGTCAGGCGTAATGAAGTCAATGCCGTTGCCAAGTGCCCCGTACTCATTATAGCCCCAGGTCCAGAGCGAACCGTCCTCCTTGATGGCCGCAGTAATGTTCTTACCAGCAGCCACGTAGATCACATTGTCGATATCCACTTTTTTTATTGCTGGATCGTTGGTCTCGTATGTAGCGGTAAGAGTATATTTTCCTTGAAGCTCTTTCAATCCTTCAAGTGCTTCAATTCCTTCAAGCAAATTAGTATCAAATCCGACATCATATACCCTGTATTCCGCCGTACCGCCATCGAATAAATTGTCACCCCAAGTCCACACAGTTCCGTCATCCATCAGTGCTGCGCTGTGAGTATGCCCTGCGGCAACTTGAATGACGGTTCCTTCCAGAAAATCCGCTATGGGTGCATGCGGCACAATGGGATCAATGCCCTTTGCCTCATAGGGTCTGTTGCCAAAATAAGCAGCCGTAAATATCAATGACAGGACTGCCACAGCAATAGAAGCAACAATAGCAACTGAGGCAATGTTTTTCTTTCTTTTTGGCTTCTTATATTTAACCGGCTTAGTTGCCCTGGGCCTGAATACGTCGCCGTTCTGGTCGAGGTAAATGACTTTGCCATCCCTCCGGCACTCAAACACAGCCTTGCCGCTTTCTTCTTTGTAAGTGGATGATGCGATGGAGTCGTATTCGCACGGAACAACGACAGTGCCTTTGTCGTTGACGATACCTTGCTTGTTATCCTGTTCTATCAGGGTAAGTTTCTTGGTCAATGACCCAAGAGGCGTATATGGCTTAGCGATTGCTTTCTCTGCTGCCGGAAGAGCGTCCGGCTCCTCCGCTCTTTCCCGCAGTTTTTCTGCCATGTCGCGGGCAGCCTGCGCTTTATCCGCAAGTCCGGCTTGCTCCAGCTTGCGGGCGTCCCTGTCGAAATCATTGGCGGTGGATTGCGCGGCAAGGCCGACCCTGGCCAAGTCCCATGCTTCAAGTATCTCATGCGTACCGCTGATCATGTCCAGGAACGGGCTGTTCTGCTCCTCGGCGATCACAAGATGATTTCTGGCACGGCTCGCAGCCACGTAAATATAGCCAAAGAACCGCCGCAGTCTCCTTTGGCGTTTCACGTTCTTTTCGTATAAAATCTTGCGCCATTCCCTCTCGTATGCGGAAGTAATATTGATCGTGAAGACGACATCGTATTCCAGGCCCTTGGCCTCCTGGACAGTAAATATTCTGCCTTCCGCTTCGGGGAAAAGGGTAGCAAGCGCATCTCGAGTCTGTTCATCCGGCGTTACGGCTATGGCGTAGTGCTTATCGAAGATAGCTTCAAGGATGTTGTTCAGGTTTTCATTGGTGGATTCAATCACCAACGGGCTATGCCCGTCACGGAAGCCAACCTCGTGGATACCCTCGTCTTCCTTCGCTCCCTGGAAGCCGATGCGCCGCCCCTGCTCGTCAAGAATCCTGTTGAGCAGCACGACAATCTCCTTGCAGGAGCGATAGTTCTTCGTCAGCGTGTACATGTTCTCCTTGGCGTTTTTGCAGCCCAGGGAGTAGTAGATGTTATACAGGCGCTCGAACATGAAGAAGGTCGGGCGGACATTCTGGTTGATGTCGCCGCAGAAAATCATACGGGTCGGCGCTTTGGCAAGCATCATGAGCGTATACAGCTGGAGCTCGGTGAAATCCTGCACCTCGTCAATGATGATAAGATCATATTTCTTTTTCGTGTCTAATCGGATGATTTCAGCCGCCAGCTGGTTGATGTCCGCAAGGCCCTGCTCGGTGAGCCACATATCATACAGCGCAGCGATTTCATATATTTTATCGCGAACTTCCACAGGGAAGTAGCTGTACTTCGGTTTGACGTCGCAGTAATGCTGACTGCTCAGTGTCGTTGCATCGGAGTTCACAAGTTGCTCAAGGAAGCTGATTGTCGTCTGGTCGGTTAGACCCAAATGGGACTTGATGATGCCCTCAATCTCGCACCAAACGTCCTGCGGGTTGACGTTCTTCTTTTGGCACAGTGAGCCAAGCTCAGCAAGAAACTGCTCCTGCGCAGCGGCTTTTCTATGGCCGGGCAAAAGGAGTTTATATAGTTCATCTATAGTGAGAAACGTAATCCGTGCGGTTTCCTGTTTCGGCTTGAACTTCTCATATACCCTTTGGAAGTCCTCTTTCAAGGTCCGGGATATGGTGATGTAGAGGATATCGCCCTTGCTCTGCGCCATGCCGCACAGTTTCTGAAAGAGCACCGTGGTCTTCCCCGTGCCGGCGCTGCCGGATATGAATTGGGGGTATCGGTTCGAGCTGATGATCTCTGCCTGTTCCGCCGAAGCCAGCCAGATATAGTCTTCCGTATCCTCGCACTGGGCAATCCATTCATCGGTGGCGATGATGATTTCCGTCTGTTCCATGACCAACGGAAGCTCATCTGTTGGCTCCACTTTGTATTGATCGAACTCGTTCTCTTCTGACGGTGAATCAAACAGCGAGGGAAACGACATATCTCCGCTTTCGTTTTTCCCCATACGTTTGGCTCTTGTAATCTGATCGTCATGGGGGGAATACTCCCGCAAGATGACATTGCCGTTCGGATTGATCTCATACAGCACTCGTTCTCCCCGGCTGGTGCGGAGCTTGTATACACCGGGTACACCGCGTATCTCCATCGGCCTCGCACTGGTATGGATACCTTTGTTCTCCGAATCGGCGTACACGGTGAAGAAGTGCTTCAGCTTCCGCAGGGTATGCTCCCGCCTGCCTTCGGGGAGGCTTTTATTGAATTTTGAGGACAGCATGATGTCGTTCAGCTGCATGGTCGAAGCCTCACCCCCTTCGCCAACAAATCGTTGAAGCTATTATACATCATTCAACACGCTTTTTCAACCTAAATTTTGGGGACTTCTCCGATGAAAGTGAAGTGGATGTCTATCTGCTGGGAGAGCTTTTTCCATTTGTGCCCCGGCGCCTTGGCCGCCTCGTGAACCACGATTTTTTCGATGAAGGTGCGGGCGACCTCGGCGGTCAGTTCGGTGAAATCGGTGTAGACCGCGCAGAGCTTCAGGAATTTGTCGATGCAGTCAGCCTTTTCCCTCGCGGCGGATATCTCCGTTCGCAGCACCCCGGCCTCGGCGGTCAGCGCGGCCTGTTCGCCTTCGTATGTAGAGAGAAACTTTTCAAAGCGGTCGTCGCTGAATTTCCCGGCCACATGATCCTCGTAAAGCCTGTTGATGATGATATCCAGCTCGGCGATGCGCTTTTCGTCTTTGGCAAGCTGCGCGGTTTTTGTGCGCAGTGCCTTTTGGTGGGCCTTGTCCTTCTCGGAGCGGATGGCCTCGGTGAACTTCGCCCTGTCGCTCCGGGCGAACGCCGTCACCCACTGCAGCTCCTCCAGCACCAGCTGTTCCAGCAGCTTGCGGTTGATGGAGTGCCGGGTGCATGCATGCCCCGTCCCGGCGCATACCGAATTGGCGTAGTTGCGGCACATGTACAATGCATAGCCTTTTTTCGTGTCTGTCGCGATACGAAGGTTATCCCCGCAGTCGGAGCAGCGCAACAGCCCGTTGAGGACGCCCAGGTCGCCCGATTTCGTCACCTTGCGGCGGACGCTGCGCAGGCGCTGCACCAATTCGAATTCCTCCACCGAAACCAGCGGCGCGTGGTGGTCGGGGAACACGCACCATTCCTCCTCCGGGCGGATAATCTGGGTGCGATTTTTGTAGGACGGCGTGGTGTACTTCTGCAAAACGCATTCGCCCAGGTAGGTGCGGTTCTGCGCGATCTGCTGCACCTGCGCCCCCGACCAGGTGTGCGGGTCTTCGGCTATGTCCATACCCGCCCGCCTGTTCCACCGGGTGATGGCGGTGTCGATTTT
>Ga0123353_10003929_pt1 | contig 18993 bp, 17 predicted proteins | sample TergutLab28metaG_3_FD_92763 | JGI IMG/M metagenome (GOLD analysis project Ga0123353, IMG submission 92763) | Labiotermes labralis P3 segment gut microbial communities from Petit-Saut dam, French Guiana - Lab288 P3 | ecosystem: Host-associated > Arthropoda: Insects > Digestive system > Gut ... | reverse complement strand
TTTCTTTCGCTGGGGTCCTGTTGCGTACTGGATGGTCATGTGCTTGTCCTCCGTTTTTCTTGGTGGGTTAGAAATGTGCCGGGGGCACATTTCTCCCAGGCCCGCCTTAGCGGGTCGCAAGGGCTCCGGCTCGTTTTGACTGAACCGTTCGCCCCGCGTTGTACACAAGGATAGCACACAAGGCGTAGAATAGCTATTCACATTACTATCCGAATATTTGCCTTGCGGATGCCTGCAGCCCTGGTGAACCTACACTAAAACGGCATGCCTGCCTCGCAGCAAGGTGATACAGCCGCGTCCCTCGAAGCAAGCGGCAAGCAGGGAGGCTTTTCGCTCTGCCTGCCTGTCGAGGATTTTCCGCAGGCACACATCGCACATGAGTCCGTTGGAGTCAACAAAGCGGCAACCGGTGCAGTCGTATACACGCGGCACAGGGTTTTCCGCTTCTGGCTGGGCGGGAGGGCTTTCAGCCCGTTCGATGGGGGCCTTGTTTGTTTGCATGGGTCTTCTCCTTTCTGTAAATTTGCTCGGAAAATGGAATAAGCCCGTAACTCTCGCGGGGAGAATTACGGGCTTTTGGGTGGGTTGTTCAGTTTGGGATTTGTCGGGGTTGGGAGTTCAGTTTCCCAAAGCACTAAATCGAGCCGATATGCAGCGGTATTTTGCATAGTACTCGTTTGCGCCGAAAAAAGCGCTGAACCCCTTGACGCGCAAGGGATTCAGGCTCCGAGATCTTTTTTGTTGTCGTGACTTGAAAACAAACGTCTGAATTCGATAATACCAGGAAATCGTGTATTTGTCAAGCAAAATTCGACCATGACACGATTCCATGGTGTCCAAGCCCATCAGAGGCTTAGCAGCATTGCACCCATGTCCAGTTTGAGAAAATTGCCGCTGGGTGCGGTCCTCATCCCCAAAAGGCACCTTTTGCCTGAATCACAATCACGCTAACATTGTCCTTGCCGCCGTTTTCGAGCGCAGTCGCTATTAGCTTTTTAACGGCTGATTCGCAATCTTTTTCATTAACTAGGATTTGCTGTATAGCTTCATCGGAAACCATATCGGTCAATCCGTCGGAACAGAGCAGGAATACGTCGTCCGGCTGAACTTGCTTCTGCACATGGTGCGCATCAATAAGCATCTCGCTTTCAAAAATGCCGAGGTGCTGTGTTAGCGTATGCTTTCCAGAATCCGTTTTGGCCTGCTCAGCGGTGATCGCTCCAAGCTCGAGCTTTTGTTGCGCTATCGTATGATCTTTAGAAAGCTGCGTGAGAGCGCCATTCCTCAGCAAATAAACCCGGCTGTCACCTATGTTGTAAAGATTGGCGACTCCATTTTTGATGCACAGCATAGCAAGCGTAGAGCCAATCCGGGCATTGCGCTTAAGTATTTCATCGCATATTTGTTGATTGATCCCTCGGATAAGGACATCAACTCGTTTGGCCTGCTCTGCTTCACTTGCATTAAGGATATCCTCATGACAGCAGGCTATGTTTACAGCCGCGCAAAGGGACGCAAATTCACCGAAGCGTTCACCGCCCATACCATCGCAGACGGCAACGACACATGCTTTGGCGCTAGTGCTGACGCCCCAGCTTCCATCTTCAGGCGAACGCATATATTTGCTATTGACGCAGAGGTTGTCCTCGTTGTTTGTCCGCTTCAAGCCTGTGTGGGTTTGAGCACTGATTAGATATTTCATACTCTACCTCATAACGACGAAATCATAGTTATTGAAATCAAGAATACTATAGCGCTCAAAATAATTCCTGCTATCGCTAACCCTTTCTTTTCGCCTTTCAGACCCAGCACGCTAAACACACAGCCTAGTGGCGCAACGATGATTATCGCAAAGATAACCAGACCTATGATAAATTCGATCCCGCCAACAACAGAAAGAAAAAGGCCAATAATCCCGAGGATAAACCCTAATATTGCCTTGGTACGAGCCTTTTTCGTTTTGGAGTTAGGCTGCACCAGCGATGATTTTTTGTTGCCCCTTTTCTTTTTCACATCAGGGGGAGGCAACGATTGCGTCGGTGTTGGGGGCAAAGGGGGCGCTTTATGAGCGGCAAAAGCAATGCCACAGCCTGCGCAAACATGCGCCCCGTGCCCATTAGAAGTGCCGCACGTTGAGCAGATGATATTCGGATCTTCGCTGAAAGGAAGCGGTAATATAACAGGTGGAGGACCTGTCTTTTTTGTGTTTTTCTGCTTGTTTTCTTTTCCTGTTAGCATTATAATCCCGTCAATTATTGACCATACCCAACCGGCACCGTAAGCAAGCGATGTGAACAGTTGCAAGAGTCCTATTTTTTTATCACCTAAATATAGGCGTCCTACTCCAGGTATGATCTGCAAAAATCCTGCGGTTCTTTTTGATTTTACTGGCACATTTGGCTTTCCGGGCGGTTGTGGTGGCAGCGGATAAGGCTGCGGTGGCGGTGGTGGGAACGCAGATGGCTGAGGTAGCGGATAATACCCTTCGCAAGTGGTCTGTTTTTCAGCATCGGCAAGGGACTTGCCGCAGCTTGAGCAAAAATGCACTCCGTCATTGACAGGGCTTCCACAAGTCGGACAGAAAGCTTTGAAAACAGACTCTGTTTTTTCAGTTTCGTCAGAGAGCGAAGGCGGAAAAGAAGGTTCGTCACTCATGTCAGTCAAGGACCCCGGCCCAACGGGTACAACTTTCTCCTGCGCATTTGCGATGTGCAGTAAATCGTTCTTTGCTTCCGTGGCGGTATGGTATCGCTCATTGCGGTCAAAGGCACACATTTTCAGAATCACTTTCGCCAGCGAGTCGCCCGCAAACGCTGGCGCAGGCATTTCTTCGCCGCGCATGCGTTTTGCAAGCGCCTTTTCGTTATCATCGTAACGCAGAGGGGTAGGGACAAGAGGCTGGAAGGGCAGGCGGTAGCCATTCAGTAAACGATATAACAGCAGCCCAAGCGAGTATATATCCGCGCTTGCGCCGTAGTCTTCGCCTTTATAAACCTCCGGGGCCATATAGGGGCGCGTTCCCTTTTTAGAAAGACCGCTGGTGGTTTTCTCTAACTGACGAGAGACGCCGAAATCACCGAGCTTATAATTGCCCTCCTTATTGATAAAGATATTCTGCGGCTTGATGTCCCTGTGGATCAACTGGTTCGCGGCACAGATCTCCAGCGCGGTGCAGATGTCAACCCCCATCTTTACAGCGTTGGCCTCGGTAAAAGCGCTTTGTTTGACTCGCTCTGATAATTCGGTCAGCAATTCCATGCGGATGAAGATATCATATCCGATCCCGCTGGCTTTCGGGATGATCTGGTGGTCCTCATAGGCGACGATGTTAGTGTTGCCGCGCAACGAGTGCATAATGCCTATCTCGTTGCTGATGTCTTCGACGATCTGTCGGTAGTATCCGCTGGCGACGCTCTTGTCGTCGGAAAACTGGTCGTCAAGCAGCCGCTTAATCTCCGTGTCGCTTTGCGGCAAGGAGATATGTTTGATCGCGCATTCGTATCTCCTGCCGAATTCCTCACGGACGGCCTTGTAGACCTTGCCGAAGCTGCCTTCGCCAATGGTCGATTCTATTTCCCACACGCCCCAGAGCGGGGTGAAGCTCTTGATGTCGGACATATTTTTACCCTTTCTGCCAATCAAAAGATGTAATCGAAAACGTTGCCATAGCGATACGGGATATCAATATAATCACCAAGATAATAACTATATCTACGCCCGCCTTCAATATAATAGCCACTATAAGCAAGTGACCCTACAATCGCCGCAACACAAAAAATCAAGCATATAATCGCCAAGGCTTTCTTTTTTCTTCTCAAGCCCAAAGCGTTTATTATACAACCGAATATGCCTATAATGATTGCCGCGACCGCAAACCCTGCATCATCCGTTGCTATCGATATAATAAACATTAAGAGACTCAATAGTCCAAGGAGAATACCCAAGACAATCCCCAAGATCGTTATTGTGCGGACGAATTTCTTTCTAAAAACAGGCTTGCCAACCAGCTCACGGACATACCCGAATACCGCCTTTAAGCGAGCTTTATTGGTTTTGGCTTCAGACGATGGTGGAGTCGATGACTTTTTACGGGCCTTTTTCTTTTGCTTGCGCGCTCTTTTCTTTTTAGGAGGAGGCGGCGGGGTTCCCGATTCTTGGGAATCAGACGCAACATAAGACGGTATATCACCAAATCTACTAATCGTACCCTCACTTGAAGATTTACTCTGGCTGTTGCCGGTCAACGAGTAGTTTCCGGATGACGCCACAAAAGGCAAGACTTTTGACTTTGTGTCTACTTGCATGAGGGCGGCTTTTGCTTCTGTTGCGGTGCGGTAGCGCTCGTTACGGTCATAGGCGCACATCTTCAAAATGACTTTAGCGAAGTCTTCGTCCGCAAACGCAGGCGCGGGCATATCCTCGCCCTTCATACGCCTGGCAAGCGCTTTCTCATTGTCATCGAAACGCAGCGGGTCGGGCGCAAGAGGTAAGAACGGCAAGCGATTGCCATTCGTTAGGCGGTATAAAAGCAACCCAAGTGAGTAGATATCCACATTCGCGCCATATTCATCTCCCCTGTATACCTCCGGTGCCATGTAAGAATATGTCCCTATCTTCGTGAGGCCGCCAGTAGTCTTTTCAAGCTGCCGAGAAATGCCAAAGTCACCGAGCTTGTAGTGGCCTTCCGAATTGACGAAGATATTCTGCGGCTTGATGTCCCGGTGAATCAGGTTCTTTGCGGCACATACCTCCAAGGCGATGCAAATGTCAATCCCCATTTTCGCGGCATCCGTATCCGTAAGCGCATTACGCTTCACATGCTCAAATAGCGCGGTGAGCAGTTCCATGCGCATGAAGATATCGTAACCGATGCCGTTCGCTTTCGGTTTGATTAGATGATCCTCGTATGCGACGATGTTGGTATAGCCGCGCAGGGAGTGCATGATGCCGATCTCATTGTTGATGTTTTCTACAATCTCCCGGTAATAACCGCTGGCGATGCTCACATCATCGGACAGCTGCTCATATAGCAGTTCCCGAACCTCTTCATCGCTTTGCGGCAAAGAGATATGCTTGATAGCGCATTCATACCTTCTACCGAAGTCCTCGCGAAAGGCTTTGTAAACCTTGCCGAAGCTGCCTTCGCCGATAGCCAGGCGATCTTCCGAGATTGGTTCAATCTCCCATGCGTCCCACAGCGGAGTAAAGTTTCTGATGTCCGACATGATGCACCTCCTAATCTTATCTTCTATCGCTCAGAATAGCAAAAATCTATTACTAAGAACATAATATAACATAAACACAAACCCCACAGCACTAAAAACAAATCCTGCTATCGCCAGCCCTTTCTTCTTAGATGTTAAGCTCAGTGAGCATAACACACAACTTGCTATTCCAGTTACTATTGCTAGTCCTGTAGGGCCAATAGGAACATGCAAAACAAACGCAAAAGCAAGGATAACAATCGCTCCAAAGACGATCCCAAGTATCGCCATTGTGCGAGTTCTTTTCTCTGTTGCGTCAGGGTATGGCGTAGGCGATGATGCTGAGGGAATCTTTTTCTTTTGCTTTACAAAGCCCAATGCGATTAGCACACCACCAGCCACCGCAATTAGGATAGCTAAAACACGTACAAACCCTGGAGCAAAAATAATCCCTGGAACTAACCATAACACAAAACCTGGTCTAAAAAATAAAGCAACGCCAACAAGTCCAAGCACAATCCCTGATATCAAAATGGCGGAAGACTTTTTCTTTTCGCCAAGGGACGATGGCGTTATTAACGTAGGCTGTGGATTGCCTGCTTCATGTGAAGCAGGCGCAGCATAGGACGGTATGTCATCAAATCTGCTTACCGTTTTATCGTCATCAGTAGAAGGTGATTCATGTGCAGAGGGAGGGTCGTCCGTCAATGACTTCGGGCCGATGGGGGCTACCATTGGCATAACCCTCTGCGGCACATTGGCGATTTGCAGTAAATCGTTCTTCACTTCTGTGGCGGTTTTATAGCGCTTATTGCGGTCAAAGGCACACATCTTCAAAATGATCTTTGCCAGATTGTCATCAGCGAAGGCGGGCGCGGGCATATCTTCGCCAAGCATACGTTTATTAAGCGCCTTTTCATCATCATCGTAGCGTAGCGGGCTGGGCTCAAGAGGCAAAAATGGCAGACGATTGCCATTGAGCAGGCGATACAAAACCATTCCAAGCGAATAGATATCCACATTCGCGCCATACTCCTGATGGTGGTACACCTCCGGTGCCATGTAGGCGTATGTCCCTGTTGTCGTGAGGCCGCCTGTGGTCTTTTCAAGCTGTCGAGAAATACCAAAGTCGCCGAGCTTATAATGCCCTTCCGCATTAATGAAGATATTCTGCGGCTTTATATCCCGGTGAATCAGGTTCTTAGCGGCGCACACTTCCAGTGCTGTACAAATGTCAATACCCAGCTTCACAGCATCTGTAAATGCATTGCGCTTTACATGCTCAAATAGCGTGGTGAGTAGTTCCATGCGCATGAAGATATCATAACCGACGCCGCCCGCTTTCGGGATGATCTTATGATCCATATATGCGACGATGTTGGTATACCCGCGCAGTGAATCCATAATGCCAATTTCGTTGCTGATGTCTTGTATAATCTGCCGATAATGATCACTGGCGACGCTCAGATCATCGGACAGCTGTTCATCAAGCAGTTGCCGAACATCATCATTGCTCTGCGGCAGCGAGATATGCTTGATCGCACACTCGTATCTTCTGCCGAATTCCTCTCGGACGCCCTTGTATACCTTGCCGAAGCTGCCCTCGCCTATGGCCAAGCGATCTTCCGAGATTGGTTCGATTTCCCACTCGCCCCAGAGCGGAGTAAAGCTCCTGATGTCCGACATGCCCCTACCTCCCTGATTTATGCTGCGTAATATGTTAAGCCGTTCCGCTGATGCCTTTTCCGAGCGCCGTGTCAACATCCTTCAGCAAGTTGGCGGACTTGATCGCGAACTCCGCCAGTTCACTCAGCGTTGCCTGTATGTTCGCCACATCCTGGTTCATGTCCTTGAGTTCGCTTTGCATGGCATTCGAAACATTCCCGCTCCAACTGCTGCCGAGCGCGGCCACGGCCCTGACCAGTTTTTGCTGGTTGCTATCGAAGGCAGTGGCGTTGCTTTTCATTTTTGTCGCTATGCTGAGCGCGGCGGGGTAGAGTAAACTAATCTTAGCCATTTATTTGCCTCCTTTAATAGAGCAATTTGCCCTGTGTTGACAGACTTCACAAACCGAACTACCTATTTTATTTGTTACAACTTTTTCGGGGTCTTTATGTTCCCATCCCCCATTTTTATTTTTTTCATCAACTCGAAGGTGCAAATGCGTCGCGGTGCTTTGACCTGTGTTGCCCATTCTTCCGATTTCTGTTCCCGAAAGAATATAGCCACCCTTTTCAATGCCTGTAGCGGGTACACTTAAATGTCCATATGTATACTTTCGTCCGTCAGTTCCCAGTATAATAACGTAATTACCAAGACCCGTCCGGTTGATGTTTCCGTTTTTTGTATGATCCCAACTAGACTCTAAAACTATTCCACCAACCATCGCTTTTATAGGCGGCCCGATGGTCAGCCCGGGCTTTGAATCTTTATCGGTTTCTTTTGCTGGGCCATAGTCTATGCCCTTGTGAAAATCAGGCTTTCCATTCAAGGTTCTATTTCCATATGAGCTGGTGATAGATAATGTTTCACGATTTTTATATTGAACAGGCGTACTAATTGTATTTTGCGCTTCGAACGAATCCTTCATGTTGCTGACCGCAAGCATCTTTTTCGCAACCAAAGTTTCGAGTTGGTTGTTATGATTCTGCATATCATTGATTTCTTTGCTATAGAAATCTTTTGTGCTGCCTGTTTTAGGAACAATTGGTAGTGTTAAGCCACCCATTCCCATAGCGGCAGCGCCAATGATTTTGTCAATTGCTTTTTCCGCCTCCGCTCTGTATTTTTTCTTTTCTTTTTCGCTCATACCCATCAGCATACAAGTGAGCATTTTTTCTTTTTGCGCCTTAATTTTAGCATCAAGTTCCTCCAGCAGCTTGCATATTCTTTCCTGTTCACGTATGACTTGAACATATTTGTTGATTAGCGCTCCAATGTTCATCTTTTTTAAATCATCGACAGAGGTCACTTGATTGGTACCAGCGATCTGCATAAAAACATTCATTCCAATAACGGCGGCAGTGAAAGGGTTGCGGGCGATGGTTTCCCAATTGTTTTTGATTACTTTTTGAATCAAAGCAACAATGTCGCTGATGAACTTCACTAATCCCGTCTTAGCGCCTGTATACCGCCTATCCATCGCCTTCCGCGCATTGTCAAAGTCCTTCTCTGCCTGCTCAAACGCGCTTGCAGTGAAGTTGCAAGCGTTGGAGAAATCGACGACGCGGGTTGAAAGTGTGGACATCGCCCTGCGGAGTTCATCCAGCCTGCCCGCGATTCTGGCTTTTTCGGGGCACTTCCAATTGGCGTTGTTCTTCGCGGCTTTCAGGTGGACCACGGCGTTCTTGCTGATTTCCGTGGATGCCGCCTTGATGCCGCTGTGCGCGTCCCGCAGCGATTTTCCCTCGAACTTGATATTCTTAGCCAAACCTTTCTCCCTCCTTTACACAGTTCTAAACAGGCGGGCCGAATCATCGTCCGCTTTTTGGAGCTTTTCGAGTAGCGCCATGATCTGCTTGTTGTATGCCTGCATGTTTTCAAAATGTCGAATCGTCTTGGGGCTTAAATCGGAAAAGGCTTTCACGAACCCCGCGTAGCCTTCGCCGGACCAGTTTCCTTCCAACTGAGCCACAGCGTTCTTATAGTCGTTGATGATTCGAAGCTGCTCCTCCAGCACTGCCTTAATGGTTGCTGTGTTGGAGAGGGCATCGTCCATTTTTACGCTTGTTACACTCATATCCAGTTCCCTCCCGTCGGTGATGATTGCAGCGTCGCGACAACCCTCTTTTCGACCTCTTCATACTTGGCGACCGTGTCAGCAATGTCCTTTATCGCTGCCTGAATAGAAGCGATCATATCATTGATGCTCTTGACAAGCGCATCCGACTTTTCAATATATGTGTCATATGCGCTGCCCTGCCAGACCGGGGAGAGCCGCTTTTTCTCGTCGAGGATTCTCTTTTTGGCCGCTTCAAGGGATTGCCTTGCTTTGTTCAAGTTGGCGATATCCGCGTTCGCTTCAGTGGAATCAATAACAATGGTTCCTTTTTCGTCTCTGAGCTTAGCCATCAGTCACCCTCCCGATCTAAAAAGATTCTATCGAAGCCAGCCTTGTCGACCGGCACAAATACACCGTCATCGGTTTCATCGACACTCAGCATGTAAGCGCCACCGTTATCAAGCAATAAGAACATGGCGGCATCCAAACAGACCAGTGATCGTTCATCGCCCTCAGCCGCTGTCGTGTACTTTGATACGCTGACCAACGCATACGACTCCTGTTCTGTAATTACCTCAACCTCGCCGGGCATGATTTTGGGATATGCATGGGCGGTTTCTGTAAACGGCGTTCTGGTAAACATGGCGCTTACGGCAGCGGCGATATCGCTGGTCAACAAGCCCTTGTACTTTTCGCCGTCGATCTGCTCCAGCACCAAATAGTCGTCGCCCGTGTTGAAAAGCGTATAAATATAGTCGGCAGCCGTTTCCCGCTTAACATGGCTCTGTAAGACCCAAAAACGGTCCGCCGATCCGCAAAGCGAAATCGCAGTAACCATCTTGCTATCAACAGTCATGTTGCCGTCAAAGTCCTCATCAAGCCAGTTTTTATTTCTCAGGCGCTCCGTCAGCTTGTTGAAAACAGCCAACAGATCGGTGCCGGTTTCTTCCGGTTCGTATTCGATGTTCAAGAGTGAACCAAAGCCCTGAATCGCCGCGAGGCAGAACAGTTCTCCTTTGTTTGTTTCAAATTCAAATGTTCCCATTTTCATCCTCCCCAATTGGTTTGACATTTGCGATGTCCGCGATATACCCAAGCTTAACGCTGTCAATTTGACCTTTGGCTTCAAACATGCCATCTATGATGGCCTTGCTTTCAATCGCCGCCGGATTCGGTGGAACAGCAACAGTGTTCTTTTTTATTTGGTGCAAGATTTGCTTGAATTCATATATCAGTTCGTTTGACTCAATCGTCAGCCGCCGGTCGCTGGCGGCAAAACGCTCCATGGCGATGTTGATCTGCGAAACCAGCGTGTTGACCCTCTCTTCGCCGTTCTGCAATTTTCTGAGGATGGAGGTCAAGCGTATATCTATGTCGCCCGACGTCATCAACGCGGGCTCAAGGCGATTTATCAGCTGATTGACCTCGAAAGCCAGGTTCGACATCCTCGAGGCAATCGCTTTATATCGGGGAATAAGGCTCCCCAATTCAGTGTCGTTCAATGTAATTTTAGCCATTATAGCTCCCTGCAATTCTTTTCCGAAGGAACGATACCTGCCGATTGCCGAGAAACAATCGGCAGGCGCTGCGACTCAATCAAACGTCGTGCTCTGGATCGCACCCTTGATCCTCAGATCGGTGTCCTCCATTTCCTGCGCGGTCTTGTCCATCAACTCCGCATAGCCCTGCAGAATCCTGACAAACTTGTCGAAGGTCGGCTTCATGTCATTGAAGTTCTGCAGGAACGCCTGTTGCGCGTCGCCGCTCCACTGGTCCGACAGCCCGTTGACAAGGCTGGTTATGCGCGACATGACCGCTTCGTGCTCGCCTCGCAGGCCCTTGAGATCACTGGATTTGCCTCTCAGCAATGGGGGGGTAATTTCGATTTTCGCCATGGTTGTTCCGCCTTTCGCAAAAATTATTGTTAAACCCTTGGAGGGGATAACGCATAGGAAGTAATCAGTTCAAGATGCTGGCTTCGACCCACAAAGCGGGGCGGAGAGCAAGGGAAGCTGATGGATTGCAAAAAACGCTGAGTTCGCCCGTGGTATGGACACCTGACACAGTGTTCGCATGACCACCTGGCGTTCGGATAAACCAAAACGTATCATAAACAGGTATTGATCCTATATATGTAATATTTGGGTTGCGTAATTCTGGTAGTGCGCTCCAGTTGGCGACAGCGCCAGAAGAACTTTCTTGATATTCGTCTCTTGGAGAGTTATACCATTTAGCAGAACAATAGCGGATTGCTTCCTGATAACTCAGCAAAAAAGCTGTATCAGGCACTGGATTAGATGGGGTCGGTGCCTGGGCATAGGGAATGCTCAATCCCGATGAGTCATTCACACCAATATTTCCGATTTTATTTATAGCATCGCTTTCCACTGCGAACTTGCGTAGCCCTGTGCTAGAGGAAAGATTATTGAACCATGTGTTTATCTCTCGTTGCGCTGTAGAGCCCTTATAGCTACTATTTGAACCAAATGTGCTGAACATAATATAGGTTGAACGAAGAATCAAGTAGTAGCCACCTTGTTGCGCAATGGCTATCCACTCGCAACTATCGCCTGTCTTAGATGCAGGGATGGTGATACCGGTCACAAGCTGCGGGGTGCCGGTAGCAAGAGACTTTGTTGTCGTCAATTTGCTTGTTGTGGTTGGTGCTTGTGTTGTGCTTGTCGTCATCATTTGCTCTTGAGAAGCAAATGTGGTTGTTGTAATATCAGGCTCTTCAGTCGCTTCTTCAGTAGAATCCGTCCAAAGTGTCCAGAAGTCATCTCCAAGCGTCCACATATCCTCTTCCGTCAGATTGCCGTAGACATCTTCGGTTGGCCCATCAGGATCGTCATCGTCAACACCGCCCTGATTTAGCAGTACGACAACAGCCACGATAACTACCACCACTGCCGCCAAAACAGCAATGACTATCTTACCCAAAGGCTTTTTTGCAGGCGCGGGCGCAGGCGCAGTTGCAACAGCGGGCACTTCCGGCACAGGGGGTGCTACCGGCACAAATACGGGCGCAGGCACAGCATCATGCATGCCTACGGTCTTTTCATCGTCGTCGTCAAATTCATCACTGGCGAAAATGCTCTCTGTTTTTTCGCCTTCATCATCAGTCAGAGAGTTCTTCCCCACCGGCGCAACCATTGGCACTACTTTATCTGATGTTCCGAGGACCAGCAGCGCGGCTTTCGCTTCCAATGCGGTCTTGTAGCGTTTGCTACGATCAAAGGCGATCATTTTCAAAATGACAGCGGATAACGCCTCGTCGGCAAACGCGGGAGCAGAGATATCTTCGCCCTTCATACGCCGGGCGAGAGCCTTGTCGTTGTCGTCATATCGCACCGGGGTGGGGGCAAGGGGCAGAAACGGCAGGCGGTTTCCGTTGAGCAACCGATACATAACCAAGCCGAGAGAATAGATATCCACGCTTGCGCCGTATTCATCGCCCTTATAAACCTCCGGAGCCATGTAGGAATATGTGCCCTTCTTGGAAAGGCCGCTCGTCGTTTTTTCAAGCGGGCGGGATATCCCGAAGTCGCCCAGCTTGTAGTTGCCGGTTTCGGAAACAAATATATTTTGCGGCTTGATGTCCCGGTGAATAAGCTTTTTCGCGGCACACACTTCCAACGCCGTGCAGATATCAATGCCGAGTTGGACGACCTCCTGCTGGGTGAGTGATTGTTCCCGCACCGCATCGGACAGTTCTGTCAGCAACTCCATCTTGATGAAGATATCAAAGCCGACGCCGCTTTCTTTTGGCAGTATTAAGTGCTCTTGATATGTGACAATATTGGTGTACCCATTCAGGGAATACATCGTGTTGATTTCGTTGGTGATGTCTGAGGCCAACTGATGGTAGTATTCGCTTGCCACGCTCGGATCGTCGGTCATGTTGTCCTTCAGAAATTCCCGAACCTCATCTTCGTCGCGGGGGACGGAGATGTGCTTGATGGCACAGTAATACTTCTTCCCGAACTCTTCCCGGAAAGCTTTATAAACGCAGCCGAAGCTGCCTTTGCCGATCTGATCTTCAATTTGCCATATCCCCCAAAGAGGTAGGAACTTGTTGATATCAGACATTGGAACCCTCCCTGAAATTCACATGACTGGCGGCATCATCGCCAAGGCCTTAATTTCATCCGATATTTGCAGCATCTCGCCCTTGATGCCTTTCAAGCTCTCGATCACCTGTAGGTTATTCTGGATAAACATGTTCGCCGAAACCCCCTCCCAGAACGCCGGGAGTTCCTCAATCAACTGGGTAATCTCATTCACAACGCCCTGGCAGTCGTCAGCCGCTGTGCCGAGCTTTTCGCTCTCAATGAGTGCCTGCGCAGGATCAAGCAACATTATCTCCCGCCTCCATTCATGATCGTTAGGATGCTGCCGTCCCAGATATCCGCTTCCTCCAGCGTTTCTTCCTGGTCGAGCCGCTTGTTTGTTTTTTCATCCACAAACCTGATGTCCTGCCATGTGCCGAATAAACGACTATCAAATATGCAGAGGATTTCCAGCAGCTTGCCCTTCAGGTCCTTGAGCAGTTCTTTGCAGGGGATATCCAAGTCAACGGAAAAGGCGTTGTCCTTTGTACGGAGCGTTACAATGACGCTGTCAAACATAAAAATCGCCTCCTACAAAAGATAGTGCGGTTTGCATCGCCGCTTCATTGGTTATAGCAGCAAAGGTCATGTTGCCTTTTTCATCAGTGGATATTTGAAGCGCCATGCCCGAATCTGCAAGGAAATATGCTGTCTTAACACTGTTATCTCTGCGGTTGACCGTTGCCGCCGAGAAGTAACCGGCGCGGCCCGCGATCCCCTCTGTAATCAGAAGCGCCGTTGTTTCATCCACGCCTTTGTCGCGCATCAGCGCCCGCATGGCGGTGGCCTTCGGCTTTTTGCCTGCGCGGGCTTCTTCGATCTCGTCTTGTGAAATCGCAAATGATAGAGTCTCAGCCTTTAGCAAGCACCCCTCCGCAAACAGAACCCGCAGGCTGACCGTGAGTTTATCCAATTCCTGTTCGTCGCAGATAAAGTAATCGCCGCCCGACTCAAACAGGATAGTCTTGTCCTTTCCTTTATAATAAAGGAGATATCGCTGCTGCCTGGCTTTTGTGTTGCGGATAATAAGCTCGGTGATGGTGTCCGCCGCAGCGATAATGTGAATGGCCTTGTCTATGCTGGCATTCAGTTTGCGCTTGCCTTCAAAATCGGCGGTATAAAATTTCTTGTCGGCGCAGGCTTTGGATGTTGCGTCGACATAGGATTTGATTTCATCTTCGGTTTTGCCGTGAAACACATCCGGCAGGCTGAAGACTTCATACGCGCCGCACAGCATGGAAAGGTATAAAAGCTCATTTGCCTTGAACGATTTTTTCATAGCCGCTTACCCCTTTCCCGCAAGCGCGGCTTTGAACTTCGTCGCCTTGCCCTCGTCAAAGTAATACCCTTCGTATGAACCCATCGCCTCTGTTTTATCGCCGGTGGAAAGGTCACATTCATAATTGGGATGGTTGAGCAAATCGCCGCCCAGCGCGACAGCGTAAGGAGCGGACACCATCTGCATCGTCAGGGATTCGCCCTGATTATATAGTGTGCTCATGGAAGAGGCTTTCCCGGCGATGTATAAATACACGCCCAGACCTTTTGCCAGCTTCGTGATCTGCGTCAACCGGGCGATAGTTTTATCGTCGGCTTGATCAAAGCAAACTTCGTAATCGTCGATCAAAATGGCGATGGTGTCAAAGTCAGATTGACCCGCTTTATGTTGGTCCAAGCGCTCTTTTAGTGTGGATACAAGCTCCGCCATAAAGGCATCGAATTCCTCCGGCTTTGCGATGCGGTCGATTCGACCTTCCAGATGGATGAAGTTTTTACCGCGCGGCTCATAGACTGTTATTTTCGCAGCGGCATCCTGCAACAAGCCATTGAGCAGCAACCGCAGCGCATTGCTTTTGCCGCACTTGGGCATTCCGGAGATCATCATATACCAGGCCCTCTTAAACGTGATCTGAACCGGCTTGATCGCCTCGGAGGAAAGCCCGATCTCCACTTGCTCTTTGGTGGATTTCATATCCATCTGCGTGATGATTTCGGGCATCACAGGAATGCCTGCCGGAATCGCGCCGTCCCAGGCATTGTTCATATCGCCGCATATGGCTCGAAGCTGTTTGATTTTTTCGCCTTCGGAAACCGCTTTGACAGCCAGTGCCGTTTGGTATTCATGCGGGACGCCTTCCTTCACCAAGCCCCGGCCTTGCACTTTGGCAGGCTCCAGACCTTCGGTTCGCCCGACAATGGTGATATAATCCGATTTGTCGATCATTTGCAATGCGAGTGATTGTTTGATATATTGCGCTATTTTAAAGCCCATGCCGTTGATTGTGCCCGATGTAGCAACCAGATACATACCAAGGCTACCGCCGTCTTTCACAAAGCGTAAAAAGAATTCGTCTAAATCGGGATAGGAGGCAAACACGGAATTGAAGTTGTCGACAATCAACGCCATGTAGGGCAGGTTCTTGCCGCTGACCTCGCGGTAGGTTTCAATGCTGCCGACACCTTCAGCCGCAAAGGCGTATTTGCGGACCGATAGTTCTTTGTCAAACAGAGCGACCAGCTTTTCGATTTTTTCATTCTCGTTGCCGTTGGCGACGCCGCCCACATGGGGGAGATTCTCTAGGGTTTTCATGCTCCAGTTGCCGAAGTCCATCACATACATGTTAATCTGCTCCGGCGTATACATGAAGGCGGTGGATATCACGAAGGTTTGCAGCAGCGTCGTCTTGCCGGTTCCGGGCGCGCCGTAGAACACGGTATGCCCCTCTTTGCCAACATTCACAGCCAGAGGATAGCGCGTCTGTTCATCCGGCGCGTCCACCAAGCCAATGATCGGCGCAAAGCCTGTATTGACTTCAGCAAACTCATTGCCGCTGAAGGCCTTTTTGTCTTTGATTAGATCATCCAGATAGAGTTTGCGCGGCAGGGCTTCATCCCAAATCATCCGCGCGCGCGGAAACCCGGCCTTCTCCGCTTCTTTGGCGATGTAATTTACAACGACATTGAACTCTTCTTCGCCGCTCTTTTTGACGATAACGGTCTTATCATATACTTCCGGTTTGGTCCTCTGCCCCATCGTGCCGACGATGGTGATCTTCTTGCTGCTTTTCACGAACTCGCCGCCCGGATTGTATGGCGCGCCGCTCCAGAAGGTCTGCACTTGTTCATATACTTCGTCTGAGCCAACCTGAATAATCGCGCGGCCTTTGGTGGTGAGGTTAACGGCATCCGCTTTGCCGAGCATTTCACGGCTCTCGCCGACGTTGGCGGTTTTCAGGCACATCTTGAATCTAGTATTTGATTGCACTTGCTGGTCAACCACGCCGCTGGGGGATTGAGTGCAGAGCACAAGATGAACGCCAAGGCTGCGACCCACGCGGGCGATGGAAGTAAAGGCGTTCATGTATTCGGGGTAGTCTTTTTTCATCTGGGCGAATTCGTCAATGACGATAATAAGATGCGACATCGCTTCAGCGACTTTCCCCTCGCGGAAAGCTCTCTGATATTTATATATGTCTTTTATTTTGGTTTCACTAAACACTTTTTGACGCCGGATAAGCTCTGCCTCCAGCGCGGTCAGGTTTCGCTTGATACCGGAAATATCAATGTTGCTGATCTTCCCGGCGACGTGGGGCAACTTTTCCAGCGACCCAGCCAAACCCTCGCCCTTGAAATCAATCAGCACATAGGATATCTCATCCGGCCTATAGTTGAGCGCCATTGATAAAAGCCACGTTTGTAATAGTTCGCTTTTGCCATAACCGGTTGTTCCCGCAATTAAACCATGGGGACCATACTCCCTCTCATGAAGGTCAAATACAAATTGATCACCGCCGTGCCGGATACCGATGGGCGCTTCAATCCGATCAAAGGGAGCGGAGCGTTCCCAGCGGTCAAGCACGTTCAGCTCGTCGACCTTCTTCACGCCATATCCCTGCAAAAATGTTACGCAGCTCGGCATGGAGCTTTCGCTTGCCAGCTTCGCAAGCCGGATCGGCGCAAGCGCCCGCGCGAACTTGTCAAGCATAAAGGGATTGATGAAGTCCGGCTTGCATGTTTTCTTCGCGGTGTAGTCCTCACGGCTATAATGCTCTATCTGCCCTTCAGTGCATTCGACGATGCTCTGACAGGCGTTTGGCAGAAGAGATATATCGTTATAGGCAAGAATGGCAATCGCACCGAGATAAGGGTTGTTACCGAGTAGCTGCCGCATAATGATATGGTTGTCGACCAGTGATTTGTCTGCAATCACAAACACATAATACGGCAGTTTGACCGTCTTATTATATTTGTCCACCTCGTCTATTTCCGTCTGGCGTGCTTTCAGCATGTCATCAAATTCGCGTAGAAGATCTTTTGCTTCCTGTCTGTTCGTAGCCATAAAGCGGAAGCTCTTATCGTCGTTCCAGACATGCGGGAGCCAGCGCATCCACTCCCACTGCTCTCGTTCCTGCTCGTTATACAGGCATACGACCTTTACTTCGTCATATGGGTGATGCGCGGCAATGTTCATGACCATTGCGTTTACGCAATCAACCACCTTTTGACGGAGGCCGATAACGCCCAGCGTAATAGCTTCTCTGATATTTATCGTAATCGGCGCATCTTGAATATCAGAATATTTTTCAGCGAACTCCTTTGGCTTTCGAAGGAGTTCATCTTGCACGGGAGCGAGATTATCTCTTGGCACACGGATATTCAGCCCGCTCTTGACCTCGCCGAGTCCCAGCCGGATATCCAAATAATCATCGTCAAAAACAGACCGCTCCCAAAGCCGCAGCTTTCTTTCTTCGGCGATAGCCAGACACTCTGTGGTGGAAGGGTTCACGGTATGAAACAGCTTTGCCTGCTCCGTGCATTTTTCGCTTAATTCACGGTCCAGCTCCGCCATATACTGCGTGTATGCCGCAACGCGATTTTTCTCCCGCTTCTCGAACTCGACCTTCTGCTTCTTGCGATTCTTGCCCGAAATGATGATGTTGGGAACCACCATCGCTGCTGCCATGGGGTTCCCTGTCAACGCAGACATAGCAACACCCGGTGCAGCCGACAGGAGTTGATCGCCAAGGGAACTTTGCCTTAGCTCAGATTTGTAGCCCGGAGGAACAAAATCATAATCATCACTGAGCGGCACAGTCTTTACCCTGGGCGCGCGGCTGAACACCGGATACTTGATTTTCTTTTTCGGGGCAGCGGCAAACACTGGCTTGAAATTGAGGATAGGAGTGTCCAACGTGGAGACAAACGCGATTGTTCCGTCTTTATAGGTAAACTCCCAGCCTGATATATGGACGATATCGCCGTTCTGCATAAGCCGCTGTGTAATTCTGCATCCGTTCACAAATGTGCCGTTGGTGCTGTCGCGGTCCTCCAGCACCCAGCCGCTTTCGGAGTAATACATAACCGCATGCCTGGCTGTAACTTGCTTTGTCCTGAAAACGAGCCGGTTGTCACCGGCGCGGCCTATGGTATAGGCGTCTTTCGGCTGCAACACAATCGTTTTGTTGAAATCGCGCTGCTGGTCATAATATACAATCACGATCTGCTGGTTCATTGAAATCCGGGTATATACCCCGCTGCTTATGGCCCGCAGATCAATTTGAAAGCCCTCTATGCCAACGGAGGACGGCGCATCCAGCATTGTCTTTTTTACAGTGTTGTTCAAGTAGGTGTATACGGCAATACCCATAGGCTTCTCTCCTTCCTTAAATTGAGCCGATGGCTTCAAATAAGCGCTTTTGTCCCCGCCGTGAAACCGGAAAGCTCTGACCATTCGTCAAGTGAGCGGTTTCGGTAGAAGGATCGAAAACTCTTATGTACTCGCTGTTGATGATGGTTCCTTTGTCAATGCGAACAAAGCTATCCGGCAGTATCTGCTCTAGTGTCTATCCGCATTATTAAATAAAACTATTTACAAATGCAACGAAACGTGGTATAATGGAAAAAAAGCGAAGCGAGGTGTCCATTATGCCGCGAGTTGGGAAAAAGATCACAAGCACAG
>Ga0123353_10003928_pt1 | contig 18993 bp, 20 predicted proteins | sample TergutLab28metaG_3_FD_92763 | JGI IMG/M metagenome (GOLD analysis project Ga0123353, IMG submission 92763) | Labiotermes labralis P3 segment gut microbial communities from Petit-Saut dam, French Guiana - Lab288 P3 | ecosystem: Host-associated > Arthropoda: Insects > Digestive system > Gut ... | reverse complement strand
TCAAAACTACGCGCTCTATCCCCACATGACGGTCTATGAAAACATCGCCTTCTCCCTGCAGCTGCGCCGTATGCCCAAGAAGGAAATCCACGCGAAGGTCACCGAGGCGGCGGAGATTTTGGGCATTACCGAACTTTTGCAACGCAAACCCAAGGCCCTCTCCGGCGGCCAGCGCCAGCGCGTCGCCATCGGCCGCGCCATCGTGCGCGAGCCACAGGTGTTCTTAATGGATGAACCGCTGTCCAACCTGGACGCCAAACTGCGCAACCAAATGCGCGCGGAGATCATCGGCCTGCGCCAGCGTATCAATACGACCTTTGTCTACGTCACGCATGACCAGACCGAGGCCATGACATTAGGCGATCGTATCGTCATCATGAAGGACGGCTTTATCCTGCAAATCGGCACGCCGCAGGAACTTTTCGATCACCCCGACAACCTCTTTGTCGCGGGCTTTATCGGCGCGCCGCAGATGAACTTCTGGAAGGCGACGCTCACCGCGAAAGACGGCAAGGCCGTCATGAGTTTCGGCGGCGCGGACATTCAGCTGGCCGACGCCAAGGCCGCCCAGCTGCCCAAGGACGTCGAGAATATGCCCGTTATCGTGGGCGTGCGGCCCGAGCATACCATGCTGGCCGACCCGGGCGACGAGGGCGTGGTCTTCGCGGAAGTGGACCTGACCGAGATGATGGGTTCGGAGCTTTATGTGCACGTGAAGTTCGACGGCAAGCAGGAGGCCCTGCCGCACGACGACTACGAGGGCCTGGCCGCGCAGGGCAAGACCTATCAGTTCTTAGAGCAGCGGGCGATCCTGCGCCTGTCCACCAACGCCCTGCCGCCCGAGTACCGCAGCGGCATCGCGCACGGCACGAAGATCCCCTTCAAGTTCGGTGAAAACGTCGTGCAGCTCTTTGACCCCGAGACCGAAAAGAATCTGCTGGGGCCGACTGAGTAGGGGCGATTATCAATCGCCCGCCTTCACGGGCGGCGAACAGCCGCCCCTACGCGGGATTAGGAATGAAATGGCACTATTCGATAAATTAAGAGGAAAGCATTTTCTCCCCGGGCCGGGGGTAACAGAGCCCCCGCCCGCGCGGGGGCTCAAGCGTTTTGGGTTTGTGCTCTCCAATCATTTCGCCAAACTGGTCTACCTCAGCGTGCTGGCCCTGCTGTTTTCGCTGCCCGTTTTCACCGCGCCCGCCGCGCTCTGCGGCTTAACGGCGGTTTGCGAAAACCTTGTGCGCGACGGCCACACCTTTCTGTGGGACGATTTTTGGCAGGCCTTCAAAAAGGGTTTTGTCCGCGCGCTGCCCGGGCTTTTTTTGCTGGTCTTCCCCGCCCTGGCCCTGCTGGCTTGGGCCGTGAATCACCCGCTCCTGCCCTGGGCGCTGGGGCTCGGCGCGCTGGCCACGCTGCTTTGCTTTTATCTCTTCCCCCTCTTTGCGCAGGGAAAGAAGAGAGGCTTTGCCTGCCTGACCGCCGCCGTGGGGCTGGCGCTTTTGAACTGGCGGCGCACCCTGCTGCTGGTTATTCCGCTGGCCGTGCTGGCGCTTATCCTGTGGCTCGGCTGGTGGGCGTTGATCCCGCTGGTGTTCGGCGGAATCGCGGTCCTCTGCCTGATGAGCCTTCTCATCCTCTATCCCGTATTTTTTGAAGAAAGTAATTTAAGGAACGATTGTTTATGAGACGCAGCGGCATTTTGATGCATATCTCCTCGCTCCCGAGCAAGCACGGGATCGGCACCTTCGGCAAGGAGGCTTTCGCGTTCTGCGATTTTCTCGCCGCCGCCGGTCAGACGATCTGGCAGGTGCTGCCACTTGGCCCCACGGGCTTTGGCGATTCGCCCTACCAGTCCTTCTCGACTTACGCGGGCAATCCCTACTTTATCGATCTCGATCTGCTGGCGGACGACGGCCTGCTTGACCCCGCCGATTACGAGGACCTCGGCTGGGCCCAAGACCCGCTGGCCGTGGATTACGAGACGCTTTATCATCTGCGTTTTCCCGTGCTGCGCAAGGCCTGGCAGCGCTATCAGGAGCGGGACACGACCCGCTTTGACACCTTTTACCGCGACCAGTCCAAGTGGCTCAAGCCCTACGCCCTGTTTATGGCGCTCAAAAACAGTTTCGGCGGGCTGGGCTGGCAGGAATGGCCGGAGCCGTTCAAGCACGGCGACGCGGACGTGCTGGCGATCGCGGCAGACGAACTGGCGGGCGAGATCCGTTTCCAGTCCTTCCTGCAATATTTGTTCTGGCGGCAGTGGCAGGAGGTCAAACAATATGCGAACGAGCGCGGCATTTTGATCATGGGCGATATGCCCATCTATGTCGCGCCGGACAGTTCGGACGTCTGGTCCGAGCCGCAGCTCTTTGATTTGGACCTGACGCTGGCGCAGCGCACGCTGGCGGGTTATCCGCCCGACGCGTTCTCCGACGACGGCCAGCTTTGGGGCAACCCGCTCTACCGCTGGGACGTCATGGCCCAGGACGGCTACCGCTGGTGGATCGACCGGCTGCGCGCCGCCTGCGAGCAGGTGGATTTCCTGCGCCTGGATCACTTCATCGGGTTCGAGGAGTATTACTGCATTCCCGCCGACAGCGAAAACGCCAGGGTCGGCGAGTGGAAAAAGGGGCCCGGGCTCGCGCTCTTTAACGAGGCAAAGGAGGCATTAGGCGAGCTGCCGCTGATCGCGGAGGACCTGGGCAACCTCACGCCCCAGGTGCGCAAGCTGCTGGCCGACGTGGGTTTCCCGGGCATGAAGGTGCTCGAGTTCGCCTTCGGCGAGGACGACAGCGAGCATATGCCGCACAATCACATCCGAAATCTCTTTCTCTACGCGGGCACACACGACAACCCCACCATCGCGGAGTGGTTTGAGGGCCTGCCCGCCGAGGAACGCGCGCGCTGTATCCAATACACCGGTCTCTATCAAAGCGAGGACATCGTCTGGCATCTGCTGCGCACATTGCAGGCCTCCGTCGCGGACCATGTCGTCATGCAAATGCAGGACGTGTTGGGCCTGGGCGTCGGCTCGCGCATGAACGTGCCCGGCACACTCGGCGACAACTGGCGCTGGCGCATGGAAAAAGACGCCCTCACACCCGACCTGGCCAAACGCCTGCGCGCGCTGACAAAACTGTACGCCAGATAGGTGAGCGTGCTTGCTATTTTGATATAAATTCGCCTATAATAATAGGGAGAAGGGCGGAACAACTATGAATGAGAAGATTCAAAAAGAATTGGAACTTATCAAAGAGAGCGTCTTAAAGACCGTTCCGGCGGAGGCGATTTATTTGTTCGGCTCCTATGCCTACGGCACGCCCACCGAGAACAGCGATCTGGACATCTATGTCGTTGTGCCGGATCGGGTGGAGAGCGTGATTGAGATTGGCGGGGAAATTCGATATGGTATGCGGCACGAGGAAACCATGCCGATGGATTTGCTCGTGGGCCGCGCCAGTGTGTTTGACCACCGCAAGAACGGCCCGACGCTGGAAAGAGTCATCGCGCAGAAAGGGGTAAAGATTTATGGAACCTGAGTTTGTTTTGGAGTGGTTCCGATACGCGGATATTGACTTGCTCACCGCCCAACGGATCGCAGCATTTCATCCTGCGCCAATGCATATCGTTTGTTTCCACTGCCAACAGTCGGCGGAAAAGAACCTCAAAGGGTTTTTAATACACCATGGGGTCGAGGAACCGCCCAAGATTCACGATCTTGGACGGCTGTGCAAGTTATGCATCGCCGCAGACGCCCGCTTTCTTGAAATCGAAAGAGTATGCAGAATCCTTACAATCTATGGTGTTCAGCCCCGTTACCCGGGCGAAATTGAGATAACAGAGTCCGATATGAAAAACGCCCTGATCTACGCCAAACAAATCGCCGAATTTGAGCCTTTACTGGCAGCGCGCCGGGAAGTGGAAGAACGGACAGAAAAAGCATAAGGAGAAGTCTAAAAGTGAAAAAGACAATCGCAATCCTCATTTGTGTCTTGTTGCTGTTGGGCGGGTGTGCGCAAAAGCCGGCGGAGCCGGAGCCGACATCCATTCCCGCGACGCCGACACTCGCGCCGACACCCACGTTGACGCCGGAACCTACGCCAACGCCTGTGCCCACGCCGACTGCTGTCCCGGCGGACTTCGTGGAGCTGCCCGAGCTGGATCTGCGCTTTAAGCTTGGTATGCCCTTATGGGAAAAGACGGAGCAGGGCGGCGGCGTGATTTTCACTTGGTTTCCTTATGACGTGGAGTCGCCCATGATCACCTTCCTTCCATTTCCCTATGAGGGAGACCCGGACATTATGATTTCTGAGCGCATTCGTCACCTACAGAAACAGTTTTCGGAGAAGGACGGCGCGGTCTGGCAGGAAAACATTGACGTGATAAATGTGGGTGGCGGCACAGGCATGGCGCGCACCATGGAATTAGAGGCCCTGCGCGTAAGGCATATCTGGTTCAGCACGGAGACGACGGTATATGAAATCACCACCGTCTATATGCACGAGGAATCGGCGGATCTGATGAAATTGACGATGGACAGCATCCTTTCCTCCATCAAAACCATTTCAGGCACGCCGATCGCGTCCGCAACAGCCTCTTCACCCGATTAAATACTTACCTACGAAAAACGCGAAAAACGCAAATGGCGGGGACAAAACCCCGCCGTTGTTTCGTGTTTTTCGCGCATTTCGCGGTTATCGTTTAATCTTCCGCCGTGCCAAGGTATAAATTTTGTTGATCAAAGAGCAATTCAATATGTTGATTGTGCAGCCGGTTTAATGTTTTGATGTCCTCGACAAAGGGGTGCGCCGCGCCGATTTGATAATCCGCCAGCCGCTCCATGGTTTGTTCGGTTCTTCTCTCGCGAAAATTCCCCAACCGATGGCTCGTTTCCGTTAAGGTTTCATCAAGCTGCGATTTGTTCACCAGTGGAATTTTCGCCGCAGTCTCTCCCGCGAATTTGTTGATGTTAGCCAACCCGCTCAACAAGTGAGATTGCACGGAAGATTTGGCGTAGCCTTCGATCTGATCGCAGCACCCTGCGTGAAGTTCTCGGTATTGGAGGGCATAACCCTCAATCCTGTCCCCGACGCCATCTAAATAGGCCGCCTCATAGTTCTCGAGCAGCAACGTCTCCAAAAACGATGAAAACGCATACAAATACAAGGCCATTTGATACTCCTTAAATTCGGCCTGTACTTTCGCCAACTTATCCTTGACAAACTTGTCGCTGTGCAGAAACCCCTGCTTTTTGATCTTTCTTTCGATTTGCTCCCGATAAAATAAAATGCTGTGCTCCGCGTCCTGCTTGATGTCTAAAACCTTGATATGGTTGCTGCGCTTATAGGTTTCGTTTGCCCAGTTGTGCTTATAGTTCTGCAGAATCTCGGTCAGAAAATGATAATTGCCGCGTTGCTTGGCCTTTTCCTTCTGCTCCAAAAACGCAAGGATTTCCTGCTGCGTCTCCAAAATGCTGTCCAGTTTCTTATCAATGCTCATCAGCGCCGCGGCCATAAACAACATGGCCGGATTGATTGCAACCTGGTTTAGCCTTGCCTGCCCAGCAATCTGCCTGTTTCCATCCAAAACAGTTCCCAAGAAAGCGGGTTCTTTCTGGAACTTTGCGAGCTGCCCGCCCCGCGGAACGGTGACGCGATACAAACCGCTTCCACCGCCCTTGCCGACAACCTGCTGAAAAACCGCCGCCAAGGGTTCGAAGGCGGTCCCCAACGCGGCGACCTTTTCCAAAGGTAGCTTCGTATGCCGCGTCAAGCTGACCTCTTCTTTTCGCAAGGCGACGGGATAATATGTTTCTTTTAAGGCAATTTCGTCCGCCATCTGTCTCTAATACTTGCCCGCGTCAATGACCGTGCCGATGGGCTTTTCGTCCGCTATGCGGGGCAGTTCCGACAGGGCGAAGACCAGGATGGGAATGTTCTGCTCGCGGCAGAGCGTGATGGCCGTCAGGTCGGTCGCATTGAGTTTGTCCGCGATGACCTTGTCATAGCTGAGGTGGGCGTAGCGTTCCGCGTCGGGGTTGGTGCGCGGGTCGTCGGAATAGACCGCGTCCACGTTCTTGGCCAGCAGCAGCGCGCCCGCGCCCACTTCCGCCGCGCGCAGGGCCGCTGCCGTATCCGTCGAGAAGAAGGGGCTGCCCGAGCCGCAGGCAAAGATGACCACGGTTTTTTGGGCCAGCAGGCGGTTCGCCTCGCGGGCGGAGAAGGGGTCGCAAAAACGGTCCATGTCCACGGCGGACAGGACGCGGCAGGGCACGTCCAGGGCGGCCAGGCCGTCCTCCAGCGCCAGCGCGTTGATCGCGGTCGACAGCATACCCATGTGGTCCACGCGGTTGCGGTCCTGGGTGGTGACCGTCCGGCCGCGCATAATATTGCCGCCGCCGACCACGATACCGATCTGAACGCCCTTTTCCCAAAGCGCGCGGATATTCTGCGCCGTTTCCTCGACCTTGGTCCAGCATATCGGCGCGGCAGAACTGCCCAACGCCTCCCCGCTGATTTTCAATACAACACGTTTGTACATAATGTTTCCCTTTCTGCGGCGGGAGCAAGCCCCCGCCCTACTGGAATCTGGAATCTGGTATCTGGAATCTGGCGCCTGGCGTCTGGAATCTGGTATCTGGAATCTAAAAAAATGGACGCGCAGAGCGCGTCCGTTTTTTTATTTCACTTGACTCATGATCTCTTCGGCAAAGTTGTCCTGCCGCTTTTGCAGGCCCTCGCCCATCTCGTAGCGCACAAAGCGGCGCACGCTGAGCTTTTCGCCGATCTTGGCGGTCGCGTGGCTCAAGAGCTGCTCCACGGTTATGTCGGGGTCTTTGACAAAGGGCTGTTCTAACAGGCACACTTCCGTGTAATACTTGGCGGCCTTGCCTTCGACCATCTTTTCGATGATGTTCGCCGGCTTGGGTTTTTCTTCGTTCAACGCCTGGGCGCGCAGGATTTCCTTTTCCTTCTCGATCTCCCCGTCCGGCACTTCGTCGCGGGTGATATAGGTCGGCTTGGTCGCGGCGATATGCAGCGCGATGTCGTGCACCAGATTCTTAAAATCGTCTGTCTTGGCGACGAAGTCCGTCTCGCAGTTCACCTCAAGCAGTACGCCGATCTTGCCGTTCATATGAATATAGGCGTCCACAATGCCCTCGGCGGCGATGCGTCCCGCCTTCTTGGCGGCGGCCGCCAGGCCCTTTTCGCGCAGGAAGTCCACGGCCTTGGCCTGGTCGCCCTCGCACTCGGTCAGCGCTTTCTTGCAGTCCATCATGCCCGCGCCCGTGATCTCGCGCAGCGTCATTACGTCTTTTGCTGTAAACATAGTTGTATCTCCTTATTCTTCTTCTGTAATCTCGTCCGCTGCGTCGTCGGAATCGTCGGTCATCTGCTCGCCCTGCTTGCCTTCCAATACGGCGTCGGCCATTTTGGCGGTGATCAGCTTGACGGCGCGGATCGCGTCGTCGTTACCCGGGATGGGATAGTCGACTTCGTCCGGATCGCAGTTCGTGTCGATGATGGCGATGATGGGGATCTTGAGCGTTCTGGCCTCGGCGACCGCGATATGCTCCTTGCGCGGGTCGACCACGAACAGCGCGCCCGGCAGTTTTTTCATCTCTTTGATGCCGCCCAGGTTCTTCTCGAGTTTCTCCATCTGCGCGTGCAGGCCGATGACCTCTTTCTTGGGCAGCAGGTCAAACTCACCGTTTGCCTCCATCTGCTCCAGCTTTTTGAGGTAGTTGATCCGGCCGGCAATCGTCTTGAAGTTGGTGAGCATACCGCCCAGCCAACGCTGGTTGACATAGAACATCTCGCAGCGTTTCGCCTCCTGCTCAATGCTCTCCTGCGCCTGCTTTTTGGTGCCGACGAACAGAATGTCCTTGTCCTCGGCGACCAGATCACGAATGAAATAATAGGCTTCTTCGATCTTTTTGACGGTCATCTGCAAGTCGATGATGTAGATGCCGTTGCGCTGGGTGAAGATGTATTCCTTCATCTTCGGGTTCCAGCGGCGGGTTTGGTGGCCGAAGTGTACACCGGCCTCCAGCAGTTGTTTCATGGAAATGACGGACATGAGTGATAACCCTCCTCGTTAAATTTTGTCCTCCCTTTGTTTCAACTTCGTGCGTAACCGAAAACGGCACGAGCGCACGAATCCACAAAGGTGCGTAATTCCTAGCTAGGCGATTATAGCAAACAAACTCCCCCAATGCAAGGCTTTTTATGAATATTCTGCGTGAGACAGCAAAAAATAGTACAAATATGAAGTTGAAGGAGTACCCTGTGGACAAACAACGAAGAAATCTTTATATCATTCTGGCCGTGCTGCTGCTCTTGCTGCTGACGGGCGTGGTCTACGCCGCGACCGCCGGCATATTGAATTTTGCCGGCACCTCACGTTTTTCAAGCAGTGTCAAGCTGGTGATCGTGGACGAGGCCGTGGTCGCGCCCGAGACGGGCGACAGCGCCGCGGTGAACGCGGCGGGCGATACGCTGACCTTCTCCGTGCTGATGACGGAGTGGGGCGCGACCCGCCAGGTCAAGTTCAAGATCGAAAACGTGGGCAATGTGGACGCGACGCTCGGCGCCTTCACGCCCACGGGCCCCACGGCGGACGCGGGCGTGACCGTGACCTGGCCTGACTTAAACGGCGTGTTGATCGCGGCGGGCGACACCAGCGCGGAGTATACCATTTCGGTTTACTGGGAACCGGCCTACGCCCATGTGACACAAAACGCCGTCTTCAGCGCAAAGCTGAACTATTCCCAAGCCTCGTCGTGAGATCGCGGCGCGGGCTTTTGTGGGCGGTCTGCCTGCTGCTTGCCCTGTTGGCGGCGGGCACGGTCTGGGCGGCGGCCACCCAAACCCTCAGTTTTTCGGGTTACGCCGTGCGCAATCCGCAGCTGAGCCTGGAGCTGGCCGACCCCTTTTTGCGCGATACGCGGGTCGGCGAGACCATCGGCTTAAACGGCGCGAAGAACGAGCTGAACTTCTATGTCGTGCTGATCGAGCCGGGAGACAGGCGTGTGATCGACTTTCGCGTGGCCAACACCGGCGGCCTGCCCGCGCGGTTGCAGGGGGTAACGGCAACCAACCCGCCCCCGGGCTCCGGCGTGATTGTGACCTGGCCCGAGGCGGACGCGCTATTGCTGTCCGGCGAAATCTCCCCTTGGTACGAGATTGTAGTGGAATGGGACCCGAACGCCTTTGCCGCCCCATCGGGCACGGTTCCCTTCAGCGCAGGGATTGCGTACACGCAATCGTCAAATTAACTGCGGCTGACCACCCCACCAAATTTGCGAATTTGGCGGGGACCCCGGATTTGCCGGTAGGTTTTTCAGCAATTGCCTGTCCGACACATAGGCCGAACACTATGTGCCGAACGGGCGGGAATTGCCGCAAAGAGTGGACTGGCGGCCGCACAGGTCGCCCTTGTCCACAGATTGTTGTGGGGGGGAACATGATAAAACGACTGGCCCTGATCGCCTATAGCGCACTGATTCTCACCATGAGCGTGGTCTACGCGGCCGAGGCGAACCGGCTGGATGTGCTGGGCGTGGCCTATGTGACGGACTTCGATCTGGGCGGGGACGGGCTGCCCGTATTCCCGATCCCCTGGCCGGGCGGCAGTTACTTCCGCTCGACCAACCTGCCCGCCGCGCTGACGCAGGGTCAGGAGGCCTGGGCGGGGGATACCTTCACCCTGGACATCATCAAGCCGCCCAGCGTGGCCAACAACGGCATGAACAACTTCACCATGGAGTTTGCCATCGTCAATCCCACGAACTATACCTGGACGGGCGGCACGGCCACAGCGGTGATCGTATCCGGCGTGTTCAGCACGGTGGCCGCCAGCCTGAGCACGACGACCGTGGCGCCGGGGCAGAGCGTGACGATCACCTTTTCGTTTCGCACGAAGATCGACATCGAGAGTCTGGACAAGACGCGGATCACGGTCTCCTTTATGATGGCGGGCAAGCGCCGCTACTGCTATATTGATGTCATTATGCGGCCCGTGGGCAGTGCGCCGGCGGGCGCGGAGGAAATACTGCATGAAGAACAATACGAAAGCGCTTTGGATTTTGGGGACGGCGCTGGGCATACAACTGCTCCTGCCGCTCTTCCCGAGCGCGCGGCTGACGACCTACTTTGAAGTCGTCCGCCCGCTGGCCTATGGGCTGCTGCTGACCGTTTGCCTCATCTTCGGGCGCGGGGACGAGCGTGCCTACCCACGGCGGCGGGAGCTCCTGCTGGTTTTATGTATCGGGACCCTGACTTACACCGGCTTTTTATTCGCGGGCGGCGCGCTGGCGGGCTTTGGGCGCAACCCGATGGACACCCGCCCGACGGGCCTGATCGGCAACGCATGGAGTTATCTGGCTGTCGTATTGCTGCGCGAGGTCTTTCGCGGCAGGGCCATGACGCTGGCCTCCGGCAAACACCGGCGGCTGATCTTCACGGCCGCCGTCCTCGTATTCACCTTCTGCGGCTTGGACAATATCAAAAGCCTGGCCGCCTTCTCCGCCGCCGCGTGGCTGGATTGGGGTTTCACCGTATTCCTGCCGCTGCTGGCCGTGAACGCGTTCCTCTGCTATACCGCGCGCCAGGGCGGGCTTTGGGGCAACCTGGTGTTCCGGGCGGGCTATTGGGGCATCTTCCTGTTTTGCCCTTATCTGCCCGACCTGCCCGAGATCCTGCACGCGGTCTTTCTCTATCTCGCGCTGCTGCTTATGTTCCTGCTGCTCAATGGGCGGCTGCGAACCGCCACGGGAATGCGCCCGATCCGCCACTGGGCCTGGGCCCTGCCGCCCGCCGCGCTGGCCGTGTTGGTCCTGTTGTTCGGGCTGGGGTTTTTCCCTTATCTGCCTGTGGCGGTCGCCAGCGGCAGTATGCGGGGCGTGTTTGACCGAGGCGCGCTGGTCGTCACACAGAAGGTCACGCCCCGCACGCTCCCCGAGATAACCGAGGGGGATATCATTCAGTTTCAGTCGGGCGATATCTCTGTCGTGCACAGGGTGGTGGAGATCTCCCGCGACCGCTACGGCCGGATTTTCTATGTGACCAAGGGCGACAACAACCCCGACGTGGACGTATTTGGGGTCTATCCCGCGCAGGTGATCGGCTTTGCCCGCTGGTCTGTTCCCTGGCTTGGGTTTCCGGCGTTGCTATTGTCGGGGGCACTTTGATTAGTGGAAAGTGGAAAATGGAAAGTGGAAAGTTGAAGAAACAATACAGTAAAAGAGTTCTCATCACGATATGCGCCATAAGTCTCGCCATGGCCCTGCTTGCCTGCGGGTACTTGGGCTATCGGCTGCTGCACGTGCGCCGCGTGAAAAACCGGATCGTCACCGTACAGCAAAACGAGCTGGACTATCTGGTCTTTCTGCGCGAGAACCCCTATATCGAGCGGCCCTTTTTGCCCTCGGGCGAGCATTATCTCTACTCCTACACCGACCGCGTGACCCTGCAAAGCGCCTATGAGCTGGGCATCAGCGAGCCCATAACGGCCGATTATACCTACAAGGTGACCGCCGTGATCGTGGCGCGGTACGCCAAGAGCCCGGGCTCTGCCGGCAATCCGGAGATCATGAGCAAGACCTATGTGCTGGACTATGAGGCAAGGCCCCTTGAGACGGAGAGCCTGCGCCTGACCCGCGACTATGACATTTACCTGGACCCCTACAAGCGGGAGCTGGAGGCCTTTGCCGCAACGGTTGATATTCCCGTTACGGGCGAGCTGCGCGTGGACGTGACGGTGAGCCTTGACAGCCCCGATAACTTTGCGGAGACCTATGCGCGGGGTATTGCCGTGCCGCTCTCCTCGGAGCATTATGAGATCGGCTTTCGCGGCGAGGAACGCGTGGAGACCGAGCACTGTGTGCTGGAACGGCCGGTTTCGCTTTGGACGGTGATGGGCTTGTCGGCCCTGGTGCTCGCGGGCGCGGCGGTCTGCCTGCTGGTCTTGAAACAGCTTTTCGACCGCCGCTTAACCTTCCACCGTCAGCTGGACCGCACGCTTCGCGCCTATGACGAGCACATTGTCAACACGACCACCCCGATCGACCTTTCGGCCTACAAGGTGCTGACAATCGAAAGTTTCAAGGAGCTGCTCCATCTCGCGCAAAAAACAGGCGCCCCCATCCTGTTCTGGCGCGGACAAGCCGAGGCGCGTTTTTATATCCTGCAACAGGACCTTTTGTTTTTATTCAGCGTGCGTGAAGAATGAGTGATTCTTATAACTCTTTTTCCAGCTGCACCAGCCAGCGAAGGATTTTGGCGGCGTCGGCGGAGGAAAGGCTTGCGTTCCCTGTCACCAAAGCGTTGCTTTTTCCCGTCTCGGTCAATGCCGTCAGCTCCACCAAATGCCGCAAAACGGCCGCCGCATCCGCCGCGTCAACGACGCCGTCCTCGTTCGCGTCGCCGCGCAGGCCCGACAGATATTGCACCGTGGTCCGGTAGCGATAGTCGGCCTGTTCACCCGTAACCGTGTTTTCCAGACCGAAAAGCCAAATCTCATAAATAAAACCCGACACAAGCGCCATATCGCGGCGCGAAAAACTCACCATATTCAAATCGGGCAGGATCGCATAGGCCACATCCCCGCCCTCTTGTGTCTCGCCAAACGACCAGACCTGGCCCGTGTTCAGGCAAACCACCTCGATTTTTGTGCCCGCCGTCACCTGATAGCCAGCCAGAAACTGAATAGACCAGCGCAAGGCCCCGTCCGGCGGCAGCGTCTCCGCCGCCATCACGCCCCGGGGCGGCCAGGCGATCAGGTCCGCATCGCCGACCCTTGGCCCACTCAATTTATGCACCGCCTGGATCTGTCCGGCGGGCCCGCCCTCCTGCGACTGACCAAGCCCGATGAACCTATAGCGCGGGTCCAACAGCCTGTGACGGTCCGCGCAGGCGGGCCTGTCCTTCGGTTCAAAGGTCTCCGTCAGCGCGTGCAAGAGCGAGGCGCGGATATCCCCGAAATGCCGGTGCTCTGTGCAGGGCGTGGCGTCCGCTTTGCCGAAGAAAGCCGGATCGGCGCCATGCGCCGGCAGGTCGCCAAACGGGATATCGTGCCTGTCCGCATAGGCCCAAAGCACGGCCTTATGCTGCGCCTCCAGACAAAGCGCGGGCGAATATTCCAGCGGCGGCAAGCCCGCTGCGATACGGATCGCGTTCAGATACGCGACCGCGCCCTCTGACTTGTTTGGCAGAAACACGCCCGCCCGCAGCGGCAGCGCGGCGCATTGCGGCGGCTCGGCAAACAGGCTGCCGCCGATCGGACCGAACTGTTTTGCCGCGCTTGCGTACGCGGCCCTGCCCGCCGCAAGCAGCGTCTTTTCTTCGGGCGTAAGCGACACCGCCGCCGCCCGCGTCACGGCGGGAAAGGCCACAACGAATATTAAAATAAGAATGAAGAAATGGGAAAGTCTTTTTCGCATGGCGTTTTGCCCCTGCTATGAAATATCGTCTAATAAGAAACCGTAGGACACTTCAAAAACCTCGGCAAACGCTTTGATTTCAAAGTCCGTTACAAAACGCTTGCCCGTTTCAATACGGGTGATGACGTTTTTATCCATGTCCATGCCCACAAGCTGAAGTTTTCCGGCAAGCGCCCGTTGCGAAAGACCGTCCCTTTTTCGAAGCGCAACGATCTTCTTTCCTATGATGTTCTTTTGCTCGGCGAACGGGCGCGGTCGGTTCACAGCTTTACGATTCCTTTTTCGGGGTGGACATATTCGCAAGCGCGTAATCAATGCATTGATTGATAAGCTCACTTCTGCTCATGTTATACGCTGCGGCCGATTGGTCAATCTTTTCCAGCTTTTGAAAACTGATGCGAATGGTTATTGGATCTTTTTTATACTGTTTCGGAATAAAATCTGACATTTTTCATCACCTCTTTCCATGACCTTATGCTTAATTGTATTCTAAATATAGGTTCTTTTTTCGAATACGAATACGCATACGAACAAGTTTTGTGGCGCGCTTCTTGCATTTTCGTTCGGGCGGCGTTATAATAGGCAGGAAATTTATTGAAAAAGTAAGGGAGAGGCATTATGGCGATTGTAACCAGCAGGGAGATGTTTCAAAAAGCGTACGCGGACGGCTATGCCGTCGGCGCGTTCAATGTGAATAACATGGAGATCATTCAGGGCATTACGGAGGCGGCCAAAGAGCTGCGCTCGCCCCTGATTTTGCAGGTCTCCAGCGGCGCGCGCAGGTACGCGAACCACACCTATCTGATGAAACTGATCGAGGCGTCGATCATCGAGACCGACCTGCCCATCTGCGTGCACCTCGACCACGGCGATACCTTTGAGCTTTGCAAGAGCTGTATCGACGGTGGGTTCTCCTCCGTCATGATCGACGGATCGCACCACAGCTATGAGGACAATGTCGCGCTCACCCGCCGCGTCGTCGAATACGCGCATGACCACGGCGTGGTCGTCGAGGGCGAGCTGGGCCGCCTGGCAGGCATCGAGGACGATGTGAAGGTCTCCGCCGAGGACGCGTCCTATACGGACCCCGACCAAGTGCAGGACTTCGTCTCCCGCACCGGCGTGGACAGCCTGGCCATCGCCATCGGCACCAGCCACGGCGCGTATAAGTTCAAGCCGGGCACCAAGCCGCAGCTGCGCTTTGATATTCTGGAGGAGATCGAAAGCCGCCTGCCGGGGTTCCCGATCGTGCTGCACGGCGCCTCCAGCGTGGTCCCGAAGTTTGTGGAGATGATCAACCGCTACGGCGGGCAAATGCCGGACGCGGTGGGCATTCCCGAGGAAATGCTGCGCAAAGCGGCGGGTATGGCGGTCTGCAAGATCAACATCGACTCCGACCTGCGCCTGGCCATGACGGCCACGGTCCGCGAGCATTTCGCCGAGTACCCCTCGCACTTTGACCCGCGCGAGTATCTCAATCCCGCGCGCGCCGCGATCCGCGATATGGTCGCGCACAAGATCGTAAAGGTATTGGGCAGCAACGATAAAGTGTAGCTGAATATAGTTTTGTAGTGGCTTTTTGTGGGGGAAACCTTTTTTAAGAAAAGCTGAGGAACACTCAGTTCGCAATAGTCGGCTTGCAGCCTCACGCTTGCAAGCCTTCTTTGCTCACTGGTCTTTCGCCTCGTTTCTTCGCCCACAGGGCGCGCTTCGGCTCCGACCCCAACACCCCCTTCGAAAAAACTTAAGAGGGGATATTATTATTTTTCAAATGTTTGTTGAGCGCGTAAATATCTTGTCATTGCGAGGAGCGGGGAGGCCATAAAAACGAAAGTATCACGACGAAGCAATCCAGTCTCCCAACCCTCATAACCAACAACCGAGCCTTGGCATTGCCAAGGCTCGGTTTCTTGTAACCTGTAACCTATAACCTGTAACTACAGCGGCGGTTCCAACTCCACCAGCACGCGCAGGATCTTTGCCGCGTCAGCCGCGTTGACAGCGCCCGTGCCCGCCGTCACTTTGGCGTTGATCAGGCCCTGCGGGGTCAGCTTGGTCAGCTCGACCAAATGGCGCAGGATCGCCGCCGCGTCCGCCGCGTTGACTTGCGTGTCGCAGTTCGCGTCACCGCGTAACGTGGCCGTGTTTGGCAGGCGCACCCAGACAAAGCTCTCGCCGTCCGTGTACTCCCAATAACCCGACTTGGAAGATACGCGCTCATAATCCATCTGCGTCTTATCGCCGTTGTCGGTCGAGATAAAAGCTTTGCCGGCCGGTACCAGAATCGCGCCCTCCACGGTGGCCGTCCCGCGGCCGGAAACAAACACGCCAACCGTACCGCCCGTCACATTGCCGCCTACGGTCACATCGCCGGTCGTCTGCACGCCGCGGGCGCCGCCCACCACATCGCCGCCGACCGCGGCAGTTCCGCCGTGGACCAAAAGGCCGGTGTCGGCAACCCCGACCACATCGGCGGCAACCGTCAAGCTCGAGTCCTCGCCCTTGACCACCGCGCCGAAATAATCGCCCGTGGCGCCGGTCACCTCGGCCGTGCCGCCACCCAACACATAGACACCGGCGCCGATGTCTGTGAGCGCAGTGACGTTCAGCGCGCCCGTTTTACCCTCGCTGCTGTCCGTCAGCAGCAGTTTCCCGCCGTCCACCGTCAGCGCGTCGCCATACCCTGTCACTCTGGTGTCCGAGCAAATCACGTTCAGGGTATAGCCGTTTACATCAAAGGTAAGATTGGTGTTTGTGATCAAAATGCCCTTTGCATAGTCAATATCAGCCAGCAGTTTGATCGTCCCGTTGTTCGGTACGGCCGCCAACGCGTCGGCCAGATCGGCGTATTGCGCCCCGCCCACGATTTCGCAGACGGGCGGCAGGCTAAAATGCGCCGTGACCGTCACGGGCACGTCCGGCGTTAGATGCCATAAAAAGAATTGTCCGTATGAGCCCCAGGTGGTTCCCAACCCGGTGATGGCAGGCTCCTGCGACCAGCCGGTAAGGGAGCAGCCCTCGTTCGGCGCGGGGAACAGGGAAATGGATCTTGTGCTGTCGAGGAAGTTGTCCGACGCGATACCCACTTTTCCGCCGTGCGCCGGATCGGCATGGAACGTCATATCGTATCCGCCCGGCAGGATCACGCGTGACAGGGGCGTGCCGGGCCAGGGGCCCATCGACAACGTTGTCAGCTTGGGGCAGTTTGACGCGTCCAGGGTGCCGGTCAGCTTGGGCGTAGCGTTCAAGCTTATCTTGAGCAGGTCGGGGTGCGCGCCCAGCGTCAGCGTTTCCAGGCTGAGCGTGCCGGTGCAATCCAGCTGCTCCAGCGCGGCACAGTCCGACACATCCAGCGATGTGATCGCGGTGCCTTTGGCAAACAGAGATTTCAGTTTTGTAAGGCCGGAGACAGTGAGTCCGGCCAGATTATTGTTGTCCTCGCAGGATAATACCGTCAGCGCGGACAGCGCGGACGCGTCCAGTGTGTCGGTCAGAGACGGAGTTCGGCCCGGGACCGACAGCACGGTTATGCGCATCTGTCGGGAGACAACCGTCCATGTCACGCCCGTCCAGCTTGCCGGAGGAACGTTTCCCGTTTCCCACTTCTCCCAATTGAGTCCGTTGTTTTCAATGATCGCGTTCACCGCCGCGATATCGCCGGCGTGATAGGGAACCCGCACCCAGACAAAGTCTATATTGTCGCTGTATTCGAGATAACCGGGCTTGCCGGAAGAAAGCTGGTTGCCTGTTGGCGGTTTTGGCGTGCCGTTGATGGAAATATACGTCGCGCCGGACGGGACGGTAATCGTGCCGTCAATCGTGATGTTGTTGGCGCCCTTAAACGTCATGACGCCAATCCCGCTTGCGTTGCCAATGCTGACATTCCCGCCGATGGTGACGGTGCTCGCCTCGGAGGCATACGCGCCGACACAGTCTTCTCCGCTCGCGTGGACATTCCCGCCAACCGTAACCGCCGCGCCCCTCATGGCAGCTACGCCGCCTGTGCCGCCCGACACATTTCCGCCGACCCAGACCTCTGTGTTCGCTTGAACCGCGCTCACGCCGGATTTGAGATATTCCTCGCCGCCCGAAACATTGCCGCCGACCGTGACTGACGCGCCATCGTATGTTTCCACGCCGGCCTCCCGCGTACCAATGACAAAGCCGGTCACCGTCACCTCGCTGCCCGCGCCTATGGCCCGCACACCAGTTACACCCACAGTGCTTGTCACCTCAGCCTTGCCGCCGTTGTGCGCATACACACCGGTGCTGAAGTAAGCGTTGCTGTAGACATAGAATGCGCCCTCTTGTCCGGCGCTGCTGTCGACGAGTTGCACTTGCCCACCGTCAACTTCCAGCACGGGTCCGCCCTTGCCTACCACATTCAGAATGAAACCATTTGCATCGAAGGTGATGTGGATATCCTTGATTAAGATGCCACTGCTGTGGTGCGACGAGTTAGCCAGCAGTTTGATGGTGTCGCCGTCCGTCGCCGCGTCCAATGCGTCGCCAAGGTTATCGTATTGCGTCGTGCCGATTTCACAGACGGGTCCGTCCGCGAACGTCATCAGCGGCAGCAGGCCCAACGCCAAAACCAGGCCGAGCAGCAGGGACAAAATCCTTTTTCCTGTGTTGCGTTTCATAAACATTTCCTCCAATTTAATAGTGGTCAGTGGGCAGTGAGCCGTAGAAAAACCCGCGTGAGCGTTTCTGTCCACTGCCCACTGCTACGGCGGGAGCAAGCCCCCGCCCTACAGCCGTCTAAATCAACTGCTGCTCATTGATAATCAGCTTAAACTCCAGCCCTAGCACCGCCGCCGCCTTGCGGCAGAGCAGCATACGTCCCAGGAAGATCTCGAAATAATCCATCACAGAACCGTACTTGGTATCCACCGTCAGCTTTAGCTTGATTAGGCTGTGCTCCTCGTTGATCCGCACCAGCGATTTGCGGGCGGAATAGTTCACCCTGTCGTGAATGTCAAAGGCCGCAGGGTCCGCGTTGCGCACGCGCGTGCGCCGCACATCGGTTTTGTCGGCCAAAATCAGCGCGGCGGCCACGGGCGTGATGGCCACGCCATCGCCCTCGTCATGGTTGCCGATCGCCGAAACGACGCAGGCGATGTCCGCCACGTCCATGCCCAGGTCCGTCAGAATCTGAAACGCCATCAGCGCGCCGCTCTGCGAATGCCCCTTGCGGTTGACCAGGTTGCCGATGTCGTGCATATAGGCGGCGATCTGACATAGCTCCACCTCACGCGCGCTGTAGCCCATCGTCTCCAAAATATATCTGGCATTCTCCGCCACCAGCCCCACGTGCGCCAGACTGTGCTCGGTATATCCCAGCGCGCCCAGCGCCTCGTCCGCGCGCTCGATCAGCACGCGAATGGTTTCGTTTTGTTTGATTTGTTCGTAAGTGATCATGGGGAAATTATATCACGCTTTTTGTCAAACTACAAACTGCAATGTGTAAACTGCAAGTTTTGCACATTAGACCTGTCCACAAACCGTCATTGCGGGCTTGACCCGCAATCTCTCTCGATTTGAGATTGCGG
>Ga0123353_10003927_pt1 | contig 18995 bp, 23 predicted proteins | sample TergutLab28metaG_3_FD_92763 | JGI IMG/M metagenome (GOLD analysis project Ga0123353, IMG submission 92763) | Labiotermes labralis P3 segment gut microbial communities from Petit-Saut dam, French Guiana - Lab288 P3 | ecosystem: Host-associated > Arthropoda: Insects > Digestive system > Gut ... | reverse complement strand
GAGATATTCGGCTGGCTGGTGTATTACGTATCCCTCGGCACGGTGGCGCTGCGATTCAGTGAATGGCTGGTGCGCATATTGCGGCGGCTCTTCAGATTTTTTGTGTGGATTTTTGCCGCGCCTTTCCTTTGGTCCCTGCGTTTGCTGGAAAAAGTTGCCGTTCCTCTGCGAAAATGTCGGATCACAATGAAAAAAGTGCATAAAAATTTACATTTTGGCTTGCATTTTACCCACGGGGTGGTGTATAATGGAAGTCGGAGTACTCTATCGAAACAGAAGGGAAGCAATCGCCTTGCAAAACAATCTCGGCGGGCGCATCGCGCAACTGAAAAAAATAGAAGCCCTGTTGCGGATGTTGCCTTCCAAGCAGGGCAGGGTGCTGAGCCTCGTGGTGTTGCTGGCGGTGCCCCTATTCGTGCTGTGGACAGGGTTCCGCGTGCTGGACGGCAGGCAAGACGCCGCAAAAATAGACGCGCAAAACGCGCAGTTGCTCCAGCAGATTGAACAGCTGGAAGCGCAGAACGAGGCCTATCTGGCCGTGCTCAACAACGACGACCCCGAGGTTTTCCGGGACTACGTCATCCGCACGGCGCGCGAGCAGCTGGGGCTCTCCCTCCCCGGCGACCAGGTGTTCATCGACCGCTCATTGTTCAAATCAGACCAGCAATAACGCTACCTTGTACCTTAAGGGGGCATCATTTTCCATATGGCGGCTGAAGTCGGTTCCCTGGTGGATGGCAAAGTCACCGGCATCATAGAATACGGCGCCTTCGTCGATATCGGCGAAGGGAAAACCGGCATGGTGCACATCTCGGAGGTTTCCCCCACCTACGTCACAAATATCCGCGACCATCTGGCCGTGGGTCAGCAGGTGCGCGTGAAGGTACTGAGTATCTCGCCCGAGGGAAAGGTCAGCCTTTCCATCAAAAAGGCCCTAGACCCCGACGCCCTCGCGGGCGCAAAGCCCACTCCCCCGCCCCCCGTGAAACAGCCGCGCCACAGCAGCCCGCCGAATGTCTGGCAGGGGCAGCGCAATGCCAACGCGGGTGAGCCGCAGAACTTCGAGGACATGATGAGCCGCTTCAAGCAGACCAGCGAGGACAAGATTTCCACCCTGCGCCGGGGGGGCGATACGCGGTATGGCGGGAACTCGAAGCGCGGCGGAAGGAAATAACGCATTGTGCATCATTCATGAAGCGTAATGGACTAAGTTCGTTGCGCTATTTTTGACCGGGAGGACGGAGCTTATGAAACGTATCACTTCTTTGGCAGTATGTTTATTGCTGCTTGCAGGCTGCGGGACCGCCGTGGCGGAGCCCGGCATCAGCCGCATTGACTGGGATAACCATGACGCCCGCGCCGAACAGTTCGTGACAGCCCTGGCGAACGGGGATTTCACGATCGCGGCGGAGGGCTTTGACGCGGACATGCAGCGCGCACTCGGCGTACGGGCGCTGGGGAACAGCTGGAAGGGCATGCTGCGCGGTGCTGGCGCGTTCGTCGCGATTGAAGGCATAGAGCTTGAGCCCCACGACGAATATGACATCTACATTGTCTTCACCCGGCACGAAATCTCGGGGATAAATACACGCATCGTGTTTTCCGCCGACGGCTTGGTTGCGGGGCTGTTCTTTACGTTTGTAAACTAGAACCAAACGACACAATGCGCAGTGAGGTGATCATTGCGCATTTTTTGGATTGAGGAGGACGGCATATGAAACGGGTTGTTGCGCTGGTGGCGGGGTTGGTGGTGCTGGCGGGGTGCGGGGCGGCTGGAATGGAGCCTGTGGCAGAAGCACAGTACACCACCACACAGCCTGCGTTCACCACCATTCGGTCTGTTCCCGAGAACAAAGCTGACCATTACAATGAACGCTTTCCATGTGTTGCGTCATTGCCGGAGGATGATATTTATCTTTACTGGATACAGGGACAAAACTACAATGGCAAGATGGTCCTATTCCAGGAGGAACGCGAAACAATTTTTGATGACTGGGGATACTGGAAGTATGATTACCCCAAGCTTTCCTACAATGACTTTGATGGCGACGGCAATAAGGAGATCGCAGCGATTACGATTGTCGGTTCCGGAACGGGGTTGTGTATAACTGATTTGCACATTCTAAATATTCATAGAAATTATGTACCTTATCATGAATCGATCGAATATGAGGAATTCACACTATCAAATGAGGACGTTACGGACTTTTTTGAAAAAAACCTAAAATATAAGCACGGCAAAAAGGCAAACACGCTCGAGCTCAAGATTGACGGCAATATTTTCATGGCAGACCTAGATCCTTCTCAAACTTGGCTGGGTAAGATCGAAAGCGGTTCGCATGTATATTTCAGCTTTAAGGACGATGGCATAAAACTGCGTACTATAATGAGCGCCCACTACGAAGAAGGTCCTCCATGGGGTGACAGCTTCGGCCACTTCATCGCCGATGTGATATTTGACGGCAAACAGATCAGCCTGACCAATATACAATTGGTGCCACCCGTGTGGCCAATCCCGGAGGAATAATATGCGCTCTATCCACGTTGACCTGATCGAAGAAACCATTGCCCGCCTGTGCGTGGAGGCCAACCTGCGCCTGCCCAACGCGCTGCGGCAGCGTATTGAGGACGCCGCCCAGACAGAGAACGCACCCCTGGCCCGGGAAATTTTATGCGACCTCACGCGCAATTTGGACGCCGCGGCGGAAATGCAGCTGCCCATCTGCCAGGACACAGGCATGGCAGTGGTGTTCGCGGAGCTGGGGCAGGACGCACGCATCGCGGGCGGGGGCTTTGAGGAGGCAATTAACCGGGGGGTGGCGCGGGGGTATCTTGAAGGCTATTTGCGCTGTTCTGTAGTGGGTGATCCATTGAGGCGCGTGAACACCGGCGACAACACGCCTGCGGTGATTCACTTACGGCTTGTTCCGGGGGATCGGCTAAAGCTCGACTTTTGCCCAAAAGGCTTCGGCAGCGAAAACATGAGCCGCCTGAGGATGCTCACCCCGGCGGCAGGCGAGGAAGAGATCGCGGACTTTGTTCTTCGCACCGTCCACGAAGCGGGGTCAAACCCCTGCCCGCCCATGGTGCTGGGGGTGGGCATCGGCGGGAACTTCGAATCCTGCGCGCTGCTGGCTAAACGGGCGCTGTGCCGTGAAATCGGGCGGCATCACCCCGACCCGTTCTATGTTGCCCTGGAGCGGCGTATACTGACGCAGGTCAACGCGCTGGGGATAGGGCCGCAGGGCTTCGGCGGGCAGACCACGGCGCTGTGGGTTGCCATCGAGGTGGGGGCAACGCATATCGCGGGGCTGCCCGTGGCGGTAAATGTGGGGTGCCACGTGAACCGGCACGCGCAGGCGATTCTATAGGAATTCAAAATTTTTCATAAATTTCACAAAATCCCCTTTTCTTTTTCGCGTTAATATGGTATAATGAGCCAAATCCAAGTCCAAAACGTTTCACTCTATTATGGAAAGGTTGTGAGCATATGAGGATGACCATCGTTGGCCGCAAGTGCGCGGCCGGGCCGGCTTTTCAAGAGCGTGCGGAGAAAAAGCTAGCCAAAGTGCAGCGCCTGCTGGGCCCCGGCGCCGAGGAAGCCGACGCGAAGATCACCGCGACGGCACAGAAAACCGGCATCGTGGTGGAGGTCACGGTGAAGTATCAGGGCATGGTGCTGCGCGCCGAGGAGGGCGCGCAGCAGATCAACGACGCGCTGGACCGCTGCGTGGACGTGCTTGTGCGCCAGCTGCGCAAGAACAAGACCCGCGTGGAAAAGCGTCTCTACGCCGCGCAGCTATCGGACTTTGTGGACACGGCATTCGATGCCGGGGACAACGAGGTGGAAGAGGAGACCGAGTTCGCCATCGCCCGCAGCAAGCGCGTCCCCTGCAAGCCCATCGACGTGGAGGAGGCCATCCTGCAGATGAACCTGGTGGGTCACCAGTTCTACCTTTTCCTCGACGCGGAGACGAACGACTACAACCTGGTGTACCGCCGGCGCGGCGGAGACTACGGCCTGCTGGTGCCGGAACGGGAGTGACCTGTAGGGGCGGCTTTCCAAGCCGCCCGCATGAAGAAACGAACCCCCACCGTGTAAAAACGGCGGGGGTTTTGGTTTCAAACGCGGACGGCAAGACGCCTTCCTTCGGTCGTGTCGCCTGCGGCGAACCCCTACTGATTAGTTGTTTTCGATGAATTTCACGATGTCGCCCACGCACTTGATCTCCTCCAGGGCCTCCTCGCGGAAGGTGACGTCGAAGGCGACTTCAAGGCTCTGCGCCAGGTCATAGATATCCAAACTGTCAGCGTTCACGTCGTCGAGCGTGGTGTCCGGCGTAATCAACTCCGGGTCAAGATCGAACTGGTCGCAGATTATCTTCTGCACGCGCTCAAAAATCATGGCACAATCCTCTCTTTCTGTTGTAGAGTAAAACGTTATGCTGATAGATCATACGTTACGCTTTTATTGTAAGCGCATCGACAGCGAAAGTCAATAGAATTTTCGTTAAAATTATATGGCTAAAAACAGCGGAAGGCCACACAGCGTGTCTCCGTCACCGTGCAAAGCGAGCATCACCCCACGCAGAGGCAGCGGCGCGCCGCAGCACCAGACCTCCCGGCGGGCACAGCCCTCGTGCTCGCCGCAGAATGTTTGCTCGCAGCACAGCAGACGCAGCGCCGTACAACCGCCCCGCGCGGGGGCGGCAAGCCAGAAGCTCCCCTGCGGGGCCTCCCCCTCCTCGGGTACGAACAGGCCGCTGAATTCCACATAGCACCCCGGCCGTGGACAGAGGTCCGGCGCGAGTTTGCACAGCTTCCCCTCGCACCGCAGGGCCTGCGTCACACGCCGCAGTTGGTACATGTCGTTGGGGTCCAGGTGGCATTCGCGGTAACTGCCATCGGAGACATTGCGGCATATGCGCGCCACGCGCAGGCATTGCCCCTCCCGCTGCTCCCCGTGATTGGGATGAAAATCCGCGTCGCTGTGGCTGTTGCCGCTGCTGCTGACCTTCATGCCCACGCAGCGGCTTTCCGGCAGCTGGCGGAACAGCTGCATGATCTTCTGATGCGAATAATAGATAAAGTACTCCACAGGCGGCATCCCCCCTGTGCAGGGTATGTGCGTTTTTGATTGACAATGCATGGCCGGAGTGATATAATCTGACTGAAAATCGTTTTTTGGGAGAAGATTATGAGCAAAAGCACAAAAGCAATTACAATCAGCAACCCCTACCGGGGGGTTAACTGGGATACATACAAGCCCCATAAAACGGAGCTGCACTGCCATACCAAAGTATCTGACGGCACAGCAGACTTCGACGAGATGATTGAGGCCTACTACGCGCTGGGCTACGACTGCCTGGCCATTGCCGACCACGGCGTGATCGATCGAAGCTGGACCAAACTAAATGTTCGGCGTATCGTGCGCCTCACCTGCGGGAAAAACCCCTTCAAGAAGCCCACCGGGCTGACTGAGGAGCGCTTCCGGGAGATCAGCGAGGGCGTGGGCCGCGATGGCCGCGGGATGCTGCGCGTGCCCTTCGGCACGGAGCACAGCCCCGGCGGCAACAGGTGGGCCCATGTCAACAGCTGGTTGTGCGACGTACACAGCGCCGCCGTGGGCCGCAGCGATTATACCAAAGCCGTGCGGGCCGTGGACCGCGCCGGCGGCCAGTGCGTCATCTGCCACCCTTCTTCCGCCATGAAAAACGTTAAGCTTGTCATGAAAAACGGCAAACCTGCACTGAGCGAAATGTTTGAGGACAAACATAGTTCATATATTAATCATGTGCAGCAGCTCATGGAGCGATATCCCTCCCTGCTCGGGATCGACATCCCCTTCGCTTGCGACCGCAAGCTTTGGGACATCCTGCTGCGGCGCTTTGCGCCCTCGGGCCGCAGCGTGTTCGCCGTTGCCACGAGCGACGAACACGACGCGGAAGACATCAAGAACGGCCTGGGCTGGGTGGAGGCCATGATGCCTGAGAATACGATTGAAAATTTTCGAAAGTGCATGGAGGACGGCGCGTTTTTTGCGGCCAGCCGCTATGTCAGCTTCATATTCACGCCGGAATTTCACGCGGCGCACCCGAACCTGCTTCCGGCGCTGAGAGAAGAGCACAAGGAACACGCCACAAAAATCAACGAACTGTCTGACCTCTACGGCGAGCTCTGCATGGCCCCCAGGCCAATTGCCGCCCCCCGGCCCATGGTCAGGAACATCTCAATAGAGGAAGGCGTCATTTCTATACAGGCCGAAAACTATGATGTTATTCTCTGGGTGTCCGATGGCAAGTACATCGCTTCGGGCGATACGATCAACTTGAATGACTGCGAAAACCTGGGCGCGTATGTCCGCGCCGAGCTGTGGGGGCCGGGCGGGAATCTCTATACGCAGCCCTTTCTGCTGCAATAAGGCCGCTTCGCTTTTCCCGGAAAATACCCGGAAAAAACATCGTCAAAGCGGTTGAAATCAGCGCGGGGTTATGATATACTATATCCTTGCAGAAAGCAATATCCCTTGCAAGCAAGGGTGGGGGGAGTAGCGTGTATGGATGAATTGCAGGGCATGTACGAACTGGTAAAGGACAGGCTGCGCGAGGAGCTTTCGGAGACCATATTCGACGTTTGGCTGCGCGAGATGGAGCCCGTGGCCTTTGAGGACGGCGTGGCGACGCTGGCGTTGCCGGAATTCAAGCGCAAGGTCACGGAGCAGAAATTCATGGAGCCCATACACAGCGCTTTCCGCACGGCGCTGGGCTTCGATGTGGAGGTGCAGCTGGTCGATCCCGACGACGTCAGGTCCGCCGCCAAGCAGATGCCAACCCAGGCCGCCCCCGGTACCAGCCGCCTGCCCCACGGGCACGAGGGTAACACCTTTGAGACATTTGTCGTCGGGGGCTCCAATAAATTCGCCCATGCGGCGGCGCTCTCCGTGGCGGCAAACCCGGGCAAATTTTACAATCCCCTGTTTATATACGGCAACTCCGGCCTGGGCAAAACCCATCTGCTCAGCGCCATCTATCACGAGCTGATCCGCAATCTCCCCCGCATCAGCATCGTCTACGCCACCGGCGAGGAATTCACCAATGAGATGATCCGCTACCTGACCATCAAGAATATGACGGAGTTCCACCATAAGTACCGCGGGGCCGACGTGCTGCTCATAGACGACGTGCAGTTCATCGCCGGCAAGGAGGCCGTGCAGGAGGAGTTCTTCCACACCTTCAACACCCTCAACGAGAGCGGGCGGCAGATTGTGCTGACAAGCGACAAACCCCCCAAGGCTATGCTGACCCTGGAGGACCGCCTGCGCAGCCGCTTCGACGCGGGCCTGATCGCCGATATCCAGCCGCCGGACCTGGAGACCCGCATGGCCATCATCATCCGCAAGGCCGCGGATACCAGCTTCGAAATTCCAAACGACATCGTGGATTTCATTGCCCGGGAACTGAAGAGCAACATACGCCAGTTGGAGGGCGCGGTGAACCGCCTGGAGGCCCTTGTCACTATGCGGGGCATGGTACTGAATATACGCACCGCCGAGGTGGCCATCGCCGACATCGTCAGCGAGAACCGCCCCATCCCCGTCACCATCGAGCGCATCGTGGAGGAGACCGCCCGCAGCTTCCAGCTAACCGGGGCCGATCTGCGCTCGAAGCGCCGCAACGCCGAGATTTCCCATGCGCGGCAGGTGGCGATGTATATCATCAGCCAGATGACCGGGCAGCCCACCAAGGCCATAGGCAACGAATTCTCGCGGGACCACTCCACGGTCGTATACGCCCTGCGGGAAATGCGTACGGAGCTGCAGCGCGACCCGGGGCTGCGCAAGACGGTGCAGGAGATCATCAAGAACGTGCAGGAGAGCTGATATATGGGGAAAATTGTCGCAATCGGCGGCGGCGAAAACGGAAGGCCCGGAACGGCGTATGAAACAGGAGCATTTGATAGAGAAATTATTTCCATGACTGGCAAGAAGCATCCCCGTTTCCTGTTTATCGGCTTGGCACAAGTATACGCTGAAGGCTATTACAACGTGATGTGTAACATATATCATGGCATGTATGGTTGCGAAACGGCGCACTTGATGGCGCAAGACATCCGGGACCCACAGATCGCCTCGGCGAAAATAGCAAGTGCCGACATCATTTATGTCGGCGGCGGGAACACCTTGCGCTTGATGACTTTGTTGAGAAAATATAACATTGACAAACTGCTTGCAGCCGCCTACGCAAATGAAAAAATTCTTTGCGGCGTAAGCGCGGGCGCGATCTGCTGGTGCGATTTCGGCAATTCCGATTCAAGAAAGTTCACAAGTGGGAGCGACCAGCTGATCAGGGTAAAGGGGCTTGGGCTCGTTCATGTCCTCATGTGCCCTCATTTTGACGCGGAGATCAAGAGGCAAACCGACCTGCCGAGAATGATGAAAACAACCTACAGAATTCCCGCGATCGCGCTCGAAAACGGCGCAGCTTTGGTAATTAATGAAGATAAATTTAAAATCATGACCTCCATTGAAGGGGCAAAAGCAAGAAAGTGCTATTGGAAAAATGGCGAATATTTGTCGCACGTGATGCAGGACGACATCTTCGATAGCCTGGATTCGTTGTATGATATGAGGTAAGATATGTGACAAACTCCCTTTCGCATGAATACACTGTCAGTGACAATTCATTCGAAAGGGAGTTTTTCAATGCAAGAATACATACAGGACCACGGCCCGAATCCGTTTGTCAACGACATCAACCGGGCGACCCAGGCCAATTGCAACTTCAGGACTACGCTGTGGACTGGGACCCACCTGCAATCGACGCTGATGTGCATCCCCGCCGGGGGCGAAATCGGCCTGGAAGTGCATCCCGATACGGACCAGTTTTTGCGCATCGAAAGCGGGAACGGCTGCGCTATGATGGGGCCGCGTCAGGATGCGCTGCATTGCCGTTGCCCGGTCAAGAACGACTGCGCCGTCTTCGTGCCGGCCGGCACATGGCACAACGTGGTCAATTGCGGGCGCGGCCCTCTGAAGCTCTACAGCATATACGCGCCGCCGCACCACCCTCACGGCACGGTGCACCGCACTAAGGCGCAAGCGGACGCCGAGGGCGACTGACACCCCCTGCCCTTCGGGCATCCCCCTCCAAGGAGGGGGACTTTTCCAACGCACGTTCCGCGTCCGCATAGCCCATATCGCACACGCGCTCGATCAATTCCCGGGGCTTGCGCGTAAATGTGTGCATGGGCAGGGGCGCTTCCGGACGAATGAGTACGGCAGCACCCTCGCGTTCCATTCGCTCCAGCAGGCGCAGCGAACGCATATAGCCCTCGTGCCGCCGCCGCAGGGCCTCGGCTATCCGGGGGTATTTCCGCAGCACAAGCCAATACGACGACTGCCCCTTCTCCGGCGGTTTGATATAGCCGGAGGGGCGGTTTAGTATTGCCACCACGCGTTCGCAGCCCTCCGCAAGCGCGCGTTCCACGGGGAGGGAATCCGCCACGCCGCCGTCAAAGTAGAATTGTCCGTTCAGCTCCACCGGGCGGCAGTAGACCGGCAAAGCGCAGGAGGCCATCAGCACGCGGCACTCCCGCCGGGCGAAGGCCTCGTTTCCGAAGTATTCCGCGCGGCCCGCGGCGGCGTTGGTCGCGACGATACGAATTTCGTCCGGGCAGGCGCACAGCACGTCGTAGTTGATGGGGTCCTCGCCTCCGGGGCCGGTAATCGTGTGGTAGATATAGTTCAAATCAGCAAAGGAGCCGTTGCGCAGCCAGAGGCCAAGGCCCATGTATTCCCGGCGGGCGGCATACTCGGCATAGAAGCGCAGGGTGCGGTCGCGGTGCCCGGCCAGGTGGGAGGCCAGATTCGCCGCCGCCGCGGAGACGCCTATATAGTAGGGAAACGTAACGCCGTGATCAAAAAAACAGCGCAGCGCGCCCACGCCGTAGACGCCAAGCTGTCCCCCGCCCTCGCACAGGAGCGCCGTCTTCGGCGCGCGCAGATTGTCCCAGCCGAAGAAATTATTCATAGGCGGCGCTCCTGTCCAATTTCCGGTTGCGGAAATACAGCGCGATATCCACGCAGACCAGCACGAGATTCACCACATAAAACACGATGACGTAGCTGACTTGATCCCCCAGAAGCTTGGCGGCTATACCCACGGCGTAGCCGACGGCGATGGCGCACATGAAGGGCAGGCTTTTTCCCTTGGCGGAGCGCGCCCGCCACGAGCGCAGGATGGACAGGGGCCACGACAGCCCAAAGCAGATCAGCATTGCGGTTTCAAGAATTTGCGGCATGATACCTCCCTATGTCTCCCACCCGAATATAGCCAAGTCCACCCGGCCGTCCACGCCGAACGCGATCCCTTCGGCCGCCAGCAACATGCGCTGGGCCTCCTCCCCGCCGAAGGCAAAGCCCTTGCAGACCTCGCCGAAGCGATTGAGCACCCTGTGGCAGGGGATGCCCGGCGTCTCCTGCGAATTCGGCTCGGGGTTGGCGTGCAGCGCCCAGCCCACCTGACGGGCCATACGCGAATTACCTGCCAGCCGGGCGATCTGCCCGTAGGTGGCCACCTTTCCCCGGGGGATTTGCCTTGTGACCTCGTAGACGGCGGAGAAAAAACTCATATCTGCAAAAACTCCTTGCTATTTCGGGGGTTTTGTTTTATTATATTATAAATGACTTGGAGAGCAATTGCAAGGGGGAATGTTTATGCGGCCCATCGTGGAATTCACGAAAAAAAATTCTTCGCTCCCGGGCAGGCTGAGGCCCTGCGCGCCCTCTTCGCACGCAAATTTGGCGATCGATTCAAAACAAAACTGTAGGGCTGGCAATCTGCCGCCCGCACATAATAAAAATATTCGGAGGATTTTCTCATGTCAGACAAAAAGCTTCGCATCGGCATCATCGGCACAGGCGGCATCGCGGGGGCGCACATGCGCGCCTACATGCAACTGGACAACGTGGAGGTCGTCGCGGGGTGCGACATCGTCCCCGGCAAGGCGAAGGCCTTCTTCGAGCGTTTCGAGAAGCCCGAAGCCCTGGCCTTCGACAGCACTGAAGAGATGCTTGAAAAAGTCGAGCTGGACGCGGTGAGCGTGTGCACCTACAACCAGACCCACGCCGTGTGCACAGTCGCGGCCCTGGACGCCGGCTGCCATGTGCTGCTGGAAAAACCGCTGTGCGTCACCATGGAGCAGGCCATGGATATCCTGCGCGCGGAAAAGCGCAGCGGCAAGATCGTCTCCGTGGGCTTCCAGCCGCGCTATGACCCGAACTCCCTGAAGATTAAAGAGATCGTACAGTCGGGAGAACTGGGAAGTATCTACTACGTTCAGACCGGCGGCGGGCGGCGGCGCGGCATCCCGGGGAACACATTCATTGAGGAGCGCTTTGCCGGCATGGGAGCCCTGGGCGACATCGGCTGCTATGGCCTGGATATGCCGTTGAACGCCCTGGGCTATCCCAAGCCGCTGACCGTCTCAGCCAGCAAGTTCGGCGTGTTCGGCCCGAGCCCCGCGCTCTATCCGGACGGCTGCGATCGCTTCGACGTGGACGACTTCGCCGTGGCGCTGATTCGCCTGGAGGGCGGCATCACGCTGGATTTCCGCATGAGCTGGGCCATGCACATGGACACCACCGGGGCCACGTTCTTCCTGGGCGACAAGGCCGGGTTGAAGGTGCTGCCCGCGGGCGGCGGCGCATGGGACGGCACAGTGGGCGGCATGACGATGTTCCATGACGCCTTCGGCCTCCAGACCGAAACGCCCATCCCCTATAAGCAGCACAAGCTCAACCTGTTCCTCGAGAAGGTGCGGGATTTCGTGTATGCCGTGGAAGACGGCCTGCCCGCGCCGATTCCCACCAGCCAGATTATCTATAACCAGGCGATTATCAGCGGAATACTGGAATCGGGTAGGCTGGGCAAGGAAGTGGAGATTTGCATACCGGAGATTTAAAGGAGGCCCATCATGGAAATCAACGCAAGCGAGCAGCCCATCGTGGCGCTGTCTGTCAGCGTGACACCTAAAACCTACTACAAATTTTTCTGGCACTGGATGCTCCGTTTCCGCAAAAGCTATTTCTTCTACTTGGCATTGTTGTTGCTATTGTTTGCGCTTCTTGTCCTGTTAGCGTTGAGCGCGAGGGGCTCATTATCGGACGTAATATACTTGGCTGCTCTTTTCCCTACGATACTTCTTGCCAATATACCCTCACGCTATGGGCGGCATCGCGAAATGTATCAGGCCGAAACGCTGTACGGCTTCTACGAAGACCATTTGAAATCCCGGTGCACAGTGATGGGCACACTGCATTATAGAGCTACGCCATACGAAAACTACACGTTAGCAATCGAGACAAAATCGGCGTTCAATTTATTGCTGCCCGCACGGAAATTTATGCGTAACGCAAATTGCGACTACTACGACCCAGACCCATACGGCACGAGTGCCATACTGGCTAAAGACCAACTGACCGCCGAGCAGCAGCAGGCCCTGCGTGAATTGTTCGCGCGCAAATTCGGGGAGAAGTTCAAGACAAGCAAGTAGCACCCAACTGTAAGGGTAGCTAGCAGGCCACGCGTGCATAGCAAACACAAGCCGCACGAGGTACGTCGCTCCGCGAAGCCATCCTCAGTCAGCCCGAGGCTGACAGCTCCTTCCACCGGAAGGAGCCTTGGGGATTGTGCAAAAGCGACTGCATAGACAACAATCCTGTTTGGGCCTTATCCCCTAGGCTCCTTCCCGTGGAAGGAGCTGTCAGCCTCGGGCTGACTGAGGATGGCCTAGCGGAGCGACAATCATCATCTAACCGGAGGTTCACCATGATCCAAGCCAGCAACATCGCCCTGCAATTCGGCGGGCGCTCACTGTTCAACCGAGTGGACATCACCTTCACCCGGGGCAACTGCTATGGCCTCATCGGGGCCAACGGAGCGGGGAAATCGACTTTTTTGAAGATACTCTCCGGCGATATCGAGCCCGACAAGGGGGACATTTTCATCACGCCCGGGGAGCGCATCTCCGTACTGGAGCAGGATCACTTCAAATATGACGATTGCACGGCCCTGCGGACCGTTCTGCTAGGCAATAAAGAGCTCGTGCGTATTATGGACGAAAAGGAAATTCTTTACGCCCAGGAAGACTTCACGGAAGAAGAAGGCCTGCGCCTGAGCGAACTGGAGGAGGAATTCGCGGAGCTGGACGGCTGGTCCGCTGAGAGCGACGCGGAGATCCTGCTCAATGGCCTGGGCGTGACGAATGAGTATCACTACACCCCCATGGCCGAGCTGCCGGGGGACGTCAAAGTGAAGGTTTTGCTGGCTCAGGCGCTGTTCGGCAGTCCGGATATTTTGCTCATGGACGAGCCGACGAACCACCTGGATGTGGAGGCCATCCATTGGCTTGAAGAATTTTTGCAGGACCTCAACAGCACGGTGATTGTCGTCAGCCACGACAGGCATTTCCTCAACCATGTGTGCACCCACACCGTGGACATCGACTACGGCAAGATCGCCATCTACATGGGCAACTACGACTTCTGGTATAACTACACGCAAATTGCGCAAAGGCAACTGCGCGAACAAAATAAAAAATCAGAGCAGAAAATCAAAGAATTGCAGGAGTTCATCCAGCGCTTCAGCGCCAACGCCTCGAAATCCCGCCAGGCCACCAGTCGCAAGAAGCTGCTCGAAAATCTCAAAGTTGAAGAAATGCCCGTCAGTTCGCGGCGCTTCCCCTACATCGCCTTCACGCCCGAGCGCGCCATCGGCAACGAGCTGATTACCGTGACGGACCTGTGCAAGACCGTAGGCGACCGCGTCGCCCTGGACAACGTGACTTTCACAATTTTGCCCCGCGAAAAAGTTGCCTTTGTGGGAACAGATGCCGTGGCCAAAACAACCCTGTTCAAGATTCTTGCCGGGGAGCTGGAGCCGGACAGCGGCACGATCAAGTGGGGCGTCACCACCTCGCAGAGCTATTTCCCCAGCGACAACGCCGCGTTTTTCGACGGCGTGCAGGATAACCTCATCGACTGGGTGCGGCGGTACTCCGATCTGATCTTCGAGACCGACGTGCGCGGGTGGCTGGGGCGGCTGCTGTTCGCCGGGGACGAGGGCCTCAAGCAGGCGAAGGTGCTCTCGGGCGGCGAGCGCGTGCGCATGATGCTCATCAAGATGATGCTCTCGGGGGCCAATGTGCTGCTGCTGGACGAACCCACCAACCACCTGGACCTCGAATCCATCCAGTCCCTCAACGAGGGCTTGCAGCGCTTCAATGAGTCCGTGCTGTTTACCTCCCACGACCATCAGTTTACGCAGACCGTGGCGGACCGGATTATCGATGTGACGCCCGGGTGCTGGTATGATAAGAAGATTACGTATGATGAGTATTTGGAGGAGATGAAGGAGAGAGCGCAGGGATGAGATGGCTGAGGATAGCCTTATCGACAGCCTGTCTGGCATCGCTGCTGCTTTGCGATAATTCTCCGATGAAAACAAGGTACAGCGAGGATATTGTGAGCTTCCTCGAGTGTATCGCAGCATATAACACCGAATGCGCTACATACGGCAGGCTGCGCGTTACCCTGACAGGCCCGAAGGAAGTGACGCTTACAGGCAACGCGTGGAGTGCGTGGCTTGTTATGAACCAAGACCTAACAGTGATTTGGAAAGCCTCAATGAAAGGCAGCGTAATACGAGGCGAGGGCAAAGTCCGATTCGAAATCGCAGATAGCAACCACATGGAGGGAGCATCCATTCACTCGGTAAATCCCATGCTCGTATCAGGCGGCACCAGCGCTGAAGGTTCGAGATTCTCTTGCCATAGTGAACTTACAATCGCCGGCGGCACGCATGGGGGCAGCATTTTCGCCGGAACAGCCACCGCTAAAGGTCTTGTCGGGAGCGTGCGAGTTACTGGCGGCACCATTCTTATCTATATTTATAGTGCTGGGGACCTCACCATAATCGGAGGCAATATTATTGGCGATATATACAAATGTGGGGGTATATTCACCCACGCTGGCGGTGTGCTTTCAGGCGATATAAGCAGGCTAACGCCCCCTGCAACTTATTACGCCATCCTTCCCGGCGACACCCTGTGGGATTTGGCTTGCCTCTACCTTGGCGACGGCTTTCTCTGGACGGAAATCCAAACCCTGAACGAAGATATTGACCCCCTCAACCTACCGATCGGGATGACCCTCAAAATCCCAACCTAATAAGGAGGCCCACCATGCACCAACCCCCTCTCGGAAAACTCGAAAAATACGGCTACGGCATAGGCGCCCTCGGCGAGGGCCTGGCCTTCAACCTGGTCAACTCGTTCTTCATGATCTTCTGCACCGACACCCTGGGCATCAGCGCGTCGTTCATGGCGATCCTGTTCTTTGCGGCACGGCTGTGGGACGCCTTCAACGACCCGATGATGGGCGTATTTTCGGAGAATATCAAGACCAAGTGGGGCAAGCACCGGCCCTGGGTGGCGTTGGGCGCGGTGACGAACGCCATTGTGCTGGTGTTCATGTTTTTTCCGGGCGTTAGCCAGCTTGGATCGCTAGCCTTATACGTGGCCGTGGCGGTACTGTACACATTGTTCGGCATGACCTATACGGTCATTGACGTGCCGTTTTATGCCTACGCCGCCTCCTTTACCGATATGAAGGAGCGCGATTAGATATCAGTCCTGCCCCGGCTGTTCGGGGGCGTGGCGACGATAGGCATACCTGTGCTCACGCTGCCCATGGTGAATCGCTTGGGAAACGGCAGCGGCGTGCAGGGGTATTCCCGCTGGGCACTGGTAGTCGCCGCGATTTACCTGGTCTGCGCCACTGTCACCGTATTCACAATGAAGAAGCGCGAACTGGGCGCGCGCGAGAAGCCCTTCACCTTCCGGGACGCCCTGTATACCCTGCGCACCAACGACCAGCTGCTCATCATCGAGACTGTGTTTATTCTGGCCTTCACCGCCATCACCATGACGACCTCCGTGGCGCTGTACTACTTCAAATATGTATGGCATAATCCCGGCGCCTATGGCCTGTTCACACTCACGGCGGGGGCGGGCATGGGCATCGCGCTGCTGTCGTATTCCTTCTTGGCGAAGAAGTTTTCCAGGCGTGCCATCTTCATCACCGCGCTGGGCATGCCCATCGCCGGGTATCTCGCCATGTTCGTGATCTCCATGCTCACCAAGAACGTGAACTTCATGCTGCCCGCCGTGCTTTTCACCGTGGGGGGCTTCGGCTTCCTCGGTATTTTCTCCAGCATCTTCATGGTGGACGTGGTCGACTACGGCGAGTGGAAGCAGGGCTACCGCAGCGAGAACATCATCTTCTCCCTGCTGACCCTCATGGGGAAGTTCTCCGGCGCCTTCGCCTCGCTGATCACCATGGGCACGCTGTTCTTCGCGGGCTACATCTCCACGAAGGAGGACCTGCTGGGCAGCGCGGAGGCCGCCATGCAAATCCCATGGCAGCCGCCCGCCGTGTCCCTTGCGCTGAACATACTCATGTTTGCCGTGCCGCCGGTGATTTTGCTGATTGCCCTGACGCTGTATCTGAAGAAATACAAGCTGCACGGGGGGTATATGGAGGAGATTCAGGGGGCGCTGGCGGCGAAGCGGGAGGGAAGCGCAGCATGAGAAAAATCACATTATTCTTGTTGGCGACGTTATTTCTGTTCGCGGCGGGCTGCAATACGCCTGAACCTGAACTCCCCTCGGAACCATCGCAAACCACGACATTTATTGAACCTACAACAGAAGAAGAAACCTCCACGGAAGTAGCGACAACTGCCGAAGAAACAAAAACACAAGTATTTTCTTATTCTGAAATTGACAGCAAATTCGGCCCCGGCCCATTTTCGGTGAACGAACTGGCTGTGGTTTTCGGTGAGCCGGTCAAGCTGTTCGGCACTTACATTAGCAACGGATATTTTGCACTGAACGCCGCGTTTGAAGGCATTTCTTTTGAATTTGTCTCACGAAATGAAGGCCTCTCTTTTGACACTGAGGATAACAACAGTACCGAATGGGTTGAATCACCCGAATTCGCTGTGACGCCGCAAGATAAAACCATGAAAATCAAACCATACGCAACAACAATCACCGGGGCCAACATAGACTTTATTCGGGGCATCAAAATCGACACCAGCAAAGAAAAAGTAATCGCCGCCTACGATGGCTACGCAGGCAGCGAACGGGAATCTGAGGAAATCACACGACTATTCTATACCTACAGACCGGATGAGATCATAGAATTCACAGACGATGAAATATTCAACATAGCTAGTCAAACCGGTTATGTGCTATACTCGTTTAAAGAGAGCAAAATTGTGGAGATTCAGATCGCATGGTATGACGGCTATCTTGCGTTTATAGGTTGATTACACCGCCACTTTATCCGGCATCCACCTCGCATACCACTCTTTCAGCTTTGCCTGATATTCCTCAGTACCGATGAAATACGCCATCGCGTGCGCCGCGCCGGGTATCAGCAGCAAATCCTTCTCCACCGTGGCAGCCCCATGGCAGCGGACACCCATCTCGGTGGGCACGAAGGGGTCGTCCGCACCGTGGATAAACAGCGTGGGCACCTTGAATTTCGCTATGTTTCCGTAGGGATCGCTGTCCTTCTTGAGCGACTTGCCCACGAAAAGCTTATACCAGAACGCCGTACCCCACATGATCGGAGGTATGTCGAGTTTCAGGTCCCGGCGCGCGGCCAGCCAGAGCATCTCGTAGCCGTTGGTGTAGCCGCAGTCCTCCACCACGCATTTTATGTAGTCCGGCGGGTTGTGGGCGTTGCAGTTCATCACGGTGGCCCCGCCCATGGAGATGCCGTGCAAGACTACCTGCGGGTCTGACCCCAGGCGATCGATGAAGGCCGCCGTCCAGTCGAGGATATCCCGCCACTCCAGCGCGGCGAAGCCGATGCGCTTCCCTCCGCTGCGGCCATGGCAGCGGTGATCGGGCAGGAGAACGTTGTAGTTCAGGTCTTCGCGGTAGAACTTGAGGAACCCGCCGAATTCGTTGGGGCCTGTGGCGGTGTAACCGTGGACGAGCACCGCCAGCTTGTTCGAGGGCTTGAGCGCCGGGATGAAATAGCCCTTGAGTTCCAATCCGTCGAAGGATTGCAGCGTGACGTCCTCCGGATTCAAGGCGAGCAGGTACTCCTTGCCCGCCGCGTTGGCGTCAAGGCGAATCTTCGCCTTAGCATCGGGCTCCTGGAGCGTAGGACGCTTCTCCTTCCGGATCAGCGCGAAGGTATAGGCGACGTAACCGGCCGCGAGGGACAACAGGGCCGCAAAGCCGACCAGCCCGATGAGGGTATACAGAATCCACATAGCGAGTCCTCCCATATGTTTTTTTCACAAATCAATATTACAGGATAAAGGAGCGTTTGTCAAATGGAATTTCTGCAAAACCTGTTGGCGGAAGAGTTCAAGGCACGCGGGTGCGAATGCCCAGTGAAAGTGAGCTTCGTCGAAGACCCGGGCATGGAGAAGGAGCGCTTCGCCGTCGCGCGGGATGGGGACAGGTTCACCATCACGGCGCGGGGGCGGCGCGGGCACATCTTCGGCATTGGCCGGCTGCTGCGCAAGCTCGAGGTCAATGAGGGGCAGGCCAGTTTCGCCCGGGGCGTCTGCGGGGATTACTCTCCCCACAAGCCGATCAGGGGCCACCAGCTGGGCTTCCGGGGCAATAACAACACCTACGACGCCTGGACCCCCGAACAGTTCCGGCGCTACCAGCTGGAGATGATGTTCTACGGCGTGAACATCGCCGAGCACGTGCCCGACGAGGGCGGCAACACCAGCCGGCTGATGCCCATGCCGCCCAACGAGCTTCTGCCCCATGTCTCAGCCATCTCCGAGGAATTGGACATGGACATCGGGCTGTGGTACCCCATCGACCACCGCCAGCCCGAGGCCGAGGCCCTCGCCGAGCGCGAGCGCATTTTCAAATCCATGCCACGCCTGGACTACGTC
>Ga0123353_10003926_pt1 | contig 18999 bp, 6 predicted proteins | sample TergutLab28metaG_3_FD_92763 | JGI IMG/M metagenome (GOLD analysis project Ga0123353, IMG submission 92763) | Labiotermes labralis P3 segment gut microbial communities from Petit-Saut dam, French Guiana - Lab288 P3 | ecosystem: Host-associated > Arthropoda: Insects > Digestive system > Gut ... | reverse complement strand
TTTAGGCAGGGGGTATCGCATTATGCTACTAAGGGTACCTTGACGACTAAGGGTTTGTTTTTTTGCCAACGATTGTGTAATATGGCTGTAATTTTTTTCAGCACTAAAAAATAAGTTTTAGCCTTTTTAAATTTAGGGTGGATTTTTGTATCGTTTTTTTTATATTTTTGCCGCCCCAAAATAGGGAATAACTATTAATTATAAATCAGAACAATATGTTTAAACAGTATGAAACCGTTTTCATTATGACACCCGTTTTGTCTGATGATCAGATGAAGGAAACGGTAAAAAAGTTTGAGAACATTCTTCGCGACAAAGGCGCAGAAATAGTTCATCAAGAAAACTGGGGGCTCAAAAAGCTTGAGTACCAAATCCAAAAAAAATCCACAGGATTTTACCACCTTTTCGAATTCAAGGCTGAGCCACATGTAGTTGCAGAACTTGAGTTGCAGTACCGTCGCGACGAAAGAATCATGCGCTATTTGTCTGTTGCTCTTGACAAAGACGCTATCGCTTATGCTGAAAAGCGACGCACACACGGTTTCGGACAGAAAAAAGAAGCTAAGCCCGAAACATCCTACGAGGTTAAACGCGAACCCAGACCTGAAGTGAAATACGATATTATCGAAGATCCTATCGAAGAGCAAATTTATGAACCAAATTTAGATAAAAAGGAGGACTAACCCATGGCACAAAACGACATTAAATACTTGACTCCCATTGCGGTGGATTTCAAAACCAAAAAATATTGCCGTTTCAAGAAAAGCGGAATTAAATATATTGATTATAAAGACGGTGAATTTTTAAAGAAATTTGTAAATGAACAGGGCAGAATTTTCCCGAGACGCTTAACGGGAACTTCTTTAAAGTTTCAAAAGAAAGTAGCTCAAGCGGTGAAGCGTGCACGCCACCTTGCATTACTTCCTTTTGTAGCCGATAATTTAAAAACTAACCAATAAGGAGGGTAAATACTATGGAAGTTATTTTAAAACAAGATGTAGAAAAATTGGGATATACCGATGAGATCGTAAAGGTGAAAGACGGCTACGCAAGAAACTATTTACTACCACAAGGGCTGGCTATTCCGGCGAACACTCCCAACAAAAAGATGTTAGCAGAAACGATTAAACAACGCGCCTTCAAAGCCGAAAAAATTCGTAAAGAAGCTGAATTTTTAGCCGGTAAAATTGACGGATTAACATTGAAAATCGCTCAAAAAGCATCGGAAAAAGGAACTATCTTTGGTTCGGTAAACACTATCGCGGTAGCACAAGCATTGAAAGAACAACATAATATTGAAGTTGACCGCAAGAAGATTATTCTTCCTGCAGAACATATTAAAGAGTTGGGTAATTACACCGCCCAAATTACAATTCTTAAAGAGATGAAGGTTACGGTTAATTTAGAAGTAATCGCAGAATAGTAATTCTGTAAAACTTTTCATCTAGTTAAAGAGTTTTTCAATATCTTCTTCAAACTTATTGCAGATAAAGTTTCTTTTAAGTTTCAAGGTTGGTGTTAATTCGCCTGTATCAACCGACCAAGGGTAGCCAATAAGTTTAAAACGTTTTATTTGCTCTGTTTCGCCGAAAGATTTATTGAACCTGTCCACAATCTTTCTAAATCTGGCTAACACTTGTGGGTGATTAATCATTTCTTCATTAGTAGTATAAGAAATTCCTTCTCTGGCGCACCATGAGCGCATATCTCCAAACTCCGGCACAATAAGGGCGGCGGCAAACTGTTTATTCTCACCTACTACCAAAATATTGTCAATCATAGGGTGTTCTGAAAACTTATTTTCTACAATAGTAGGCACAATATATTTTCCGAAAGCGGTTTTAAACATCTCTTTTTTTCTTCCGGTAATTCGCAGTTGCCCTTCGAGTTCAATATGTCCAAGGTCTCCTGTATGGAACCACCCCTCTTCATCTATCACTTCGGCAGTTAGTTCTATGTCTTTATAATATCCCGTCATCAAGCAATGCCCTCTGGTGAGGATTTCTCCGTCTTCGGCAATCTTTACTTCAATTCCGGGCAGCGGAGGTCCTACGGTGCCAATTTTAACGCCATTTTTAAAGAAATTGCTCACTGCTATCACGGGCGATGTCTCGGTTAAGCCATAGCCATCTAATACGGCAATATCCATAGCCCAAAATATCTTATTCAACTTAGGTTGCAATGCAGCACCACCGGAAACAATCACATAGAGGTGTCCACCCAAAGCGGCTTTCCATTTATTTAGCACCAACTTTCTTGCAATTTTAAGTTTTTTCATATACCATTTCGACTTTCCTTCAACCTCATATTCCAAAGCAACACTATTAGCCCAAAAGAATATGCTTTTTTTTAATCCTTTCTGTTTGTAGCCCACTGATAAAATTTTATCGTAGAATTTTTCCAGGAGGCGTGGGACAGTAGTAAAAATATCCGGCTTAATCTCTTTTAAATTATCGGCTATTGTTGCCATACTTTCGGCATAATAAATAGAGACTCCAATATAATGCCATGCATACATCATCATACGTTCATACACATGACACAAGGGCAGATAGCTTAAACAGCGGCTCTCTTCTCTAACAGGAATAATGGGAGTAATTGCTTTGGCGTTATTTAACAGATTGGCATGAGTGAGCATGGCACCCTTTGGGTTTCCTGTAGTGCCTGATGTATAAATTAAGGTGGCTACATCATTGGTGGTAATCGAATCTTTAATATCCAACAAAAGTTTCGGGTTAGGATTCGCTATGCCTAATTCAATGAGTTCATCCAAATGTTTATATCCTCTTAAATTTCTAAAAGTATAAACATTGTCTTTCAGGCTGGGAATGCTGTTAATAACATTTTCAATTTTTCTAAGCAACTCCCAACCGGCAACAAACACCATTTTTACATCTGCGTGATTGAGGATGTATTGATAATCAGCTTCGCTGATGGTTGGATAAATAGAAACATGGATAGCCCCAACTTGATGAATGGCCATATCTAAAAAATTCCATTCGGGGCGATTGTTGCTTATGGAGGCTATTCTATCGCCCTTTTGTACTCCTAAATGTAAAAGTCCGTATGCAATTTGCTCTGATTTTGTGATATATTGTGCAGTGCTGTAATGAGCCCACACACCATTCTCTTTACCACAAACCATATCTTCTTTTGGAAAATTTTCTAAATAGTGGGGTAATAAATCAAAAATTCTAGTTACATTCATAAAAATAATTTGAGTGTGCAAAGATAGAAAAAAGTGCAAAAAAAAACTGCCGGTATATCCGGCAGTTTGATCAATTAAAAAACACAGTGTTATTTCTTTTCTATTTTGAAAATAACAGCGCGTTGTTCTTTATAATCCTTATCAGGAATATCTTGTTTGTGTTGCGGGTCTTCTGCAGTAAAGTTTTGTACCGCAATTTGATCTTCGGGGACTCCATGCCCTATGAAGTGTTGTCTTACCGCAACAGCACGTCTATGTCCTAAATTTTGATTATGAGCAACAGTACCTTCAGGAGATGTATATCCTGTAACAATTACTTTAAGATCAGGGTTAGCTTTAAGTAACTCAGCAGCATTTTTGATATTTTTGTTCTTATTATCATCAAGTTTTGGAATATCTCTATCTAAATCAAACAATATTTTGATGTTGGATAATGATTGTGCTAAATCAAGGAGTGCTTTTTTCTTTGCAGGGTCATTAGCACTTTCATCCAATAATTCTTGAGCAATAGTAGGAACGATATAGTAATATTCGGTAACAGTATTAGTAATAATAATAGGTTCATCTTTTTTCTCCATCATTTTGTCCATATATCTTCTCTTATGATCTTTCATATATTCGCTGTTACCACATTCTTTGCATGGTTTAAAATGGAATCCGATTTTAAGACCTACTTGGAACAGGTTCCATTTTTCGGCAGTGTTCACATATTTATCTACAACATTGCTAAGTCTTCCATCTAAAACATTTAGTCCTTTAAGATCAGTAGGTTCTTTAGGAGTAATATCCAAAAATCCATAAGAAGCATAGGCACCGATATAAAAATCAGTACTTCTTGATAGTCCGAAGATACCTCCAAAGTCACCGATAATATCTATGGAGCATCTCATTTTAGATTTAATAGCATATCCATCTAACCTTTGATCATCCAAATGTACTTCTAATTTATCATAAAGAACATTCAAACCTTCATCATAAATAGATTTCAAATCAAACACACCGCCTGGGAAATCGGTTTTTGCAGCGAAGGGGAAATACCCTTTAACACCAACTTTAGCATAGATGCCATTTTTTCCTGTACCGAATTTCTTTTCTAATTGCATAGTTAGAGGAATTTCCACTGCCCAAACTCTTTGTCTTTGCTTAAAATCATTGGCATCATAAGTAAGATAATATCTTGCTTCCGGGTCTTGAGAATTGTATCCTGCATCACCTACAAAATCAACGCAGTGATCATTATATCGAACAAACGGACGCGTATGTCCGATACCTACACCAATACCAATACCGATATTAACTTTGCGTTGCCATAAATAAGCATACCCAAATTCCATCATAGCGGTATAGGTAAATTTTCTTTGAATATTATTAATAACATCTTTTTTGAAGATGTCATTAGAATAACCAGCACCGAGATCAAAGATGAGACGGTGTGGGCAATAAACGTCAGCAGCAGCTTCAGTAGATTGTTCTACTTTAGCTGGCTCTGTTGTATTTTCATTTTTAGTTACCTCTTGTGAAAAAGCGGTGAACATTCCGAAAATAAGACCGATTAATAATAGTTGTTTTTTCATACGTATTTAATTTTTGATTTTTCTTATTATTTATTTATTAGTTAAAGGCAGGCAACAATAGAGTTGCCCGCCTTAGAACAATTCTTATTTAACAATTAAGAATCTAACCGACTTAATTTCGTTAGTACCTGTGGTGATTTTGCCATAGTAGGCTCCTTGTGCCTTAAATCCGGTTACTTCAGTAATTCTGCCAACTACTTTGATTTGTTTAACAAGTGCGCCTTTTGCATCATATACTTCTAGGGTTGCGCCTTCCAGTTCTTCCGGGGTCAAGTCAACTTCTACCCAAACAGGTTCATCAACTTGTGCCGGTACAGGGAATACTTTCAAGGTTAGAGAAGGATTGAACGATTGATCGCAGGTGTAGAATTCAAATGTAGTGCCATCAGAAGCTTTGGTACCTGTAAGGCGAATAGAATAAACTCCGTTTACACCTTCAGGATCTTGATAGTACTGTTTTGTCGCACCGGGAATCAATACACCATTCTTATACCATTGATAAGAGGTGAATTGATAGCCTCCGTTGAAATATTGGCTTTCAGGATTCATATAATTGTTGCTAACAACCAATACCTCTGCATTACCTTCCCATCTTCTGTATATCAACTGATTATTTCCATCAGTGCCATCTTCATAGTTCTTCATAATAGTAACATTGTAATCACAACCGTCAACAGAAACAATCAAGTCATGAATACCAACGCCAATACAATTAGGAATTGGGATAGAGAGTGTGCTGTAAGTACCGGTAGGAATGATCGGGACAGTGAATGGCGTAGCACATGAGAAAGTAATTGTTGCTTCCGGTTTAAGGTAAGATATCATCTTAATAGTCAAATCAACTGTGCTACCACAAACCTCAACATAAGGATTAATGATTTCAATATCAGTTACCACTATAGTAATATCAGATTTAGAAAATTCTCCGGATACGCAATGCGTTTTTTCAGACAAACTGGCAAGGGTATAGGTTGTAGTTACTGTTGGGGCAACTTCAAGTTGATAGATATGATTATGCGATGTGTAGTTTCTTGGGATACCTGTTCCCGGGTTTTCTATGATAGTAAAATCGAATGGAGGTGTACCATAAAATTCTATGGTTAGCACAACAGGTTTTCCAAGCGGATCAGCAACGCAAGTTTGTAGTTTTTCGCCTGTAATATTAGCAACAAACCATGCAGCAGGAGTAATTGTTGGAGAAACAACCATTGGTCCTAATACTTCCGGATCTATATTACAGCCTGAAAGCTCATGGAACGGGATATATTTAGCCACATAGTAATAATCGCCATCTTGCGCCGGCTTGTGGATTTTGTCGCCGCCAACACCTGGTATATTAACATAATTTTCATCATTGAATTGATACATCCATTGAATCTTACCAAAATTAGTACCATCACTAACTCCACCTTGGAAAGCAGCATGCAGTGTAACGGTTTCACCTAAACACAATCCATCATACAGAGAAGGTTGAATATCTATCTCTACCCAGTCAGGATCGGCAACCACTTTGTATATCAGTTTTTCTGATGTATAATCGTTACAAGTTGGGTTTGCAAATGTTACATCTAAGAAGAATGTACGTTGACCTGTAGTATTGAATTCAACGGTACGCGGGTCGATTTGGTTTGTGAAATTAATCCACTCACTACTGTCGTTCCACTTGTACTGGTATCCCATTTGAATAGTAGGTTCGGGCATACCAAGCACATTATGAATTTCGATAACTGCACCTACACAAACTTCAGAGTGGGTGTAATCTTTTGGATAAATACTAACTGTTGGATGTGTTACAACCTTAACAGGATCGAATGCAGTCCAAGCGGCATTACATCCCAGACTATTATTTATGTAAGCTTTCACTTCATAATTGTATGTGCCGGCAACATTTAATTTTTCAGAATAATAATCGTATTGCAAACCTGAACCTATCGGGTTTCCATTACGTCTCCATTCAAATATGAATTGTGCTGGGTCTACTAATGTTTCGTCGAAATCAACCACTTCGGCAAACAAGTTCAATTGTCCTCCTGTACACATACCTGGTAACTGTAGTCCTTCAATGTCTTGGGTTAATGCTAATGATGGCGGTGTGAGTACATTTACATTCTTGCTTGCAGAACCGAAACAAGACAAACTAGCGTAAGCACGCTCAATTGTTACAGCTATTTCGTTAACACCTATCTGTAAGTTATTAGTGATATAAATTACCGGTGCATTTTGTACTTGGGGAACTCCGTTTACAGTCCAAATATAGTTGTACGGATTTTCAGGAGTTGGTGCAGGGGTTGGGTAAGCTGTTGCCATAATAGTGCCTGTGAGACAGATATTTTCATAATCAACACCAATCGTTACAGTTGGTTTAGCCCAAATATTTACTTCATGACAATCGGAAGCTGTTGTACAGTCGTATTCATTCGCTGTAACCTCTACAATAATGCAATATGGGGCAGCAAGATCATTAACCGGCCAATTGTTAGGAACAACTGCGTAATTATTGTCATTATCTGCATAAAATTCTACATACGGAGCATTTCCTTGACGGTATAGCCATCGATAATGATACGAAACACCTGGTTGCAGTCCTGTTACAATAGCGTGTAATGCTAAGTGTTCCCCTTCTAATGCCTGTTCACAAACATCGTTTGCACCGAAAATAGTAACACTGATTGCAGGATGAACTACTACAGAAACAGGAACTACTGAGAAGAAATCGGAAGTACATCCGTTTACTGTAACAGTAGCCTTATAGGTATAAGTAGTCAATATATTATTCGCTGTCGGTTGATCTGTAAATGTTTTGTCAGCACCTATGGCAACCAGGTCTCCATTCTTCCACCATTCATAGATACCTATCACGTCTCCTGTTATTGTTACAGGGTCTCCACTACAAATAGTATTGTCGGAGATTGTAAGTACCGGAGGTTCAGGAATGGGTTTAACCAAAATATTAACAACATTAGAGTTTGCCGTACATTCAGATCCAAGTTGTGTTGCAACAAAGGAATAACTATGAGAGCCCGGGAACGGAGAAACTACCAAGACAAGGTCTGTCTCACCTTCTATCGGGATTTCACCATAATACCATTGGAATATCCAGTTAATGTATTCTTCAATATCAGCAGTAATTGTAATAGATGTGCCGGCACAAACTTCTGTTTGATCAGCTTCAATAATAATATTGCTGTATGCACTAACCATAACTTGATGTACCTCAGAAACTACTTCACAACCTGATTCAATATCAACAATTACAACTTTATAGAAATAAGGTAAAGCATGAGGAATGTTTAATATTTGTTGCACAGGTTCTGTTCCAAGAACTGTATTATTTCCATTATGATTTACAGACCATTGATAAGTCACAGGGGCATCAAGCGGGGTGATATCTGCATGTAAGTACATAGGTATAGTTGAATTACATACTGCATTTGGTCCTGATATAGATACTGTTGGCGGTGCTTTAACCGTAATTGTTCCGGCATACACTATCTCTGAAATACAACCTGCTACTTGCGTAGTTGCGATAACAGTTACTACAAATGTACCAAAGTGATCGAATATTGGAGTAAAGGTTGATAAATATTCTCCCGGAACAGCAAAGCCATTGATAAACCATGTATAAAACACCGGATCTAAAGTAACCAAATTAGCTGCAAAAGTAACTTGTTCACCTTCGCAAATAGTAGATACAATTGGAACTATCGTAACAAAAGGTTTAGGTATTACTGTTACCGTAATCTCATTAGAAGGATAAATACAATTGGATACTAATTCAGTAGCAGTAAATGTATAAACAGTGGTTTGTGTTGGAAATACATAAAGTTGTGGTGAATTAGCACCTTGAATGGCTACGTTATCAGCATACCATTGATATTCCATATTGTTAGAAGGTGAAATATTAGCGGTTAACAATACTGTTTCTCCTGCACAAATTTCTGTAATATCTGCGGAAATCGGTATATTAGGTTCTTCTTGTACATAAACCGTATGGGCAAGCGATTTAACCAAACATCCTGATTCATAGTCTGTAATTTCCACCGTATAAATATATGGATACGGGCTTGGTTCGTTGTTTACTATTTGTGTAGCTGCAGTTCCTTTCTCAAGTACATTTTCATACCATTGATAGGTTACGGTAGCAGTTGTTGGGTCAACAACTGCGTACAATATGGTTGGGTCTAATGCGGGGCAAACTATGGTTGGACCTTCTATAGAAACTGTTGGGGCAGCTTTAACCGTAATGGTTCCGGCATATATCATTTCAGAAGTACAGCCGGCTACAATTGTAGTTGCATAAACTTTTACATCAAAGATACCCGGTAGATTAAACTTATAGGTTAAGCTGGGTAAATCTGCACCCACTATTTCAAGTCCGCTGATAAACCACTTGTAAATAACAGGATCCGGGGTTAAAATAGTTGTTTCAAAAGTAATCTGGTCTCCTTGACAAATAGTTTCAACCACGGGAACAGTTTCAATAATTGGAACAGGTATTACTGTTACGGTTATAGTATTGGAAGTAGATACACATTCCGACTCTATTTGCGTTACAGTGAATGTGTATGTTGTCGTTTCCTCCGGATATACATAATATACAGGAGCATCAGCTCCTTCAATTTTAATAAGTTCACCGTCTTCATCTACTATATACCATTGATAAATCATATTGTTCTCTGCCGGAACATCTGCTGATAAAACTACTAGTTCAGCCGGGCAAATTTCTGTTGTACTTGCAGTAATAGCAACTGTAGCAAATTGTTCTACAGTTACCATAAACGCATCAGAGAGCACAACACAGCCTGACTCTATATCAGTAATTTCAACAACATAGATATATTGATATGGACTAGGTATATTAATTATTTGTTGAACAGCATTAGTTCCGAGTTCAGTTTTTATTTCATTATGGGTAACATACCATTGATAAGTAACGGTAGCATTTGATGGGTCAACGATTGCAGTTAAATAGGTAGGAATTTCAGCATTGCACACAAGATGAGTTCCATAAATCTCAACTGAAGGAGCGTCTTTAACTGTAATAGTACCTGCTAATAATCTTTCTGAAATACATCCTAAAGCTTGTGAAGTTGCTGAAACTTCTACCACAAAAATACCTGCTTCATTAAATTTATGAGTAAATATTTCAAGGTTTGCGCCAACAACCTCTACACCGCCAATATACCATGTGTAAACTGCGTCGGGTTGTCCGTCTAATACTTGGAATGTAACCTGTTCGCCTTTGCAAATAGTATCAGCAATAACTTCAATATCAAGTTCTAAACTTTGTACGGAAACATTAAATTGAGCAAATGTTTCACATTCGGAATCAATGTGATATACGCGAACAATATATAAATAATCGCCAACAGCATCCGGCAATACGGTTAATGTTGGGTAGATTTCACCTTCAATAGGGTTGTTTATATCTTCCGCATACCATCTGAATTGATATTGTAATGGGTCAGGGTTCTGTTCAATAACGTGAGCAGTAAGGATTATTTCAGTTCCCGGACAAACAGCGTCGTAGTTTGCTGTAATTTCTACTTCAGGAGCAGATACTACAGTTACATAGAATGGCTCGCTTGTAGTGATACATCCATTTTCACCGGTTACAGTTAAATACACACGATACGGATAATTTCTTGCAGGTAATAACTGGTCGAATACGATTTGATTTCCTGCAACAGCCGGGTCAAACGACCCACTTGTTACAACATCAATAATCATGTCGTAATTTTCATCAAATATTTTTGCATATTCATTAGTGTAGAGTTCAGTAATACCGTTTAATATTTCAAGATAATATACATCGGCAAATTCTGCGCCATACGCCAGCCAATATCCATACATATATCCAACACTGTAAGCAAATAATTGTTGTGGTACACCTGTTAAGCAAGGAAAGCCGGGCAAGCCCCAGTAAGCCGGAGTATAAGTGCCTGAAACAGGATCCGGGGTATTCAATGAGGCAAAGTCATATCCCGGAACAGCGTTAATGATACTTGCTTTAAACAATTCAGTAACCATTGCATTTGCGTAAGCATAGCCTTTAGCCATACCTTCGGGGAATGAAATGTAAGGATTTGCTATTTGTGCATCTGCCAAAGCATCCAATTGTGCTTGTTCCAAAATTGCATCTGTAATAGATTGTATAAAGTCGGCAGCAGCAGTTTGTGCAGCCAGTGTTCCATCAGCGATTCCGCTTGAAGTAGCATCATTAGAGCCTAATTCGTACATGAAGAACAAACTTGAACCACCACTGCAAGTTGCCGGGGTGCCTGTACCATAATTATTTCCGGTATATGAAAGAACAGGATGGGTGGCAGAAAATTCTGCTTCAAAACCATCTGCCAACAGGTTATCAAATTGTACGTAATACCCTTCGGCAAATCCGTCTAAATAAGGTTCTGTGTCCACAGGAATTCCTTCAATACCTGCAATAATCCATGTATAATTAAGCGGTCCTGTGAGTTGATTGTAATTCAACACATTTCCATACAATACTACATTCGTATTGTCACAGAAAATATCGTTTCCATCTATAAATATGTCAAGCGCAGGATTAACCTCTACTGTTACTTCATTAGATATTTCCGATGCACAGCCCGGATCTACGGTTACGATAGCAGTATAATAATAGTTGGTAATAAGCCCTTCCTGAGTTTTTGGGAAAACAATAATTTTGTTAGTTACTGCACCCTGAATAATGGTTCCGTTTTCATACCATGTATAAACGCCGGCATACTTGGGAGTAGCTTCTAATACAACCGGTGCTCCTTCGCAAATGTTTGAAACAGATATTGCAATTTGAATTTCCGGTATCTCTACTACTGTTATGGTTATAGCATTTGAAGTAGCCACACATCCTGAACCGATTTGAGTTGCGGTAAATGTATAGGTAGCTGTATTATTAGGTATTATATATAATATAGGAGCATTTTCACCTGTTAGAGGGGTCTGCCCTTCATACCATTGGTATTTCATATTGGGGTCGTGCGTTACATTTGCCACAATCACCACTTCTTCGCCAATACAAATTTTAGTTTTATCGGCAGCAATAGCAATTACAGGGAATTCTACTACTTCAACAGCAAACGGTTCGGATTGTTTTACACAGCCGGATTGCGGATCGGTAACTTTTACCATATATATATAAGGTACCGGACTTGGATTTTCGGTAATCAAAAGAGATGCGTCGGTTTCTCCGGTCATGATTGCGCCGTTTAAATACCATTGATAAGTATAGGTATATTCGGGGTCAATAGGATCAACAATAGCGTAGAGTGTTGCAATTTGAGAGGGGCAAACCACGCTTGGTCCATCAATAGTAACATCTATAATTTCGCGTACCTGAATAGCCACTTGATTGGTTAAATATTCACAGTTATTGCCCGGATATACCAGGTGTGCATATACATAGTGGGTTCCTACTGTAAAGAATGGAATATTAATATAGTTCAATTCTTGTCCCGGAATTTCAATTCCGTCAACCCACCATGAAACGGTTGGGATACCGTATAATTGAGAATTTGGATCTGATCCTAAGCTAAAGTAAACAGGGGTTGCTACGCAGGTAATAAGGGTAGCAGGAACAATGACAACAGGTTCCAAAGAGCCTTGTAGCGTAATAGTAAAGTCTGCCCAATTAGAAGTACAAGCAGCATTCAACATCTCTACTTGTACATAGAAAGTAGATACATCGCCGGTTAGTTCACCAAAGGTAAATAATCTATGATTTACATAAGTGATCTCAAATGGTTCTAAAGCAGCAGCGTCATCATACCACAGATAGCGATAGATTTGTCCGTCCCAGTTGGCGTGGTTCACTTCAACTTCTACGGCTCCGTTTGCGCACATAATATAGTTGTCAACCCAAGCCACAGTGTTGGGAAGTACTTGGAAATAATGTGCTGGGGCTATCGTTACTTCGCAACCGCAGAATGATACTTCTACTTGAAATTCTGTAATATCAATAGGTTCTTCAACGGTAAACGTATAAGTAAGTCCTGTCTCATCATCAAGATATTGGCCATCTTTTTTCCATTTGATGGTATAATCGGTAACATCTGTTACAATCACAGCGGTAAGCGTAATGGATTGTCCGATGCAACCTGCTTCAGGTCCAACAATAGTAACGTTTCCTGTAGCGCAAACCACATCAAAGTAATGGATTACCAAATCCGCTTCACAACCCGGATAAGATTGTTTCACTTTAACGGCAATATCATAATGTCCGTCGTTTCCAAGAACATCTTGGTCATCTAATATAAACACTTTATCGGTTTGATCTTGTAGTTCTCCATTCAAATACCATGTATAGGTCGGTTCGCCGTAGCCACCCACTACATTGGCAGTAAATTCTACCGATGCGGTTTTTCTATATACGGTTATTGGTCCTGAAATAGTAGCTACGGGATCTTTAAGAACGGTAACCATGTGGCATTGAGAAAAAGTATGGCAGAACTGCGGATCTAACGGATTTGTAGCTGCAGAGAAATCTCCTTGCCATATCTCTAATTGGTAGCAGTAGGAAGCAGGTCCCTCTTCGCTGTTGTGCAGTGCCGGATAGGTAGTGAAACTTACTTGGGTCTGTCCCGCTTGCAGCATGTGTAGTTCGTATGCGCCTTCAAGGAAAAGTTCATTTTCAAGCCATCTGTAATAAACAGGATAGTTCATTAAATCCAGATCGAAATTGGAAATATCATAAACGAGTTTTACACTTCCGCCATGACATATCGTATCAATGCCGGAACCTTCTACTCTTATACTCTTATTAATTTTTATAAAACCGGTACATCCAATTTGGTCGCAATCATTAGGGTAATTTTCGTGATGCACCTGCAGGCAGAATTTAATATACGCTACATCGTCACCGAGATCCAACGAATATTCTCCGGTAAGTTCATTTAATCCAATAGTCTTTTCATCAATTCGAACATAATCATCGTCATAAGTAGCTATCCACCAGTCGTAAACTAGTGTTGTATTAGTAGCAATTGGAACAACCGTAGCGCCCAAGTTTATGGTAGAGTAGTTGCACAACGGAGAGGGTATATCATCAATATCAATCTGCATATAAGGATTGATTACAGATAGATGCGTCGTATAGTCATTAACACAGCCATGGTCATCGGCTACAATAACCATAAGGTAACTTTCAACAGGATATTGAGGATCCCAGTAGAAATTTTCATCTGAGTAAGTTCCTACAACGCCAGGACCCAGCATCCAAATATAAGAATAAGGAGGCAAGCCGTTTGTTGTGGTTGCGGTAATGGTCATTACCGGGGCTTCTTCTATACAGGAACCATACCAGTCTTCTAAGGTAACTATGGGGAGTTCCCAAATATTAATCACATGTTCATCGGTAGCGGTACATCCCCATTGGTCTCTTACCGTAACTTTAGCATTGCCTGTTGCAGGCTCATCGGTATTGATGGGGAGGATAGAATAGGGTAAAGAAGTGGTATCAATTAATTGGGCTCCATCACCAAGAACAAGGTCTGTAACTTCCCAAGTAAAAATATAAGGAGAGCCGTCTAAACTCGGATCTGTAGGGTAGAAAACTTCTGCCGCAATATCAAATCCAGTTTGTGCACAAACATCCCAATTCATTATTTCAACAACCGGAGGTTCGCGCAGCAGTATTTTAACAATATCAGCATCTTCGCATTGACCGTTTGTAATAGTCCAAACAAATTCAAACTCTTGTGTACCTACACCGGTAAAAGTAGCGGTAGCATTGGGATCGGTAGCATCATCAAAAGTGATGGTGTATCCGAAATCATCAACAACTGTCCAAAGACCTGTTGCATTTGGCGCTTCAGGGATATCATAAGGGTCATTTCCTTGTAATGTTACAGTGGTAATAGGAGCAGGAGCATTTGGATTTAATCTGCTACTAGCGCAAACTAAGGTATCGGGTCCTGCAACTGCAAGTACCAATTCATCAATATTCACTTCCACGGTGTCTGTATAAGAACATCCGTTATCATCGCTTACGGTAAGGTAAACCTTTCCGGTTGCAGCACCATCGGTGAATAGAATAAAAATAGTAGTATCGGTAGGGTCAACTTCTCCTGTTATCGTACCTTCAAATGTCCATGAATAATATAAATCACCTTCATACGCGGGGTCAACTAATCCGCCCGGAGCAACTGTTACGGGGATAATCTGATACTCTTCTCCGTCGCCACAAATGTCAATATCGCTTCCCAGGTCAACGGTGGGCAACATATAATTATATAATGTAATAGTATCCCTATCCTCATCTAAAACGGTACAGTAATCATTCGTAACCTCCCATTTTAATTCTGCGGCGTATCCTGCCATCAGTGTAAAGTCTGTGATATGATTTGAGGGTTCGTCAATTTCAGCAAAAGGAGCTGTAGGTGGAAATTCGGTAAGAATAGTCCAAACTCCAACTCCACAAACTGGTTCCTCTGCTTCTAAAACGAAGTTGGGGTCATCACAATGGATGAGGTCAGTGGTTAGTATTTGTGCGGGGTCTGGTCTATTGTAAACTCTAATAATAGCTTCATCTTCACCAATACATGTGGACTCATCCACGTTAGTATTCGGGTTTGTATTAAGAATTGCTATTGTAACTTTCACATTATTATCTGCGTAGCATTCGCCATTAGTACCTTTATCTAAGGAAGAGGCGTTAATTTTAAACACTGTATCAATAGGGTCTGGGGCAGTATGGTCAATATCAATGAGTATTGTTCCGGCAGAAGTTTCATTAATAAACAGTTCATATTTCACGGTATAATCCCATTCTGTATTAACAAAATCGCTGTAAACATCTATTCTAATGTCAGTTTCATCTTCGCAAACCACTTCCAAGGTTCCAATTTCAACCACGGGGGGTTCCACTACGGTAAATTCCATAGTATCTACCACATTACAACCTAAAGCAACCTGTCCGTTCTTGTCCATAACGAAAAAGTCGAAGAGATATCTATGGTCTCCTGCTGTCAGGTTTGGATTTTGTATTGGGATAGCATTTTCTTTACCTAATGCAGTGGGCCCATATTCCAGGTCTACAAAAACAAAACCTGAGCCTGAGCCATCGTCGTGCCATATACTTGCAAAATATTGGAATAGCGCTTCATCGGGAGCGAGTTCCCATTCAGCCCATGCTTCTACGGTTACGTCGGCTCCTTCACAGATTATACCGATAAGTTCTTCCGGGTCGAAGAAAAGCAGGGGTGGTTCCGGGATAACATCAACACGATAAGGTTCCAATGTTTTTAGGGTATCCCTATGATAGTTAGGATAGCCGGGCATTCCGGTTGTTTGCTCTATCGTTGCCATAAAGTATGTGGTTGTATCGATAGGTCCATTAAAAGAAAATTGGACATAGGGATAAGATGCAAACACATAAGTAGAAGGGACTTCGTCCCATTCATCCGGGAAGATTGCATCTGAGGTATCCGATACATAAACTTTCGGGTTTGATAGAGGGTCTGCAGAACCACCCGTAACCTGGAAAAATACTTGAACATTTCCAACCGGTTCGGGCTTACAATACAACGCGGAGACAGAGTTTACCTCAATGTGAGTTGCTGTTCTCATCGGACCGCTGTTCGATTCATTGCGTTGGTTTTGCGCGTTCACATTAATAAATCCTACAAAAAGTAGGAAAGTTAGAAGAAAAATCGTAAATTTTTTCATCGTTTAAAAATTTAATTGTTACTATTTTTTTTAATTAATTATTTTTGTTATTTTAATTTAACATATTACAAATCAGGCAATTATTCATTGTCTGTTGGGGTTTTTCGGTATTTATTTTTATATTCATAGATACTACTTTACATATTATCCACTGACTTGCAAAAATAGTTTTTTTTTAATACAATGTTTTATGTGCATTTTTTTTTTTTTTAATAGTTTTTTTTTTCAACTATTCCATTAATTATTCATCATATTTATCATTTTTTAATTCTCATGGCGAAGAATGAGCGGTAAACGAAAACGAGTCCAATAATTAAGAATCCTGCGCCAATAAAGGGAGTGAAGTCAAAAGTTCCTTGGTGAATGGCATCTAATTTCATGGTAATCGCAATTTCAACTGCCAATAATCCAAACAGGGTAGAGAATTTAATAATAGGGTTCATAGCCACGGAGGTAGTATCTTTGTATGGGTCTCCCACTGTATCTCCCACTACGGCAGCGGCATGTAAGTCAGTATTTTTCTCTTTCAAGTCAACTTCAACTACTTTTTTGGCGTTGTCCCATGCGCCACCGGCATTAGCCATATACATAGCCTGAAATAATCCGAATACGGCAATAGATATTAGATAAGAAACGAAGAAATTGGGGTCGAAGAAAGCGAAAGCCAAGGTTAAGGAGAATATTACAATAAAGATGTTCCACATTCCCTGTTGGGCGTATTGGGTGCATATCTTCACAACGGTTTTCGAGTCGTTAATATCTGCTTCCTGTTTATTCAGGTTCAGGTTTCTTTTAATAAACTCCACGGCGCGATAAGCACCTGTGGTAACGGCTTGCATAGAGGCGCCGCTAAACCAGTAGATTACGGCTCCACCGGTAATAAATCCAAGTATTACGGGGGCATCGGTAAGGCTGAGTTGCAGCAACCCGAGATTTTTCAGCATTAAGATAATAGCAAATATCATAGTGGTTGCACCAACTACGGCAGTACCTATCAGCACGGGTTTTGCGGTGGCTTTAAAAGTATTTCCGGCACCATCGTTAGCTTCCAAGAAATATTTTCCTTTTTCAAAATCGGGTTTAAATCCGAAATCTTTTTCAATTTCAGCATCAATATCTTTAATTTTGTCAATCTGTGAAAGTTCGAACACCGATTGGGCGTTGTCGGTAACCGGTCCGTAGCTGTCCACAGCAATGGTAACGGGTCCCATTCCAAGAAATCCAAAGGCAACCAATCCGAAAGCAAATATGGAGGAGTACTCTCCAAACACTTCCAATCCTTGAGAAGATATCATAAAGGCGCATACCATCAATCCCACCATAACGATTCCTTTCCAGAATGCGCTGAAATTACCGGCAACCATACCAGACAGGATATTTAGCGAGGGACCACCTTCGCGGGAAGCGGTTACTACTTCTGCAACGTGTTTAGAGCGCGAACTGGTAAAGATTTTAGTAAATTCGGGAATGATTGCAGCCGCTAACGTACCCAAACTAATAATGGAAGATAGTTTCCACCATAAGTCTGGATTATAATTGCTCACCTGGCTGTTATTATTTAGTAATATATAACTAATAATGTAGGTAACGATAATAGAGACGATAGAAGTAATCCAAACCAAAGAAGTTAATGGGGCTTCAAAATTAAAGTTGTCTGCATTTTTATATTTGGAAATGGAAATAGCTTGGTTTACCTTGTAAGAAAAAACGGAAGTGAATACCATAAGAATACGCATAACGAAGATCCAAACAATAAGCAGTGCCTGAATATGTGGGCTGAATGGCATGCAGAGTACGAGGAAAGAGATTAGGGCAACGCCGGTTACTCCGTATGTTTCAAATCCGTCGGCAGTAGGTCCTACGCTATCGCCGGCATTATCTCCGGTACAGTCGGCAATCACGCCCGGGTTTCTGGGGTCATCTTCCCCAATTTTGAATATCACTTTCATCAAGTCGGAACCAATGTCGGCAATTTTGGTAAATATCCCACCGGCAATACGTAGTGCACTTGCGCCGAGCGATTCTCCGATAGCAAAGCCAATAAGGCAGGCACCGGCACTTGCCGAGTCTACAAAAAGAAGGATAATCAACATTAATACTAATTCTATGGTAATTAGTAGCAACCCGACACTCATTCCCGATTGAAGCGGGATAGAAACTACATTCCACGGTTTCCCTTTTAAAGAAGCAAAAGAGGTTCGGCTGTTGGCAAATGTATTGATTCTAATCCCAAACCACGCTACGGCATAGGAGCCTGATATCCCAAGCACTGTCCAAACGAGTATTTTTAATACGTCGCCTGCCCCTTTCCCACTTAAAAATCCAAAATAGAAAATAATGGCGGCTCCAATAATAGCAAACAGTATCATCAAAAATCTTCCTTGTTGTAACAGATAGGTTTTGCAAGTTTCATAAATCGTAGCCGAAATATTTGCCATAGATCTGTGCACCGGATATTTTTTAATATTGATAGCCTGGTATAACCCGAACAATAGTCCGAGTATTACAATGATTGAGCCCCAGATTAAGAGCGAC
>Ga0123353_10003925_pt1 | contig 19006 bp, 20 predicted proteins | sample TergutLab28metaG_3_FD_92763 | JGI IMG/M metagenome (GOLD analysis project Ga0123353, IMG submission 92763) | Labiotermes labralis P3 segment gut microbial communities from Petit-Saut dam, French Guiana - Lab288 P3 | ecosystem: Host-associated > Arthropoda: Insects > Digestive system > Gut ... | reverse complement strand
TAAAAAAAGGAAAAGTTTTGTAGTTTTTTTTTTGTTTTTGGGGATGGTTTTTTTTGTGGACACGGGTGGGGGGGGGGGGTGGTGTAAATGCCCCGCCAACACTTTTCTATCTAAAAATAGTTTGTTTTGGCTACTGAGTTGAAGAGGGACGAATAAAAAGATTGGGGTCAGAGTTAAGGAATGGGATGTATGTACATTAAGGAATGGTTCAAACCAATTTTCCGCGTCTTTCTGTCTTCACTCCATAGTACATTAAAGTTCCTAATACCCACGACCAATTTTGCGCCCCTCCACCCCCCCCCCCATGGTACTAGACAAGTTACGATTTTGTGTTTGTGTATCTCCAGACAGTGGTACTGTGCCACACGTGGCTCGCCTGTCAAGAGGAGGCTAACTTCTCATCCGCTAAAGAGTTCTTGCCGGAACGCTGGCTGCAGAACGGGGAACTGGCTCGCACCAGTCCGTTCCTGGTCGTCCCTTTCGGCTGCGGGCGCCGAGTTTGTCCCGGGAAACGCTTTGCTGAGCAGCAGATGCACCTCGCACTGGCCAAGGTCACTGTCTTCATCCATTTGTTTGTTTATATTACCATTCGATTCATTCAAACACTTCCAAAACCCTTGTAACCCTCTTCAAATTAGAACGTAGGTTTGAAATAATTCATGCATTTTTCACGTAGTACGTAAGCGTAAAAGGAGTGTACAATGGAGAGGTTTGTTTTGGACCACGTCTCTGTCAGCTTCCAGAATTCATTAAGTGTATCGCACACGTGGTATGTCGCAGTTCATCGGGGGATCTTATTTTAGTTGTCATTATGCCATCCGTACGCCTGACGGTGATTTATATGAAGCTCAGAGCTGTATTGTAAGTCCCTCCTCACCCCCCCCCCCACCAGAATATTGTCTTGTGGTTAGAACAAACACCAGCACATCACTTCATACGGACTCCAACTGCAAAACTGTATTTTGAAACAGTATCGCCATTTACGTGTATTAGACCAGTATTTTTTTTGTCACTTCTGCCCGCAGTCCAATGCGTGCGTGGGCGACCGCCGAGTCGGCTACATTCTACACGATAACCAAGTCCACAAGAAGCGACAGCTACATTGGTCAGATAAAATAACGTCCTGGAAATAAGGATAAATAAAAACTGAAATTAGATGTAATTTATTTATGACTCTTCTCCAGTTCTGTGCTCGTAGTGTGATGAATTTGCACATTATCTTCGTTAGTGCAATAATAAAATGCCATCTGCAACAAATAAGCACCGAAGATAATGAGGTTTGCAAAGCAGCGGACACCGAAGGTATGTTTGCTCTAAAACCGAGCCAACACCAATTTTCGTGCTTCAATTTGGAGGTGTGTCGAAAAATGTTTACGCAGTAACTCATTATTTTTCGTGTTGTTTTGCAGATCGTGCGAGAATTTCACGTAGGCTTCGAGGGAGAACTGGAACTACAGTTTGAATTTCTACTCTTTCCCAAAGGGCCAACAAAGTTTATCTTTCACGATCGGTCGGATTGACGTTAAAATTTGACAACCCAGAGTTCATCACTGCACGTCTACCTCTCTCATGGCTATGAGCTGTTCAAGCATCACTTCACTTCGCTAAAGCGGGCCATAGGCGCAGTTACGTCACAGTATTAAGGAGCTGTTGGTGTGCCGCAGATTACAACGTGTCGAAGGAAAAACAGCACATTATTATTAATATTACTATTAACTTTAGTTCCGTTGACATTTAAAGGCATGCGTTTTGTAAATTAAACACAAATTTTAATCTTATGTGAAATAAATGAATATCGGTATAATATATATATTAAACCAACGAATATATTTTAGGACATATTGCTAATCACCAATATGTTTCGGTCTACTTGCTGCCGTCATCAGGGTGTCTCAAAGAATACTAATGAAACGTACATAAAACTTTGATGTTTGTGTGACCGTGCATCACTAATACAATAATATAAACAGCCAACTAGAAGCAAAAATAATAATTTTATTACTAATTTCAATCAGCTCAACATGTTTCGGCCCATAATTTCTCCCATCCCCAGGAACACTAGACTGTGTTTACAGCTTGTGGTGTAATGCACCGGCGATGCTGCCTGCTGGTGACAAGGAGGAAGTGCTCCTGAGGGTGGGCGAAATTATCGCCCGAAACATGTTGAGCTGATTGTTATTATCAATAAAATTTGTTATTGTTGCATCTAGTTGGCTGTTTATATTATTGTACATTAAATTGTTAATATTCATAGTTGAAACTACTTTCCTGATTTCAACTGTTTCAGCTATTGAACTTGAAATGCACAGACACAACATCAACAGAGATGACCTGACCTTAAGTAAATCTTGGAAATCCCTTTTACGGAAGCTTAAGGAAAGAAGACAGCCACCTAAAACACAATAGCGTGACCTCTATCATCCCATGGCTAACCCCGACACGCGCCGTATCCTCTTCACATACGCACCTGTGGCCTCCATGTGGGTCGTTGTCGTCCACAGCCTGTTTCTTTACTCGGACCCGCCCCCACCCTCTCACCCTCCTTCCAAATGGCTTAGGCTATTTTCGAACCAAACCTTTTCCCGGACAAATACCCCAACATTCTCAACCCTATTCATTCTTCATACCTATCCGCCTATGAAGATGCAACAGGCAGAGTGTTCCCAAACGTTGACAAACAATATTCAGACAACGGGGAATTAACCAGAAGAAAGCACACAGCATTGAAACAACTAGTTTTTATGGCCAATATCATAAGTACTTACTGTGGTGATACAATGTTGGTTGTTAAAAGAGATAAAACTCAAATAAACAGGGTGTTCTTGTTGTTGTTGTTGTTCTTGTTGTTGTTGAATGCCACTGTATTACAGCAGGAAGTACCTATGATATTAACCATAACAACAAGTTGTTTCATTACGCACATCAACAGTTATTGTATATTTCATTTGTATTCTTTGAGACACCCTGAATATGGTCACGTGTACGATCGAAACAGGTAGGTAATTAGAAATACGTAATAACGTACATTTTACCACAGTGCATTCGTTGGTTTAACATATATCATAATTTAATGCACGGGTATGGAACATGTTAAGTACATACGAAATAAGTACGTAAAGACAGCGAATGGGAGGATCAGAGGTTAACACCGAGAAACCTTAGTGTAAAAGTATCTGTAACTAAAGAGCAAACAGCGCCCACTGTAAAACCAGTCTGTCCCGACGGACATGTTGTGTACAAATAAGGTATAGTTTTTAGTTTTATACATTTTAACAACGCAGTATGATCAAGAATAAAGCCGTAACCTTCAGTGATTATGTTCATATTTTACACTACTGACGAAATTCACAATAGTAAGTCCCAGAAGTTTGGAATCTGTGATTTGCGTCATTGGCAGGACGGGAACAAGGAATATAAAACTTCATATTTGCAACGTGCGTTATCAAATCAAAATATTCAATTTTTATTGTCCAACTTATGCAAAATTACATAATACGTAGATACAATTAAAATTATAAAATATATATGGCAGCATATTGTAGTTCATTGCCTAAAAAAGGTATTCAAGTGCCTTTCTATGCAGTGAACTACACACACACACACACACACACACACACACACACATCGGGTTACAATATGCTGCCATAAAACCGACCACGTCCACGATAGAACCATTCTTGTAATTTTAGCCAAGCACTGTACAAGGCTCCCCGCTGATGGATCCTTTGTGATCCGAAACTGGTTGAAGTACTTTTAAATATTTTATAATTTTAATTGCATCTACCACTGTGTTATATAATTGTGCGTAAGTTGGACAATGGAATATGAATATAAAAGTATTTGAGTCTGGACTGAGTTATGATTTAGTGGAAGGCTAGAAGAAACAACCAAGCCGGCCGGCAGTGTACTGTACGCACTGAGGTGCGATAGTGCAACCAGTGTTGCAGTGGAAAAGCAATAAGTATTAATTATTCCGAGGGTGTGTTTAAAGCTTTAGGTATCCAGCATGTAATGCGCATGCGCCATATTGTCATCTGCAGCCTGTCCGGCACTACAATATTTTCCCACATTCTCATATACTGCACGATTTTAGAAAACAAGTTGCTGAATGCATCACATGCGTTTTTATTTCCTCTACAGTTTTGACTGAAACATTTTTAATTCTAAGAAGAATCGAGTGAGATATGATAAAAATGTATATCGGTCTTAACGTAAAGTACTCGTTACTCTTGTAAGATTTTAGTGCAACTTCAATTTTCTCTACAGATTTTCGAAAATACCCAAATATCAAATTTGATGAAAATCCGTCCAGTAGGAGCAGAGTTTTTCCATGCGGGCGGGCGGATGGGCGGACGGACGGACGGACGGACGGACATGAAGAAGCTAATTGTCGCATTTCGCAATTTTGCGAACGCTCGTAAAAACTTTTAAATTTGGTCTTGAATGGTCTATGGGTGGTAATAAAGAGGGCTTAAAGTTTTTAATTTGGAGCTGAATTGATTACAGGAAGGAAATAAATGCTTTGTCTCGCGTTTACTTTATTTTGCCCCCCAAATGCCAATGAATCCACAAGTACTACCATTTAATAAATGACGCTATATGATTTCATAAGTCGGTACAGCGTACAAAAATGGAATAAACAGAATTCACGTTTTCAATTATCCATGACCGTGCACTGAGCAATGAGATGTACTCGTATTAGCGATAAAAACGAACGCACATGAATGTTTCAAATTATTATACAAAGATAACACACCCGTTACATATTTCTGTCACTCATGTGTTGGGCATTAATCACAAGAGCGCCCAAAATATGTAAGGGTGCTGCGATGTTTATAATATACTTTCATACACTTTCGTACATTTCCTAGGGGTAAAAAAGCAGCCGGTGCCTAAGGCTGGCAACCCTATCACCATCCTGGACCATTGTCACGTAATCTGGAAACCTTAACTTCCTGGAAACTTCTGGGCACCTCGGGCCAGTAATGGAACTGATTTACATTTTTTTATTACACTTACGTAAATTTGTTGATTTCGCTGCCATATCGAAACTTGATGTTTTCGATCAACCGATCGAAGGTGTTACCGATCAGCGTGGAACCTGATGTGTCAACTGTATTCTACTATGAAATTTGAAGCTTCACAAGCCATAAAAATCAAGATTGTGGTCTGGGTTATGAACACCTTTAAGAGGCCCAAAAGCACCGTCTAGTTCCATAGGTGGTGTCTGAAATCCTGGAAGAACCTGCAGCTACATCCAAGAGGTAGCAGTTAAGAGTAGCAGGTTCCCTCGAGACGGTGATGTCCAACTATGAGATTACACGACACCACACGCGAGGAGATCACAGTCGTGAAGAAAGTATAAAATATTCTTCAGGTCCAGGTGTCCAGAAAACTGGCTATTCTTGTATTGTAAATACGCACAAGCTGTCTATCGTACCTGAAATGATCCACACGCTAAATATTGTTAGTCATATTTTATTATTTACGTACTCATCTTATTTAGATTTGCCCTTAATTTTTCAGCTTGCACTATATTTATTCTCTTCCCCCCTTTCAAACGTTACAAACTGTCACAGCGACTATCGGCATGTATTAATTGAGCGCATTCTCTGAAAAACGAGCACCCAAAAATATCAGCTACACGGTAGGACTCGTTTGACTGCATACACGTTTTTCATACCCAGCAGTGTGATTAAGGTACTTTCGTGTCAACTTATCATATTTGAAAGATAATAGTAACCCGTTGTTTGTACAGCAGTAACACTGCGTAACACGTTCAGCTGCGAAATGTAACTTACAGTACATGACACGGCATTATGGGTACATACATTAAAACTGTACTTACGAATTAGAAAATTTATCGACGTATGTATTTTAAATTTTCATTTGATTTTACTCGTTGTTCTGACATCACTGTAGGAGCTTAGCACATAAGGAACTGTAAAATTCATGGGACGTTTAATACATAGCTGTACGTTGAACTATTTGTGCTGAACGCAAGAACAGTGTTTGGTGTGTTTTATTTTACACACAAATAAAACGAAAGCAATATTGTTGTTCAAGGAAATCTCATTTGTGTGAAAATTGTAAAAGAATTTCTAGTTCTTGCTCCAGTTGTTACATAATATGCGCTTCTTCGACAGCTGTACAATAATGTATCAGTAGTAAGTGGTGAGGTTGGGCCGGCCCCCTTAATGTGTAAAATAAGGTGAACCAAGTTGAGTGCAAGAGTGGTCTAAGACGAAAAGATGTGAATGAGTGTAAGAGTGGTCCAAGTAAAAGTGCCCCCGTGCAGCCTGGTATTGCGGTCCCTCCATTGCCACCCCTACGCCGATCCTAGCGTTGCACGTAGTGCAGGATGGTCCTAAGTGCGGTCCGGGCACTACTCTTTCTTGAGCACAATATTAAAAAGGATCGGGGGATGGTGGCAGCCTCCCTTCAGCTTGGTATTGCGGCTCCCACCGGGCCCCGTGCAAGAAGGACCAAAGTGCGGTCCAGGCAATATTTTTTCTTGAGCATAATATTAAAAAGGATCGGCGTTTGACTTTGATTAACCGAGGTAATTAAATCAGGTTGGCAGCCGCCGTCCAGCTTGGTCCCCGGGCCCTGTGCAGGAAGGATCCTAAGTGCGGTCTAGGCACTACTCTTTCTTCAGCATAATAATATTAAAAAGGATCGGCGTTTGACTTTTATATTTATCAGGTTGGCAGCCCCGCCGTGCAGCTTGGTCCACAGGCCCTGTGCAGGAAGTTCCTAAGTGCGGTCCAGGCACTACTCGTTCTTTAGCCTCGGCCCCTTCCGTAGCCACCCCTACGCTAAGCCGCATGACTAGCCGCCGGACAACTAGGTATCGCGGTCCCCGTGCAAGAAGATTCTAGGTCCCGCCATGTGTTTAGCGTTGAGTGTAGTGCAGGAAGGTCCTAAGTACGGTCCAGGCACTACTTGTTCTTGAGCTTCGGAGCCCCATATGATTTGGTATTGCGGTGGCCCCTACCCCTACGCCCAGGCCCGCCCGCCGTGACAGATTGGTAACATTTTTAAAAGTCTGGACTACGTGACCTGCCACCGGACAGATTCGTAACGCTTAAAGTCTGGCCCGTGACGTGGCATCGGACAGATTGGGCCCGTCAGATGTCGTGACGTGTGGGCGACGCCAGAGGGCTCACATGGTTCGGTGGGGGTGCTGCTAAGTTTGAATTTTAAAACTTACAATATGGCGGGCCTGCCGCCGTGTGGATTGTTACAGGGCCGCGGTGACCGTGACGTACCGCGAAGTATGTGTGCGGTGAGGAGAAGAGAGAAGGCCCGCGTGCTTCCAATGCGTGAATGAAGCAAAGGTTAATTTGACATCGTCAGAATTGGTAGTAAAAATGGACGAAATCAAATTTGAATGCACGATAAGTCCGAAAGTTGACGTGAGAGACCGTATGAAAATACAAATGTTAAGTTTTCCCCAAAAAGTGGCATGTCAAATTTCGCGCCCGCCTAGGGGGAAAAAAAAGTTTGTTATATGTATGTCAAGAGGCGGAAGACAAGTGTGTTGGTCACCCTTATGGCAGCCCGTGAGTAATGTAATATGTCGGTGGTCGGGGGAAAAACATTGCTAGTGCAATATGTCACGCGCAGGGTCCCCGGTACAGTTAGAAGAGTGATTGAACACGTGCAAGAACGTGATGTTCACCTTAACAGTTGCTGCTCCTATCTAAGTGTAATTAAACACGCGCAGGAGCGTGACTTTTTCTGCCATAGCAGCAAGTCACGTACACCTGTCGAATTACAGGTACGAAGGTAATATCACTAGCTGACGCAGACATCTATGATTAAAGCCACTGACGCAACATAGACCAGTCATGGTCTTGGTAATGTCGAATGAGGGAAGGGGGAACAGACGCCTAGGTGTCTGTATAAAACGTAACCCCTAGAGGAACCCCACCCCATCATGGCATTCTTGTGGTGGGCGCCTGTGTGCATCGTGAAAGAAGAAGGAAGGAAGCTGTGAAGATAGGAGGTGTGTGTGTGTGTGTGTGTGTGTGTTAGAAACTGCGAAGACGAAGTGTGTTGGAGGTAGGTGAAGTTTGTACATGAAACCTCATTGCAGTGAGTTGAAGTTAAAGGCCAGCGCGCACATTGCAGCATGATCAACACGAATGTGCTTGCGCAACATCGCTTACGTTCACATGCACTACTGTTGTGTTTGAAGTGCTTCTGCTTAAGGCTGCCGAATGCATGTGCAGAGGAAAATTCGTTTGGCTTACGCGTTAATAAAAGCGATCGCGAGAGTAGATAATGATTTGAATTAGAAGATATTGGAAACCTGAAGGGATCATGAACGGACTGAAGGTGAAGTGCATGAAGACGGAACACATGATCTTCACGGACAGCATGTCCGTCCTCCCGTGCCCGAGGCGTACCCTCACCATTTTAATACCGAGGAAAACCTAGACTACATAGACCCCCACGACGTCTCGTTTTAAGGTGTGAAGGAGATGGGCGAGGAGGAGAGGACACGCTATTCTGAAAGACCAAGTGCTCCGTCTTCATACACATTATCTTCTGGCCGTTCATAATAAGTTCCGGTTTCCATTACCTACTCTAGCTTTCGCTATGACTAATGCGTGAGCCAAACAATATTCCTCTGCCCCCCTTGCATTAGGTAAACATAAGAAGGACACCTCAAACACAGGTCTGTATGTGAACGTAAGCGATGTTACGCATTTGCATTCCAGATATCATCATCATCCTGCAACATGTGCGTAACCCTTTGAGAGACAGAATTAATGTACTGCTTCATCTAGGCGGTCGTTGCTGCTGCACCCGTGCCTGTGGTTGCTGCTGCTACTTTGTGAAGAAGGCGATCCGTAGGGCTGTGTCGAGAAACACACAGGTAGGTGCAGTGAATATTTTATATTAATATATGCAGTGATCCCAAGAAAACACACAATTCAGTTAAATTAGGCGTTTTTTCAGTTAAGCAGTAGTCATACATAGATTTATACAGCTGTCACGAGTTCCTCGAACAGATGACGATAGTCTATGAGGTCAGTGGCGTTACGCACAGGTTCGACATATGTCACTGAAGTTAAGGACGATGACACGTAAGAGTACGTTCCGCAAAGTGAGTGTGTAATCGCGCAATTGTTGTACGATGTGAAACATTCGGGCAAGATTTTGCAGGTCCAGTATCGTTAGGCTAATGTACTGCGTGCCGAAATACCGTCTTGCCGATCCGTAGTTTTTCGGCGGTGATAGGCGGAAGGCTCCGCTCTCGCACTCTAACGCCGCCGCTGCACCGGTCCCTCCAACATTGCAGGTTGAAACGGGCATCTTGTGTAGACAGTCCGCCAGCGTGTCGATATCCTCGTCTTTGAGAACGATGGATTTTGACCCACCCCTCCGTATGGAGCCGAATTCCACCAGTGGCCGATAGTCACGTGTGAGGTAAAAAACGACAGACACTTACTTGGTCCTGTCCGAGTTGAAGAAGAACAGGCGCCTGAACAGAACTCTCTGGGGATCGAATAGAGGACGGGAGGGACAGTAGGGACAGATGTCGGACGAGGCGTCGGGTAGCAACGGTTGCTCCAGGGCACGCTTCCTCTTGGCAGCAGGTTGTCGACTAGTTGCCATCGCAGCAGCAGGGAGCAGACTGATGTGGGGCGTACTCGATCGGCTTTTATAGGGCTGCAACAGATTCGGCGGCATGACGTGTTATTCCAGCAGGACATTGGACATAGTCTTTATTCTGCAGATAGTACATTAACCAATCGTAGAGATAATGCGCGGTTTTGGTTGAGCAAGAGAATCTGGGAAACTTGTGACATGGCAGTGTACACCAGTGGTGGTGATTGAAAGAGGCGGGTGGGGGCATCGAGATCCTCTAGATTATGGATCTGCTGTCTTGTCTGTCCGGCGAGGAATGTACATTTAGAGGCGCCGTTGGCGTAGAGGTGAGCGAAACCGGCCACGGAATCTATAATGACTGTGTGTAATTCTTTGTATTCGAAATGTTCGTCGGCCCAATTTAGTCCATTCTCTGACTAGCAATGATCCGCCACCTTGGAGGTGCTCTTGAAACGGAAGGTCTCGGACGCGGCGGCGCTGGCCACGCACAGTTCCTTGATGACCGTCCCATTCTGCCGCCCCCGCAAGAACTCGTAATCAACCACAACATACCTGCCACCAGTCATGTTACATTAGGAATAATTTGAAATGGCAAAGTACCAACCTTTTTATAAGCAGCTGCGGCAGCATTGACCCCAGCCACCACGTGACATTTGAGCCCATAATTCGGTAGTGAACTATCGATCCATTTGCCGTCTGCATCGTCGCAAGCATCGAAGAACGAAATGAATTGTTTCGGTGTGTAGTCCCGATCCATGTAGAGGGCGAATAGACAGCAGTACTTGCCGCAGACGTCAGTCGTCAGAACTTGCAGCTGCCGCCTTTTAGAGTCCCAAGTCGTTCAGTTACGTTTAATGAGTATATGGAAGGAGGGTATGTTGCCATATGAATCGAAGTAGTAGGCACTCGAAAATTTGGGTCGGAGTGCACAACTAGCCAGTGTAACAGTCTCTCTGTGTGGGGATCAGCATTGACGTTGACGGTGCTGGTTTGTGTGATCGAATGTGGTAGGAGATCGGTGGGGAAAACGTCGAGGAATGAGCCGACATCACACAGTGTATACAGTATCTGCACGGTGTCCATTAGAAGTCGGTCGTGACGTTACGTGAAAAATCTATGAGTACTGAATTGTCGAATTCTAGGTACAACAGACACGTGATCTCCTCGGGCAACGGTTTATTGATTTTCAATTCGATTCTGATATTGCCGATCTTGGGGTGGGAAGTATGACCCTCCGACGCGCCCCTATCAGGTGTGAAGTCAAAGTGTAACATGAAATAGCCGTTTATATGCATATCGTGTGTTATCTGCCGTCCCGTGTTCGAGTGATGCATGCCGGACGCCTCGAAAAGCATTCTGTAGCCCATGACGGATGTCTTTTCGTGATCCATGACCAGAGATTGGCCCTCATTAGGGAGCTCTTTTCCGTTCACACGCAAAAAAAATCACTGATATCATAATGCTGAAATTTGTACGGGTAGCTGTCCTGTGAACCGATAAAATCGGTATTCTTAACCATGGTGAACAAGAGACGTTTCGGGATGGGACTTAGGGCGGCGTTGTCTATAGACAAGAATTTTGATCCGGCCGAGAACGTGAACGTCTAGAGTTCGACTCTTATCAGATTATAGCGCGCGAGACGCCCCTTGCTCAGTGTCGAATTATGAGCCAGCAGTATGGCGGGGTTATGCCTGACGCGTCTGACCAGTAAATGGGCGTCCAAAAATTTGAAAACAGTTTTCGAATCGGCACTCTTATTCATAAGATAGGACAGGCTTTCGTCAACCTGATCTGCAACCTGACACCCGGCAGCAAGTAGAGGGGCACGTTAAATACTTCAATATGTAATCTACCAAATAGCTGGAATTCCCTACTCGCGCCAAGTCTGTGCCAACGAGTGACTAATTATCGGTTCGTTGTGGCGGTCAGATTCTCGGCCGAGGGGTCGTTAGGCTGCATGTCACCCGTGTCGAGATATCAGTACGCGTTCGAGAGATGTGGGGCTGCCTCGTCTGTGCCATAGGTCATGAGAGTCTCGTGATGAGAGCGATAATGGTAATGCTCGCTCGCCTGCGTCATGGTGACACCATTGAAAGTGACGTTACATTGACTGAATAAGGAGTGGTGGAAATTATTTGTCACGATCGTGTGTTCCGTAAAGTCCACGTCCTTTCCTAAGGCCGAAGTCAGTTCACCTCGGACATAGAGTTTGATATATAGATCAATGTACATATCGTTACCGGCAGGTATAAAAATTCCAGATCGTTTTGATCGACGGGTCAACGGGTTTGTATGCGGCCTCTGTTGTCCGGAATACAGACGTCTGTATAGGCCTGTGTGTAAGGATGTCAAACTCGCTACAAACGGACGCTACCTCCGCGGCAGACATGACGGGCTGCTGGTGTGATTGAGTAAAACTAAGAAAAGATGCCCTTTATTCTTTTTCTCGGTGCACGCTTGATCCTATTTATGTTTCCAGATGGTTGAAACTTCTTAAGTGCAATTTTAGCTTCCGCTACTCTCGCGCTTTTGCGTCATTGACGTCACAATTTTCTAATTAAATTTTGAGCAGATTCAGTCACGTGTTTCGACACGATGTTTCCAGCACTCACGTCGTCGGTAGACTTGCGTGCCGCGATATCGGTCGGAATTTTTGCCACCGCTACGCAACGTCTCGGGGCCCACTGCTTTGGACCCACTGCATAGAAGTGGGCGGACCCAGCGGAAGAGGCTACCGAAAAAATTGCCTATACTTTGTACTCGCTGAAGGTAGAGCCGGGTGGAATAAACGGGACCGATTCCTGCGGTGGTATGTCCGCGACCCGCTTGATTTAGTTATTACACTTCTAATGGATGCATCGCTATAAATGTCCTATTATGTATGCCGAAGCCCCGTTTTATATACATTATGACCATTTGTAATTATTACGAAAACGAAGCACCACACTTGTGGGTTTCGTGATGTCCTCGAAGTGGATGTGCAAACCCTCGGTCGTCAGGAACTCGATTCGGATGTCCTGCAAATTCCTCTGCTCGACGGGCACATAATAGACGTTACAAAACTCGTGCTGACATGACGATATAGCGGACGGTACTGTCGCCCACAAACTGTGGCGATATCAGGTTACAGTATATTATGGCGCCGAGGAGGAACACGAAATTTCACACAGCCCCAATTCCCAATTGGTGGTCGAACACAGGTCGACCGGCTGAGCTACGTTCACCGTGAAATCGGCGTGCGTATTCTGTTGATAGTTGTCACGCGAGGCGTTACTGAAGAGAGTGAAGTAAGAATGGCTAGTCGCCGCAATTTTTTATCCAGATATTCTTCACGCAAGCTGCAGGCACCCAAGAGTCAAAGTTCTGACTGTAACTTTGCCAGCGGACGAGATAATCACGAATGCCAAGTCAACCCTCTTGTCCAGTATTTTATCTATCTTATATGGGGTCCGGTAAGTTATCCGTACGGGGATCATTTCCTCGCGATGCAACTGGCCGTCGATAGGCGTCCTATTTAAATCCTCGAGTTCATAGACGGCTGGCGGCCGCCTGTCAATTACATTCGCGAACCTGAAAATCTCGGTGCTGAAATTCTGTTCGGCAGCCTTGGCAAACCGCATCTTCTCTTTGCTGATGTGCACCTGTTGCCCCACCCGAAACGTCTCTTTCAGGAAACGAACTAGCCCCTGGGCCGCCTCCATTCTCTTCCATATGGCAAACTGGTCTGAATCGGTGACTGGCGAGGGCGCCATGCCAGTCGTCGAGTGAACCGTGTCATCATAGGCCTTGACAAAGTTTGGCAGAACATCGATATATCTTTACGTATTTTTATGTGTAAAATATTTATAGAGACTATCGCGACTCGTGCGATCCACGCGTTCCACGACCGTACATTTCAAGTCGGGGTTTCGACACACCTGAAACTGAATGCCCCCGCCCTCCTCCCATAATATGTTCCGAAAATGTTTATTTAGAAATTCCTTTCCCTTATAAGTGCATACTCATACGGGACGTCTTAACGAATATGTAGGGTCAGTAAATATTGATCGAAACGCCGAAGCAAGAGAAGGCTCGCTCTTTTTCTTTATAGGGATCATATGTTTTGCTGTGGGATGAGCGAGCAGTTCGGTTCTCCCTGCATCGTCAAATTCACATTCCCATTGGACCTTGACCAGGTATCTATTTCCCGTTATCTGCTCGAGACGCTACATCTTTTGTTCATAGCGTTCCGCTAGCGTATCGCTTCTCAGGGTGGTCACGTTACGGAACGGCTGGTACGTGTGGCCGTGAGAGTGGCAACCAAAGAACTCGTACACAGTACGTGTCTCGGGGCATAATCCATCTACACTGAAGCAGGGCATTCTGTATTCGCGACCGTTGCGACCGTGTCTTATCTTCGCCCCGTCAATCTCTACCATATGCAGCAGCCACACCAATGCCTTCTTGCCATAGTTGTTATTACAAGTGTACACCCTGTTCGGTATGAATCCGATAGTGTCGGGCTTGCAGGAATCGTTTACGCAAAACCTTATTGCTTGCCGACGCGATCGTTGTCTATTCTAGAAATATTTCTATATTCCCTATGTGCATGAACTCGCGCCTAAACACTTGGCACACTTGTCTTAAGCCTGTAACGTCATCTTGTCAGTATTTTTCAAGCACGCGACTGTTGTCGATGGGCTCCTCCGATTTCTGGCTTTCGTCGTACCACGCGAGAAACTATCTCCTCTTCTCCACGCCCATCTCATTCACACCGTAATACGAGACGTCGGGGATGGGACTTACGTATTCTAGGTTTTCCTCAGTATTGAAATAGTGAGGGTACCACGATTTCGAGGTCATCAGACCGTACGCCTTGGGCTGCTTACGCAGAGGGAACGGGAGGAAGGACACGCTGTCCAGAAATACCAGATGCTCCATCTCTATACACCATATCTTCAGACCATTCATAATGAGTTCGGGTTTCCATATCAATAGGATCGCCCTATTCAGGATGAAATGAAGGTCAAACACCTTGGCATTATGTGCTATAGCGACGATCTTATTCGCCAGGGGCGTGTTTCGGTTAGATAAGTAAGCAGATCCCCAACAGGATCTTCCCAGAACGAGTGTTTCCTCTTACCGCATCGCACGCAGTCTCCGTCTTCCACGAACTCGCACTCTGCGCAGAACTGTTGCAGGCAGACGAGATTAGGTAGTGTAACTTAGCCTCGTCCGTGTACTCGGTATTTTGGGTAGTCTCGAAATCGTAGAAAACGTATAGTACCTTATCGCCTGCGGGGGTAACGCGTCCTTCATGGTTCGCAAGTAACACAGGTGATCCACGTCTTTGTTCTGCGTCCAGTTCCCGCAGAATCGCTTGTTACATTCGTGATGTCCGAGCGTCATGAGCCATCCACGCGTTGAGCAACAACGCTTTCGTTCGCACACGGAACGCTTCTGTTTATTACTCTGTTTGTGTTTGTCGTAACATTTGGGACTTCTAAAATACCTTTTGTATTCGGGCATGGTATTCGAAAGCTGGAGAACGCGCATGTCAGGCTGGCCATGCAATCGCTACACGTCTGATCGCAGACGTACTTGATTTTACGTGTACACGCGCTGTGGCACGCTTTACAAACGTACTTCTTAACCATTGCCCCCGTAAGTTTAGCGATCATGTGATAATATCTATCGACAAATATCTTATCGTCGCGAAAATGTTCCTGAAATCTTACTAGTTCGGGGATCCCCGCCCCGTTAGACAGATCGATGCGGGTCGTCTCGAGGAGGGTTTGGACTACGTGACGTATCTTCCGGCCTTGCCGATAGCCTTATAATTAGGGTCTTTATCTACCTTTGCAATCGCTATTACCAAGGCATGTGCTAAGCAGTTTTCCTCTGCCTGCACCTCCACGATACTTCTCTTGCGGTGCGCCATCACGGAGAGTGTTCTGCCCCTATTCTTAATTGCATGTTTACCAAACCCGATGGGCATCTTGACCGAATGCACGGTTACGACTAACGTGTCCAAGGCATTGAATCTAGAATTCGACTGGGAGACTTTTTCAAACACGCTCCATATCACGTCTGCAGATAACTGATATTTCCGTCTGAAACTGATTCCGATAGGCTTGTCATTCTGGTTTACCTGATTTTGAACAGTCATCCCCAACATATCGCTATCGTCTACATCGCGTAACGCGTGCTCAATGAGATGGTTCACACTGGCTAGGAAATTTGCTACGGGATTACTATTACCTGAAGGAGGTGTTAAACGCACAGTAAGCTGCCTTCCGACAGCATTATACCCCCTGAACTGTGTCGTATGCGCGTCCACTATCTCGAATCTGTGAGCCATGATTTTTTTCTCTACAGTAAGATACACAACTATTTTAGGTTTATCACAGCATAACACTTATATCACTTATCATAACTGTAGTCAGAATAATACACTGTTGCTGACACGTACAAGCGACCTCCTATTTATTGCCTGCGGAATATTTTTGCCGGCGGATGCTGACGTCTTTTGCTTGTTTGTTTCAGGAATACGCCTCCGCACGACTTTTCTTGCAGACAATGGATCTTGTGAAACGCTTTGAAGAGGCTACTGCATACGCTATAGTCAATATCAGCTCTTTGGAAATTGATAAACTGTATCCCATTGTCAATGCTAAGAGAGTGACCACTAAATACGGACCGACTGTCTTGCTTTCAATACGGGAATCTGAAGCACGAATAGTTCAATTATTCCTACCTAAAATATATTGTGCAGTGATGGACAAGATTAATACTAAAGCAGTCTCGCCATATCTTGTCTATAAGGTTTTATGTGAGACATCCAAATCATACTTATTGGAAATAGAATCCTAGAGCCTGCATTATATACACTCTTTTGCTTCTACAGATAACCCCTCCACAAATGAGACGTTCTCTGCTAGCCCAGAGGAGGCTATTGTGACGTTGTGTGAAGAAAAATATAATTGGTGGTGTGAATTCTGTACTAAGCCCTTATTCAAAATACGAGACTGCTTGTTCTTTTAAACCAAAACACGAATGTTTTGATGTAATCATTTACTTCCTTTCTGCTTCATGTGATGTATTTACGTGTATATACATTAAAAGATACCTGATGTGTGCTTTTTCTATCATTTACAAATGGTTTAGGTACTAGCTTATGCTAACCTTATTCGATCCCCAAATTCTCCCTTACATCACTTTTCCTTACGTTCTCCTGCGCCAGCGTGAGAAAATGCGCTTACTTCAACTCCTCCTAGTTAGCGAGTCGCGACATAGTGCCCGAGCATGCAGCTTACGTCATGCGAGGGACACGCATGGGGTGACCATCTCTCATACTCCCCATACTTCCTCACCTACAAGGGTCTATCCAGACGGAGCCGGCTACCATCCCCGATTAAATACTTCGGACATTACCAATCTGTCCGGCGTCTGGTCACGCGGCTTCGCGTAGGGGTGGCTACGAAGGGGGCCGAGGCTAAAGAACGAGTAGTGCCTGGACCGCACTTAGGAACTTCCTGCACAGGACCCGTGGACCAAGCTGCACGGCGGGGCTGCCAACATGATAAATATAAAAGTAAAACGCCGATCCTTTTTAATATTATTATGCTAAAGAAAGAATAGTGCCTATACTGCACTTAGGATCCTTCCTTCACAAGGCCCCCGGGGACCAATTTGAACGGTGGCTGACAACCTGATAAACAACATTCACAAGCCGATCCTTTTTAACATCATTCTAAAGAATGAGTAGTGCCTGGACCCACTAAAGGCCTTCTTGCACAGGGCCCGGGGACCAAGCTGGACGGCGACTGCGAACATGATTTAATTACCTCAGTTAATCAAATTCAAACGCCGATCCTTTTTAATATTATGCCCAAGAAAAAATATATCCTGGACCGCACTTGGGTCCTTCTTGCACGAGGCCCGTGGGAGCCGCGATACCAAGCTGAACGGAGGCTGCCATAACCCCGATCCTTTTTAATATTGTGCCCAAGAAAGAGTAGTGCCCGGACAGCACTTAGGTCCTTCCTGCACTACGCGCAACGCTAGGATCGGCGTAGGGGTGGCAATGGAGGGACCGCAATACCAGGCTGCACGGGGGCACTTTAACTTGGACCACTCTTACACTCATTCACATCTTTTCGACTTAGACCACTCCTGCACTCAACTTGGCTCACGTTATTTTACACATTAAGGGGCGGGCCCAACCTCATCACTTACTACTTGCATCATTTCGCGACAGTTATAAATTAATAACGTCAGTTTCCGACAAGAAGAGATACGTTGTAGTCAGGCGTTATTCTCTTTCTGACAGCCCCATTGGTGCAACACCAAAGGTAAAAATACGGCAGTTGATACTAGTTGCAGCATGAGATCGTGTAATTGTAACTTGTACCGTACAGAAGCTGGGCCACACGTCACTTTCAGTTGTGACGCAACAGTCAGTACCCCGATTAAAACCATCAGTTATTTCGAAACCTTCACTTCAACAGGCAGCTTCCTGAGGTTTCCTGTGACGAGAACGGAAAATCACAAAACCCACCACAAAAAAGCCTGGTCGTAAATTTTCGTGGTGATAATAAGAAATACTCGGATAAAGCTTGCCATGCAAAGGGTCAAATTTATTGTGTCCCTGTAAACAGCATCTGCCACCGGATTTTGTTTCACTGGAAGGCTGTATTCGCCGGGATATCAAAATCCTTTTTACTAAGGAATTTAAACTCAACGTTATCATAAAAGTGTGTCGAAGTGCTGTAATTCCTGACAAATAGAGGCTGCCAATGTGATAAAACCCCCGTTCTCAGCAAAGGGATAGCAAAATATATAAACTCTTTTTTTGTATATAGAGGTGATAATTATATTCTGGTTAAAAAAATATTTTTTTACCGCGGCGCAACAGCCCCAGTGGGCCAAAGCCTCCTCAGCATCGAGGATTAATGATCACACTCAAACACATCACACTCGGTAGGACTCCTCTGGACGAGTGATCAGCCCGACACAGAGACCTCTCCCTGATAACACACAACACTCACACGAGACGGACATCCATGTCCCCGGTGGGGATTCGGGACTGTAAAGGCAGAATAACTTCAAAATTGTGTACCACAAACGATGTGTTTCAGTCACATAATTGTGGATACTCTATACACAGTATTTACAATTTATACAAAGGTGACAAATAATGTAATAACATTAACAATTCAGTACAAGATATGTAGGAAATAGGAAACAGTTATGTGGTTTCTACTCGGAACACCAAACCATTACATTTAAAGAACAGGCAGTATGTCCCAACATTTCGTCTCTCTACAATCCCGGTACACGTTTCAAGTACTTGTCCACATCCCGCCACGATCCTTCTGTGCAGATGGCCGGTCCGCGCCAC